>FWWM01010985.1_pt1 | contig 15747 bp, 8 predicted proteins | sample 2228351 | NCBI WGS metagenome assembly FWWM01 (sample SAMEA103939774, study PRJEB20133) | metagenome | reverse complement strand
CAAGGATCAGGCGAGTTTTGTCATCGAGGGCTTCTGTCTGAGAAACTATAATATCACAGCCTTGTTTTGACAAAGATACAGCCTTTTCTGGATGATAAAGAGCTTCGCTTTTTACAACGCCAATGCGGGCTTTCAGAAAATCAAACATCTTTGATGGCCTTTCTGGAGGTATGTAATCTATCTTGCCTCTAGATATAAGAGCCAGGGAAGAATGGATCTTTGTTACAATTGCTGTGGGGGTTTTCTCTGAATATTTTAAAAATTCCTCCAGAGAACAATCCTTTTCCAGGTAGGGAACTATTGCCAGCCTTGGGATTTCATCTGTGTTGTCAAAAAGCTTCTTTTTAAAACCGGGAGGAAAACCGCTACCAGAGGGGACAAAACACTGGATCTTTATTGTCCCTGGAGGTGGGAGCTTCCAGAGTCCTGATAAATCCTCAACGCCGCACATATCGAGAGAAATGGCATTGTAGTCTTCTGGGGTTCGGGTTGACATAATCTTTTTTCGGAGCCTAGAGGGAAAGTGTCCCTCTTCAAGGGGATACTCAACGAGGTAGACTTTGGAGGTTTTACTTGTTGTGTCGAGAAGAACCGTTCCGTTGGGTGTTACCGCATAGGATGGAGCCTCCTGGCAATCCATAGCTCGATCCACACCAGTTCTATTTACAGCTATTATTCCCACACCGTTTTCTATGGCTCTTGCTCGCCACAGTTCCCTAGGGTCTAGTCCCGTTGGAGGCCAGTTGGCACATATAAGAAGAATATCTGCTCCCTGAAGGGCAAGGCTTCTTGGAAGAAGTCCATAGTAAGAGTCAGCACAGATTAGCACTCCTACCTTGCCCCAGGGGGATTCGAAAAGGCTCTTTGTAGAAGGCATGCCAGGAGAGCACCATCTTCTTTCTGCAGGCACATGCTTTCTATGGTGAGCTACTACCTGACCTTCTGGATCCAGCACAACAGCGCTATTGTAAAGCATTCCTGTTTCCTTTTCCTTCTCAGCAAAGCCGAAACAAATGTAGACTCCAAATTGCTTCGCGATAGTAGCAAGGGCTGTGACGGTTTCCCCAGTTACTTCTTCTGCAAAGGGCAAGATTTCATCTATGCTACCAAAGCTATAACCAGAGATAGCTAGTTCTGGGGCAACAATTATTTTAGCACCCTTTTGAGCGGTCTCTTTTACATAGTAAATTAAATTTTCTCTGTTTTTTTCAACAGCTCCATGCTGGATGTTAAGGTGTAGGATGCCAATAGGGAGTTTTTCATCCATGGAAGCTTCCTTTTTGTGGTTTGAAAGGAAACTACAGCAAAGCTATTGCTAATTTTTCGAAATAATGGAGCTATCTGAATAACTATTTTCATTCCAAAAAACATTAGCAAGGTTTCAAAAACAAGGGGTGCATTACAAAAGTTAGATCTCTCTCATGCTTTTTTCTTTTTCTGCAACTAAAAGTCTTGTTTTTATTGCAGTGTCTGGTATTACACTTATTGAGTTAATCCCACATTCAACTAAAAATTCTGCAAATTCTGGAAAGTCACTTGGCGCCTGTCCGCATATTCCTATTTTTCTATTCATTTTCCTTGCAATCTCTATGACATTTTTTACAAGTATCTTTACAGCTTCATTTCTTTCATCATAAATATGAGATACAAGGTCACTGTCTCTGTCAAGTCCTAATGTAAGCTGAGTTAAGTCATTAGAGCCAATTGAAAATCCGTCAAAAATTTTTGCAAATTCCTCAGCAAGTATAACGTTACTTGGTATTTCACACATTACATATATTTCAAGACCGTTTTTTCCTTGCTCAAGCCCATATTTTTCCATTACTTCAATTACCCTTTTCCCTTCCTCTGGAGTTCTACAAAATGGAATCATAACTTTTACATTGCTCAAACCCATCTCTTCTCTTACTTTCTTTATCGCTAAACACTCAAGCGCAAAAGCAGGTTCAAACTTTGGATCATAATACCTGCTTGCACCACGCCAGCCAAGCATTGGATTTGATTCAATAGGTTCATAAAGCATACCACCTATTAAGCTTGCATATTCATTTGTTTTGAAGTCGGAAAATCTGACAATTACATCATTTGGATAAAAGGCAGCTGCTATAGTTCCTATACCTTGTGCTAGTTTATCTACATAAAAGTCGGGTTTGCTTTTATATATAGGAGTTCTCTTTTCAATTTCCTTTACAATTTTATCTATTTTGGCGTTATTTTTTGCCTCCTCTTTAAGTTTTTCATACTCTATCAGTGCCATTGGATGAATTCCAATATGAGAGCTTATTACGAATTCAATTCTTGCTAAGCCCACTCCATCATTTGGAATTTGTGCTTGAGCAAATGCTTGTTCAGGAATGCCCACATTCATCATTATTTTGGTTTTTGTTTTTGGTATTGTAGTAAGCTCGAATCTCTTCACTTCATAGGGAATAATTCCTTCAAGAACTCTTCCTTGTTCACCTTTTGTGCAGTCAACAGTTATTTCTTGTTGCGATTTTAGGATTTCAGTTGCGTTACCTGTTCCAACTATGCAAGGAATTCCAAGTTCTCTCGAAACTATAGCTGCATGACAAGTTCTTCCTCCTCTATTTGTAACTATTGCGGCAGCCATTTTCATTATTGGTTCCCAGCCTGGATCTGTCATATCTGTCACAAGAACCTGTCCTTCCTTAAAAAGATGCATTTCAAGGGGGTCTTTAATTATGCATGCTTTTCCTTGCCCTATTTTGGTTCCAACTGCTAGACCTGTGCATATAATATTACTTTCTTCTTTTAATTCATAAACTTCGTAATAGTCCTGCTTTTTCAATGAATGAACTGTTTCGGGTCTTGCTTGAACTATAAAAAGTTTTCCAGTTCCAACATTTAATCCATCTCCATCCTTTGCCCATTCAATATCCATAGGTTTCCCATAATGCTCTTCTATTGCCAGCCCCATTTTTGCAAGAGTAAGAATTTCATCATCAGTTAATACAAAATTTTGCCTTTCCTCTAACGTAGTTTTTACGCTTTTTGTTGGTTTTTGCCCACTTCCATAGACAAGTTTTATATGTTTTGTTCCAAGTTTTTTTGATATTATCGACTTGTATCCTTGCTTTAAAGTAGGTTTAAAAACATAGAATTGATCGGGGGTTACAATTCCTTGAACAACACACTCTCCTAAGCCCCATGAACCAGTAATATAAACAACATCCTTAAACCCTGTTTCCGTATCAATAGTAAACATTACTCCAGAAGATGCAGCATCTGAACGAACCATTTTTTGAAGAGTTACAGAAAGACTAACTGAAAAATGGTCAAATCCTTTATCGATTCTGTAAGAGATTGCTCTATCAGTAAACAAAGATGCGAAGCATTTTTGCACGTGCTTTTCTACATTTTCATATCCTTTAATGTTTAAATAGGTGTCTTGCTGACCTGCAAAGGAAGCATCAGGAAGGTCTTCCGCAGTTGCTGATGAACGAATTGCTACATCAACATTTGCGCCATACTTATCTTCAAGAGCTTTGTATGCATCAATAATTGCCTTTTCCAAATCCCGAGGCATTTTTGCTTTCAAAATTAGATCGCGTATTTTTTTCCCTCTTTTTTTCAAATCTGTTACGTCAAGCTTGTCTAAGTCTTTAAGAATTTCTTTTATTTGCTCCTCAAGATCGTTAAAACTGATAAAATATTTATATGCTTCTGCTGTTACTGCGAATCCATCAGGAATGTTGACTCCTTTAGGTGAAAGATACCGTATCATTTCACCTAAAGAGGCATTTTTCCCTCCAACTAGGGCAATATCCTTCATGCATACTTCGTTTAAAGGTATTACCAGACCCATAACACACCCCCCAATTTTTATTTAGAGACTGCTCAAAAACTCACAAATGTCCGAAATCAAACGTTTGTAACATGTCGCTTTTTATCTCAATTTCTTTGAGTGGGAAATCAAACTATGAGGAGGCATATTTCCGCTGAGTGAACTACCATCCATCTGGCTAGATATGGAGACTTCTGGTAAAAGTTTGGCAGACTCAAACGACCCATATTTTCCATGGGTGCTTCACATCAGATTAACCATCCTACTTCCAATGGATAACCAACTATTCCCTATCCCTAAAAGGAACTTGAGGTTACTTTAGAAGTTGTAAGAGATCATAACTGCAAAGTTTAATAAAGAACCGCTTAGGGATAGTCATCTAACTCCATGGGACTTAGCTTGCATAAGATTCTTTCATCCTCCCCAGGGGTCCCAGACTTTTCAAGTCTGCACCCAAGTAAGTCCACCTTTACTACATAACTTAGCCTTTCTCCTAGCCACTGATTTCCCTTTCATTAATTAGCCGGTTTTTGAAGTGTGTTACATCAAGGGTAAAATTACTAACTTCCATTTGGCACCCAAATCCTGTTTTAGCGAACTCTTATAGTTAAGTCTTTTTTGTTGTCAAAATCAAGTAGCATCTTTTGACAGGTTTACCTGTAGGCTTTCCTATCCACAGTTGGAAAGCTTTTTGCTACAATTAGCCTATTGAGATTCTTAAAGCCTTTACTCAAGCTCTTTTGTTTAAGGTTTTTCATTATGTTTGACATTGTCTTTTAGTGTCTATAAAGTTTAGAAGTGTCCAGGTGCCCTTTGGGCTTAATAGGGAATCCCGTGAGAATCGGGAACCGGCCCGCGGCTGTAAGCGGGGACGAAAGCCGTAATATGCCACTGCCTTAGAAGGCGGGAAGGCACGGCGAGTAGGATGATCCGCAAGTCAGAAGACCTGCCTGGAGGAAAGTGCTCTCGGGAATAGGAGTTAAAACTCAGAGGATGAAAAGGGACATCCCTGGATTGGCTCATATTCAATCCGGGGATTTTTATTTTAGAGAGGTTTGGCCTATGAAGCCCTTTAGGTTGTGTTATTTTTCAGCCACAGCAACAGAAATTAGCTCTTTAAGTGAAGCCATAAAACTATTTAACTCGAAAGGTGGAAACCTTAAGGTCTATGCCAGAACCCAGATCCAGCTTATGGACACCGCTCAAAAAGAAGCCTTTGTTAAACAAGCCATGAATTCAGAGGCTGTGATAATAACTCTTCATGGAGGAAAACCCTCCTTTCCCGCTCATGAAATCTTCTCAAGGGCTATACAAGATGCAAGGGCTCGAGGGGAAAAGATCCCCTATATTCATATTCAGCCCACCGGTGGCGAAGATATTGACGAAATGGAATTTTCAAAAGAATTTTCCACCGATTTTGGAACCCCCCTATGGGATGATATTAGAAAATATCTTCTTTTTGGTGGAGTTTACAACATTAAAGAGCTTTTCCTGTATCTTCATAACAGACTTTTCGGAACCAACTTCCCTTGTGAGCCACCTAAAAGGCTTCCAACGGAAGGAATCTATCATCCCGATTTCCCCTCAGGAATCTCTTTAGAGGACTATCTCGTGAGAAAATTTGATCCTTCCAGGATTACAGCAGGACTTTGGTTTTACCAGACCTACTGGTTAAATAACGATCTTTCCTTTGTGGATGCAATCATTCGTTCTTTAGAAAAGCATGGAGCTAACGTTATTCCTGTTTTTCATATGAGATACAAAGATGCTTTAAAAAATAATCAAGGAGCAGATGAAACTGCCAAGACCTTTTTTATGGATTCTGAAGGGCATTCCAGAATAGATGTTTTGATAAACCCTCTTATGTTTTCCCTCGGGATGGGAGGAAAACATTATCAGGAAATTCTTCCAGGACTGGGTGTTCCTGTTCTTCAGGTCATTATGACCACTAACCCCTATAAGTCCTGGAAAGAAAGTGTTCAGGGTATCTCTGTGATGGATGTAGCCTATTCGGTTGCTCAGCCTGAGTTTGACGGTTGTATCATAACTGTTCCTGTTGCCTGTAGAGAGCAAAAAGAGGTGGATCCCTTAACGGGAGCCCTTGTAGCAAAATACTTTCCCATCCCTGAAAGAATAGACAAGGCGGTGCGCCTAGCCATCAACTGGGGAAGGCTTAGAAAGATTCCTAAAAGTGAGCGTCGGGTAGCCATAGTTTTTCACCATTATCCACCCAGAAATGATCGCATAGGTTGCGCAGCAGGACTTGATAGCTTTTCCAGTGTAAAAGTCCTTTTGGACAGGCTTAAAAAAGAAGGTTACTTTGTTGAAAGAGCCTTTGAAAGTGGCGATGAACTTGCCAATGAGCTTCTTTCCAGAGTAACTGCAGACAGAAACTGGCTTCCTCCAGAAGAGATGGCTCTAAGGGCAGAAGCCTTTGCAGTAAAAGATAACTATCTTAGATGGCACGGTGAGCTTCCTGAGAAAGTGAGAGAAAAGATAGTATCCGATTGGGGGACTCCGCCTGGGGATCTTTTTGTCCATGAGGGTAAAATGTTTTTTGCAGGCATGATCAATGGGAACGTCTTTATTACTATTCAGCCACCCAGGGGCTACCTTGAAAATATAGATAAAATATATCACGATCTTTACCTTTCTCCTCCCCATCATTATCTCTTCCACTACAGGTGGATAAGGGATGTCTTTAAAGCCCACGTAGTTGTCCATGTAGGGAAGCACGGTTCTTTGGAATGGCTTCCCGGCAAAGCTGTGGGGCTTTCAGAAGAGTGCTACCCGGATCTTGCCATTATGGAATTTCCAAATGTTTATCCTTACATAATTAACGATCCCGGCGAGGGCACTCAGGCAAAAAGAAGATCCTACGCCTGCATCATAGACCACCTTACCCCGGTTTATACGAATGCTGACCTTTACGAGGGGCTAGCTAGGGTAGAAAGCTTGATGAGTGAATATCGGATTGCTGAGACGGAGGATCCTGCAAAGATTGAAGTTCTTCGCCCGATGATATGGGAAGCTGTAGAAGAAGCCAATTTGCAAAAAGACCTCGGAATAAGCAAGGAAGAAGCTATGGAGAACTTTGATAGCTTCTTTGAAAGACTTCACGAGTATCTCCACGAGCTAGGCGATACGATGATTAATGATGGACTCCATGTTATGGGAATTCCACCTGAGGGAGATCGGCTGGTAGAGTTTCTTGTTCAACTTACAAGGCTTCCTAACGGTGATGTTCCAAGTCTAAGGGAAGCTGTGGTAAGATTTATGGGCTTTGATTTCGATGATGTTATTGAAAACAAAGGAAAGAAGCTTTCCAGATTTTCAGGAAGAACTGGAGCGGAAATTTTAAAAAGAGCTCATGAGCTCTCTTTAAACCTTGTAAAGGAGCTTTCAAAGAAAAATTATGCCCGAGGAGAAATTCCGAATGTTTGCTTAGGAGTGCTGGGAGGACGAAGTAAGGAGATAGAAGAGGTTCTGGATTATATCTCCACTTTTCTTGTCCCTTCTATTTTGAGATGCAAGGAAGAGGTAGAAAATACTCTTTTAGCCTTTGATGGAAGTTTTGTTTCACCAGGTCCTTCCGGAGCGCCAACTCGAGGACAGGCTGATATTTTACCTACAGGCAGGAATTTTTACTCGGTAGATCCTAAAAAGATCCCAACTCCTTCAGCCTGGGAGGTTGGGGTAAAGCTTGGGAATGCTCTTCTTAAGCGTTATCTTGATGAAACGGGAAAGTATCCAGAAAGTGTGGGCATCCTTGTTTATGGCACTTCTACGATGAGAACAAGGGGAGATGACATCGCTGAGATACTTTATCTTATGGGGGTAAAGCCAAAGTGGCAAAGAGGAAGTGGCGACGTTGTGGGGCTCGAAGTGATTCCCCTTGAGGAGCTTAAAAGACCCAGAATAGATGTTTCTGCCAGGGTCTCGGGCTTCTTTAGAGACGCTTTTCCTAATCTTATCGAGCTTATAGATTCTGCCGTAAGAATTGTTTCCTTGCTCGATGAACCTTTAGAGCTTAACAAAGTAAGAAAACATGTTTTGAACGATATGGAAGATTATCGAAAGGGAGGATTTAATGAGGAAGAGGCCTTCAGGGAAGCAACTTTAAGGATTTTTGGCTGTCCTCCCGGGACATATGGAGCTGGAGTCTCCGAGCTGATTGAGTCCAAGAACTGGAAGACCCAGGAAGATCTTGCCAATAACTACATCCGCTATTCTTCCCATGCCTATGGAAAGGGCATTTACGGGGATCAAAAGATTGGGGTTTTCAGGCGAATCCTTTCAAGGATGGATGTGACGGTAAAAAACGAAGATTCCAGAGAATACGATATGATGTCCTGCACCGATTATTATAACTACTATGGCGGTCTTATTGTCTCGGCAAAGGTTGTTAGAGGTGAGATGCCTTTTTCCGTGATGGGTGATAGCTCTGATCCAAGGAGAGTGAAGGTAAGAACCACCTTTGAAGAGGCTAAACATGTGTTAAGATCCCGCCTTGTAAATCCTAAGTGGCTTGAAGGCATGAAAAGACATGGTTATAAGGGGGCTGGAGATATTTCCCATGTGGTGGATATTGTGTTTGGATGGGATGCAACTGCGGAAGTTATGGAAGACTGGATGTATGAGGAAATAGCCAAAGCCTATGCTTTAGATCCTGAAATGAGAGAATGGTTGAAAAAGGTTAATCCTTTCGCTCTTTATAACATCCTGGATAAACTTCTTGAAGCCATAGGGCGTGGGATGTGGAAGGCAAAAGACGAAACAGAAGAAAAGCTCCGAGAGCTTTATCTTGAGATGGAAGGCGAGATAGAGGAGTGGACTGACTTCCGGAAGTAGCTACAGTAAAATAGTTCAATCAATCAGTCCAAAACAATAAACCTTTGGGCTAACCCGTTACGGTGAATTATCCTAAAAGTTGACAAAAGGGCTATCCTGTGTTTTAATTTTTTTAACCCCAGAAGGGTTGAAAAGGGCAACGAAGGCCATGGAAGGCTATAAGCTTTCGATGGCTTTTTTAATTCCGCTCAAGAAGGGCTTAACTTCTTCCTTAATCAAAAGCTAGGGCTAGCAAGAGGCGATCATAAAAATATTAAAAGGAGGTTTAGCATGCGGTTTATAGGTGTTTTTGTCTTTTTGCTGGCATTTTGTGGTTTTTCCTTTGCTGAGGAAGACAAAAAAGAGGAAACCAAACTAGAAGAAATTGTGGTAGCAGGGGAGAGAATTATTGCGCCAACTAAAGAAACATCGGAAACAGTTTATACAGGAACAGAGGTAACAAAAGAAGGCATAAAACTGGGTGGAGTTTCAGCATCAAGCAATGTATGGAGTGCAATAAGTATTCTTCCTGGTGTTATGTTTGAGAGCCCTGATCCTGGCAATATGGCTTCTACCCAAATGAGTGTAAGGGTTCGTGGAATTAGCGGTTCTTTAGGTAGCATGTCTATTGAAGGAATTCCCATCTATGGGGGAAACCCTATTGGTCCAAGAACATACATTCTTGATCTTGAGAATTTTGAAAGCATTGCTCTTTACAAAGGTGCTGTTCCAGCTGAGCTGGGACCTGGTGCTGGAACAAGGGGAGGCACACTTCAGTTAAGACCTTTATGGGCAAAGGACGAGTTCGATGTTGTATTCAAACAGTTTTTAGGTAGTTATGATTACACAAAGAGCTTCATAAGGCTAGATTCAGGCAAAGTTGGAGATCTTGGAACAAAATTTTCCCTTTCCTATTCCTATGGAGAGGAGGACAAATGGAGAGGAGAAGGCAAGATAGGACCAAGGCACAACGTGAATTTTACCTTTGTCCAGCCTCTGGGGGATATATTCGAAATCAAGTTATGGACAAATTATAATGAGCTAGACCAATACAAGTATAGAGCTCTTACCTATGCCCAGGCTTCTAATCTTGAGGCATACAAAAGATATGATTACAATACCACATTTACCGGAGATCCTTCGGTAGATTGGAATTACTACAGGTTTTGGGAAACGGGATGGACTAATTACGACATTTTCGGTTTTATAACCGCTAAGCTAAGCGAAAATTATACTTTTATGTTAAAGCCCTACTACAGGAAGGAAGAAAAGGAAGACGAGAGTGGTTCTTCAAGAATTGTTGGTGCCAGAGGTCAGGCTAAGCCTGGTGTTCAGTTTAGCCAGTGGACGGTAGAAAGATACGGAGCAATTGCTGAAGGAATGGCAGAGTTTGACATAATAAAGGGGCTTCTGGGATTTCAATATGAGTGGCAAGATTGGAAGGATGAACCAACGGAAAACTACTGGCTTAATCCGGATGGCTCTTTAAGCTTTGTTGGATGGGGGAGATATACCAGATCTACCAATAAAGGGTATCGTTACAGCCCCTATGCAAAGGTTGCAGGAACCATTGGTGGGTTCAACTGGCAGGTGGGAATTAAGTATTTAAAATTAAAAGAATCTGACAATGAAGGCTACATAACGAAGTTTGATCAAAATAATAAACCCTACGTGGAGAGAGAACCTAGGTTGGATTATGGAGGTCAAAGCTATGATGCTTGGCTTCCAACCGCTGGGGTTTCATATACTTTCAACGAGAATGTAGAAATCTACTCTAGCTTTGGAAGAACCTTCCAACAACCTTATGCCTACATGCCAATAGTAAATCTCTACTACAACCTTTACAATAAGTTCCAGAAGATGGGCATAACCATGAAAGATCTTTTTAACGACTATAAACCTGAAAAAACCGACAATATCGACATAGGTTTAAGGATAAGAAGCGATTTTCTGGAGCTTTATCCAACAGTGTTTTTGTCGAGGCATAGGAATCTCTGGGCGCCGATTACTCCTGGTTGGAGAGACCCTGACAATCCCAACCAGTTCTTGATAGATCCATCAACAAACAGACCGGTGAGTTATTCAACCTTTGTTGGAAAAGCGAAGGGGTATGGAGCTGAACTTGGAATCAATTTATTTGTTTCTGACTATCTTAGATTTTTCTTTAATCCAACCTACAGTAAGCTCGAGTATGACGGGGATATTGTTCAAAGAGGGACTGTCTTTAAAACCGATGGCAAACAGGTAGTTGACGTTCCTGAGTGGATGTTTACTTCAGGTTTGATTTTAAGCTATAAAGGCTTTGAGGTGGCTCCGGTTTTAAGATACATTGGCAAAAGGTATGGTGATTTGGGACATCAAGAGAAGATGCCTTCCTACTGGGTTGTTGATTTAAAGACTGCTTACAATGTTAAAGAAGCTGGTTTCTTTAAAGATGTTAGGTTAGCTCTTGAGTTTTATAATCTTTTTGACAAAGACTATATTGTTAGCCCTGATTATTATCCAGGGGCACCCTTTACGGTTTATGGTTCTGTATCTTTTAGTTTTTAGAAGGTTTTAATCATGGAGGAATACAAGTTTAGGCGGATAGGATACTTAAGAACAAAGGCGGAGACTGTGCCGAGGCATTGGACTGTTTCCGATGTAGAAGGTGAAATTGTAATTGAACCGGAATATAAGCTTGGACTAAGAGATATTAAAGCTGGGGATAAGATTGTGGTTTTGTTTGTTTTTCACAGGTCTTCCCCTTTTACGCCTGATAAGCTAATTCAGAAGCCACCCCATCTTAACGAAACAAGGGGAGTTTTTAGCACCTGTTCCCCTAATAGACCAAATCCCATAGGGCTTTCTGTTGTTGAGGTAGTTGAGGTTATGGATAATGTGCTGAAGGTAAGAAGAATTGATATGCTGGATGGGACGCCTATTCTTGATATAAAACCTTATGTCGAATACAAACCTTCGGAATAAATCGATATTAGACGGTTGGAGGGCTACAGTATTTCCTTGAAATATTTGTAGCCCTTTTTATCATTTAGCTTTCTTTTCGATCATCTTAATGAATTGTCTTAAGAAGGTTTTAAGCCATTATTTTCAAAAGAATAGGCAAAATATTTGAATTTGATAAGACAGAGATTGAATTAACAGATTACTTTCTGGTATTATCCCTCTGTGCCAGGTTCACTTCGTCAAAAGCGAGATTCTTTTCTTTGTGGAGTAAAAGGTCCTTATGAATAAGGGCACAAAATGCTTTTGAATTTTATAGCCAGCGATGAAACATAAACATAAGAAGGTATTGCTTACAAATTTTCTATCTCTTTCTTCCGTTCAGGTTGCCAACTATATCTTATCTTTGATAACCGTCCCATATCTTGTAAGGATTCTTGGTGCTGATAAGTTTGGACTTTTAGCTTTTGCTCAAGCTTTTATTCAATATTTTGTGCTTCTTACGGACTATGGATTTAATCTTTCTGCTGTTAGGGAGGCTTCTATAAATAGGTCGGACAGTAATAAGCTTAATCAAGTATTCAGCGCTGTGTTGTTTATCAAGTTTAGTCTTATGCTTCTGAGTTTTATTCTTATGCTATTGATTGTTTTTGCTTTTGAACGGTTTAGGGATGAGTGGCTTGTATATTTTTTTACTTTTGGGATGGTTTTAGGGAGTGTGCTTTTTCCTGTATGGTTTTTTCAAGGAATAGAGAGCATGAAACAGATTGCTGTTTTAGATTTATTGTCGAAAGTTATTTTTACTGTTTCTATATTCGTATTTGTAAGGGAAAGGGGAGACTATATCTATGTTCCGCTCATTAACTCTCTTGGGGTTATAACATCTGGTGTAGTAGGGTTTTGGTTGGCGGTTGGAAAGTTTGGGGTTAAGGTAATAATGCCGAAAATGGAAGAGGTAAAAAGACAGCTTAAGGAAGGATGGTATGTTTTTATTTCGACGGTGGCAATATCCGGCTATACTAATTTTAGAATTTTTGCTGTGGGATTGATAGCAGACAATACTATAACTGGTTATTACGCTATAGCAGAGAGAATTATGAATGTAATACAAATGTTTCCTTATGCTTCTTTGCTTCAAACTTTGTATCCGAAATTAGCCAAGCTATACGCTGAAGATTCAAATAAAGCCATAATTTTGACCAACAAATTGCAAAATTACATTCGTTTAATCCTTCTTATAGAATTAACAGCTATGTATTTTGCGAGTCCTTTGATTGTTAAATTGATAGCTGGCAATGCTTATAGTGAAGTGATTTTAACGCTTCGAATACTTCTTTTGGCTATATTTTTTATTAATGCTAATATGTTAAAGGTTCATTTCCTTTTAATCTCTGGAAAAAGTGATGTTTTTATGAAGATCCATATTCTAATGGGGATTTTTGGAGTGCCTTCTATTTTGGTAATGACTTATTTCTTTTCTATTATAGGTCCTGCAATAACTATAGTTTTGATAGCATTATTTGTTCTTGTAGCAACAGAAAGATATTTTGTAAAAGAATTGGAGGTAATTCATGCTTGAAAACTACAATGTCCCTTATTCCTTTCAAGAACTAGTTGATGAAATTAGTGAGCTTACTGGCATAGATCGGAAAGTTGTTGAGCAGAGAGTATGGTTAGAAGCTCTACTAGCTGGGTATAATACTTTCCAGGATGCGATCAAAAGGAGACTTAATTTTCATATTTATAATGTCGAAATGGAATTTTTTTATAAAGAATCTGATGCTTTTATTTTTGAGACAATGGTAGAATTTTGTCGTCCACTTAAGCAAAAAGTTATAAATGATGTTAAAGACAGAATTGGAAAGTATTTAGCTAACTGTAAGTCTCAAAAAGCTAAAATTTTGATGTTTGGCGATGGTTCAGGTAGTGATACTATGTTTCTTTATAGTTTTTATAAAGATAGAGCGGATTTTTTCTATTTTGATGTGCCAGGAAGTAAAACTTTTGAATTTTTTCAAAAAAGAGTAAAAAAACACTCATTAAGTGTTCGGGTAATTACAAATTATGAAGAAATACCAAAAAATTTTTTTGATGTTATAGTATCTTTAGAAGTTCTGGAACATTTGCCTGATCCCGAAAAAGCAATAAAGGATTGGACTTCATTTGTGAAAAATGAAGGCATAATACTTGTAACAGAATCTTTTGGAGCAGTTGAATTTCAATTTCCAACTCATCTAAAATCAAATCTTAAATATGAAGGAAAAACTCCTTTTATGTTTTTGAAACACAACTCGTTATTAACTTATTATTCGAAGTTTCCGTTGTTTCGTCCAATGGAATTCACGAAGAAAAACAAAGTAACTTTGAAAGATAAATTAAGACTGTTTTTTTTCAAAGAAATTTTGAAAATTTACGTTATATTCAGACTGAAAAGATTTGCAATGAGGTTTTTACAATGAAAGTTTTGCATGTAGGGTGGGGTTTTCAACCGTTTCGTGTAGGAGGTTTAATAGAATATGTAGAAGATTTAATGAATGAGCAGGCAAGAAATGGTTATGAAGTTTTTTATTTCTGTTCTGGCAGGCATTATCCAATTTACAGAAAACCATTTCTTAAAAAATGGAAGAGAAATAAAGTTACCATATTTGAAATAATAAATTCACCTATTGTTCATAGCGGTTATCTCGGAACTTTATATCCTCTTATGGATATTTCTGAAAAAATAACAGAAAATTTTTTCAGAAAAGTTTTGGTTGAATTGAAACCACTCATTGTGCATTTTCAGGAATTTTTGGGGCTTCCCACATCTCTTATTGAAATTACTAAAGAATTTAGAATCCCAAGTGTATTTACTTTGCACGATTATTTCACTTTGTGTCCCACGCTGAAGTTGTTTGATTATGATTTAAATGATTGCTATACCATTGAATCAGGAGAAAAGTGTGTAAGGTGTTGTTCAAAAATTCCTGAGGAAAATTCTTTAATATTAGCTACTATAAGCTACAAATTAAGAGCCATGCTACAAAATTCCCCCTCTTTTTATAGAGCGGCTAAAACATTCAAAACCATTTTAGAAAAGATATTAAAAAAAACAGTAGAAGATAAGAAAGAAAGGTTTAGAAGTTTCGATGTTTTGCTTTCCATGAAACCATCAGACTACTTAAAAAGAAGGGAAACAAATTTGAAAAGATTACAGATAATTGATTTGCTTATAGCTCAATCTAAGTGGGTGGAAAATGTGTATAGGAGTTTCATTAGTGACTCAATTAACATAATAACCGTGCATTCAACTGTAAAACATATTGATTATATAAATCCGAAATCAATAAACAATATTAAATATCCCATAAAATTTTGCACTTTGAATGGTTGTGTTTCAATTCCAAAAGGAGCGTATATCATAAAGGATGCTATGAAAATTATTTCTTCAAAAAAACTCTTAGATAAGTTTGAATTTCACATTTTTGGAGGATTACATGAAGAAGTAAGAGATGTTTTGCAGTATCAAAATGTTTATTTTCACGGACCATATAATGTAAATGACCTTAATAAAATCCTCGAAGATATGCATATTGGCGTTATTCCCTCCGTTTGTCAAGAAGCGTATGGATACGTTGGTATTGAGCTCCTAGCAAAAGGTATACCAATAATAGGGAATGCTAAGGGAGGTATTCTTGATTACGTCATTGAAGGATTTACAGGGTGGCTCAATAAATCCTGTTCGGCTAAAGAATTGGCTAATATAATGGAAAACATAATTAGATTTCCCCAGCAGATTCGAGAGTTAAACGGAATAATTCTAGAGAAACGTGGCAAGATAATTAAAACAATAAAAACACATTTCATTGAACTTGATAATATATATAAGCGTTTAATAAAGACATCTTTTCCAGACTAACCGATATGGACAATGTCCACATGTTTTTAAAGGAAAAGGATATCATTAATATGCTACGACGTGTTGTTTTCTTCTTTCTTGTTTGGAAAGAAAGAGGAGCAAATTTGAACACACTTCATTACTACATTGAAAGCCTTATAGATGGTTTGATGGGGCGTCTGGAAAAACGTTACTAATTCGTTGCTAAGGATGGACATATGTTTGATTATGTTATTGTCGGCTCTGGTTTTTCAGGTTCAGTTCTAGCAGAAAGAATTGCCTCTCAACTTGA
>FWWM01010984.1_pt1 | contig 15748 bp, 15 predicted proteins | sample 2228351 | NCBI WGS metagenome assembly FWWM01 (sample SAMEA103939774, study PRJEB20133) | metagenome | reverse complement strand
TTGGTACAGAAGCATATTTGCGTTCCCTCCAATTCATAATCATTCGCTCTGAGGATACGATTTCCTGCAGGGGTTAAGGGATTACATAGCCTCGTGGGAAGATGGAGTCGGAAGCAATAGTGCGTCCTTGTATATCCCATCGGGCAATGCAGACCCTCCTTATAGTTGTACGCTTGTCTGTTTGATATTCCAGAATATCTTCTCTCTGAAAAACCTCTAAGAGGCGAAGCAACGCTGACGAGAGACCTTTCGGGGAGACCAGAAATGCATAGTCAGGCTGTGCCACACGGCAGTAGCCCAGCAGTTGCCCCAGATGACCTATGCTCAGGGGTACAACCTTACACTCCACGAAAGCAAGGTGGGGCTGACCTTTCTTATCGGTTGCCACACCCATAACATCTACCTTAATATCCCAAGAGACCCAGTGGTTTGGTAGCTTAACGCCAAGTCCAATCTGCTTGACGAGTCGACTCAAGCTCAGGCTGGAAGGAGCGTAGACCTGTACCTGTTCGTATCGCTGTTTCAGGAACTGTTCGAGCCAGTCTCTAACTGCGGGGTACATTTCACTTTCTGAAAAGCGCCTCTTCACGCCTCCTCTACCTCCTCTTCTTCAACTTGCTGAACACGAAGATACCTATCACAGCCTAAAGCTTGGCAGATTTGCCAATACGCATCGAAGTGCTTACCTCGAATTGTCTCTGGTAAGCGAGAGTCATTCTCTCCTGAGACACTTGGCTTACCTTGTCGTAATCTCCGAACGCCTGGACAAGGACGACTAGGTGAGTTTAGAAAGTTCTTTTCATTTTCTTGGGATAACTCTTCTAATAGTGCTTGTTTGTGTCTGAAGGTGAAACCAATCGACAAGTAGTTTTGAGCGAAGATATTGACCTGGTGTTCTCTTAAGTCACGCCCCAGATTCGGATGTCCCCAGTTAATCATCTGCACAGGAATATCGAGATGCTCCTGAAGCAGGGTGCAAAGTTGGATAGGTAGCATCCAGTTGTTTGGGTAGTTTAGGATATCCAACCGCACACGATGACGACCGTCTATGTAGCGATTCGAGGGACGGATATTTCCTGCCACATCACCGAAACCTCTCAGAAATTCGCGCTTATAATCTCTCGGAATAGCAGGGTCCATCAGAACAGAGGGAATCAGGAATTCGGAATAGTCAGACCGTTCCTCTAATATCATCTTCAAATTTCGCCAAGCCATGCTCCTTCTGAAGAAGCGAGCGACCAGAGCAATACTCTCCTGACTGATTGTGTGTACCTCAATATCACAAGCCAATAACTCGTAAAGGCGTTTCTGTATCTCGACCAGCCCTACTTTTATTTCTTTCTCTTGGTCATAGCGTGCGTCAGAGCCTTCTAACTTCAGAGATGAGTAGGGGAACTCAACAACCAGTTGGTAGACGCCTTGTGACTCGTGAAAGGTTCCTCTGGCTACAATCAGTCCCAGCAAGTAGGCAACATCTGCGTCCAAGTAGTCGATCATCCTCTCGCCTTTTTTAGAATAATGATGTACTCATGAACCTTGTTTATGCGAAACACGAACGGATATCCAAGAGGGCGCAGGTTATTGTATTCGTGTCGCCTATCCCAGATGATGAGGTCATCCCAGATGTAGCCCTCCCTCTGAAGTCGCTCGGCTAAGTCGGAGTGAAATGGATAGAAGTGCCCCTTCTTGCGCAAGTCCATTACGACGATACAACAGTATCCGCCAGGGCGCAGGGTCTGATAGCATCCTCGAAACACCTTTGCTAACTCTTCAATAAATGCGTCATAGTCCGAGATTTTTCCTAAGTCGTCTTTTTCTTCTCCATAGTGCCGAATAGGCTTGTAGTCGGCAGTGCGTCGCTCCATTAGGATGTCCCAGTAAGGGGGTGAGGTCACAATGAGGTCTACTGAGTCAGCAGGCAGAATGTTGGCAACATTTCGGGCGTCCTCTTGGTAAATTTCGGTGCGCAAACTCTCGTCGTCATAGAGGCTGAGTTGGTTTAAGCGTTGTCGGGCAACCTCTACATACTCTGGATTGAGTTCGATGCCGATGCCGTGTCGCCCTATTTGTCTCGCAGCGATAACAGTTGTGCCTGTGCCGACAAAGGGGTCTAAGACAGTCATTCCTTTTCGGGTAAAACACTCTGTCAACCGAGTGGGCAAAGCAATCGGAAAAATGGCAGGATGATTCAAACTCTGCTCTTCACGAGTTTTCTTGATGTCGCTCCAGATGGAAATCGAGTAGCGTGTCCAGTCGCGACCGTCCAGTTCGTTCGCTCTGCGCTCGGCATCATACTCTGCGCGCGCCTCCGCCACCATCTCTGCCTCGTCGTCTACCCACTCGTTATCAAAGAGCATAGTGCAAGTATACCCGTCTCCAGCAAATGCAGTAGGAAAGCTCCTATCTTGATGGAACTTCTACACTATGCGACCGAGCCGATGGATGCTGTTGGGGTTTGCCACGATAGGGCTGGGAGGAACGCTGATGAGCCAACCGAACGATGAACGAGTCCTGTACGATTTCAAAGCGGACTTGCCAAGCGAACTGCGAGCGCACGAGGCTCGCCTCGCCATCGTCCGCGAGGGTACGCCCGGATTGCGCATTGAGTTCCTACAAGGCGAGTGGCCCAGTGCGCTTTTCCGAGCAGGGGATCGCCCTTGGGACTGGAGCGCATATAACGGGCTAATGCTCACCGTTCACAATCCGGGCACGGAGTCGGTGCAGTTCGGGGTGCGCGTGGACGATGACCCGCGTGCCGATGGCGCACTCTATTGCCGACAAGGCTGGGGCACGATTGAGCCAGGCAAAACAGGCACTTTTGTCTTGCCTCTCTCTTCGTCAGACCCGATGAGTATCGGAATGCGCGGACTGCCGAACCCACGCCCCGATGTGCAGTCGATTGCGCTCACCACCAATAATGAGCTACGCACCCAGCACATCGTCGCGTTCCAAATCTTTATGCATCGCCCCAAACAGCCGACGCCCCTGATCGTGCAGGAGATACGCTTGGTGAGCTGGCTCCCAGACCCCAAGACTCTGCGCGCAATCATCGATGAGTATGGGCAGTACACCGAAACCGATTGGCTCGGCAAGGTCAAGACTCCCGACGACTTCAAACGCCACCTCGCAGAAGAAGAGCGTGACCTCCAAGCGCACCCCAGTATCCCCGAATATGATGAGTTCGGCGGTTGGAAAGACGGACCCCAGCTGCCTGCTACAGGCTACTTCCGCACCGAGAAGGTGAACGGCAAGTGGTGGCTGGTGACACCGAAGGGCACGCTGTTTCTGAGTATCGGGATGGACTGCGTGCGTACCGACGAAGCGACGATGGTTACAGGGCGCGAGCGACTGTTCCGATGGCTCCCGAAAGACGACGACCCACTTGCCCGCCACCGCTGGTTCCAATCGGGCGTGATACGCGGTCCGGTGAAGGAAGGGATGGTCTACGCCTTCTATCGCGCCAATCTCCAACGCAAGTATGGCGAGAACTATATGCAACGCTGGACGGACATCACGCACCGACGCCTGCGCTCTTGGGGGTTCAACACGATTGGCTCGTGGTCGATGTGGGAGCGATTCCGAGAGCATAAAATCCCCTACACCGTGATTGTCCACCTACACGGCGACCACGCCCGAGTCAGCAGTGGAATCGATTACTGGGGCGAGATGCACGACCCGTTCGACCCCCGCTTTGAAGAGACGGTGCGTCGCAACCTTGAACCTCTCACGAAACAGGTGGGCGACGACCCCTACTGCATCGGCTACTTCGTGGACAACGAGCTGAGCTGGACTGGGGGGCTTGAGGCTGGGGGGCTATACGGCTTGGCGTTTGGTGCGCTCAATCGAGATGTGTCCGACTCGCCCGCCAAGCGTGCCTTGGTCGACCAACTGCGCGCCAAGTATGAGACCATCGATGCGCTCAACCAAGCGTGGGGCACAGCGTTCGAGAGCTGGGACGCTCTTGCAAAGCCCGCCAAAATCACCGCCACCCGCACCGATGCCCAGCGCCAAGATTTGGGGCAGTTCGTGCGCAGTCTGGCGGAACGGTACTTCAGCACTGTGCGTAAGGTTCTGCGCGAGTTCGCCCCGAACCACCTCTACTTGGGCGCACGATTCGCCTGGGCACACCCCGCAATTGTGCAAGTTTCTGCCCAATACTGCGACATTATCAGTTTCAATATCTATGCGAAAGATGTGCGTATTTGGGACTCGATTCTGCTTCAGTTGGATAAGCCCGCGCTCATTGGGGAGTTCCACTTTGGGGCGTTGGATTGGGGGATGTTCCACCCAGGTCTTGTCTACGCCAGCAGTCAGGCACAGCGCGCCGAGATGTATCGCGATTACCTCTACGGGATGGCAGACCATCCGAAGTTTGTGGGATGCCACTGGTTCCAATATGTAGACCAGCCGACAACGGGACGCTGGTTCGATGGTGAGAACTACAACATCGGCTTTGTGAACACGGTGGACTATCCCTATCCTGAGATGGTGGCGATGGCTCGGCGGGTTCACCGAGAGCTCTATGCCCGACGCTACGGCAAACCCGAACCTCAAGCCGATTCTGCCGAACGCTGACGACGCCACTGCCAATAAAGGCTCGTGGCGAGCGTGACCTTCTCGGCGGTGCTGGTGCGTGCGCGCAGTTGGAACACATCGTACCGATTGCGCTCGATCACATCCAAGATTCGCGCATAGAGCCGACCGCCGAGCAGGATGGGGAACTGAACTTCGCGGGGCAGGTAGCGGACGCCTTCCTCTGCCTCTGCGTAGAGTTGGCGACATCGCTCGATCTGGAACTGCATGAAAGCGACCCATTTTTCGTCCACAATTCCCTGCGCAATCTGGCTTTCGCTGACCCCGAACTGGCGCAGTTCCTCTTGGGGCAGGTAGACCCGACCACGCTCCCAATCTTCGCCCACATCACGCAGGAAGTTGGTCATCTGCATCGCTAAGCCCATCGTCTCTGCATAACGGAGTGCCTCAGGCTTCGTCGCGCCCAGAATGTAGCACATCATCACCCCCACCACCGACGCACTACCCCAAGTGTAGGTCTTAAGGTCATCGAAGGTCTCGTAGCGCGTGCGTTTCATGTCCATTCGCATCGCATTCAAGAACTGGGGCACATACTGTAGGGGAATCTTGTGCCGTCGGACGGTATCGGCGAACGCCCTCAGCACGGGCAACTCCACCGGCTCACCCACAACAGCGCGTATCGTGTCGCGCTCATAAGAGTCAAGTCGTGCCCGAATCTGCTCGGGCGTTAGTCCTTCAGGGCAGTCCACCCACTGGTCGGGATAGCGCACGAAAGCGTAGAGCGCGTGAACCGAACGGCGTATGGCAGGCGGGAAGAAGCGGGTAGCGAAGTAGTAGCTGGTGCCATACTGACGCTGGATTGCCTCGCAGTAAGCGTAATCGGCGATCAAGACTCCCTTACAATCGTTCGGCTCTACTCGGTCATGCGCGCCCATGGTTGTTCGTGTATTGAGAGTTTACCCCGAAGAAGTGTTCGGAAGCCGTATGTTTGTAGGTCGTCTGCAATTGGCAGGCACGCCACCTGTTCGCGAAGTTGGTGCAGGTGGTTCTGCAGGAGTTGGCGCGCCTCGCTCAGATAAGTCTGCTCGTCCGAAGCGTCCAACACGATTGGCTCGCCCACCGATAGGAAGGCGCGTGGGTACTGATAGTAGGTCGGCTCGATATGTATCGCCAACGGCAATATTGGCACTTCGGGGAAACGGCACGCCAACCAGTGGAGCGAACGCTGGAACGGTTGAAGCACATTCGGGTTCGGGTTCAGATTGCCCTCTGGGTAAAGAAGCAATATGCGGTCGCTTTTGCGCAAGCACTCCACTGTATAGCGCACGGTTTTCGCACGGCGGTGGGGATCGTTTGGAGGGAAGGGGAGCGCGCCTACTGCATCAAAGGGCGGAAACCTACGAAACGCCTCCATCCAGACCAGCATCTGCCTGCGCCAAGCCCGAATGAGCATAAACGCCAGATAGCCGTCCCACCAGTAGTGGTGGTTCGCTATCACGATGGTGGGTCGGTTTGGCTGGGGCTGGGCGCGTTCGGATAGGTAGACCGCCCGAAAATGGCGCTGGAGGCTCTTGCGAATAAACGCCTCCACTGCGCCTGCCTTTACCCGCTGGAGCGCACTCGATAGACCCGACCTTTCCATACCACCGTGCCCCGTGTGTACCACCAGACCGAGCGCATCAGCACCGTCAGCCCGATGGCGATACTCGGCAGATAGAGCAGACCCCACCGAAACGGCAGATTCACCACGCGCGCCGACATCCCGAAAATCAGAACGCTGAGTGCGACCGCCAGCCACGCCCAGTATGCCTTGCCCTCCGTGCTGAGGAGCGCGTAGAGTGGGTAGCCGTACACCCATATCAAAAGCCCCGCCACCAGAAGCGTCATCGGCACATTTCGGCAGATGGCGACCGCATTTTTGGCGAAGCCCTGACTGGCGTCGGCAAAGTCGCGGTACATCGAGACGCTTAGGTAGGGGCGCGCATCGTACAGATGAACCTTGCCCCCGTGCGATTTGACCAGCCCCGCTAACGCCACATCTTCCAGCACTGCCGAACGCACGAAGAAGTGGGGGAGCCAGCGCGCATAGTCCGCCCGACGAAAGCCGATGACCTGTCCGTTGGCGAAGGCGAACGCCCCGTTGGGGTGGTTCTCCGCCAACATCAGGGGAAGCAGGCTGAATACCGAGAACGGCACCAACAGTTTCACCAGCCCGACCCAGAAGTTGACAGGCGTGAAGGTTGGGATTGCGCTCACTAATTGGGCGTCGGTCTGGGCTAATTGGTGGGAAAGTGCGTCCACAAATCCATCCCGAACCACGAGGTCGGCATCGAGAAACACGAGCCACTCGCCCTGTGCGCGGGTTGCCAATTGGTAGCACGCCCAATTCTTGCCGACCCAGCCATCGGGGCGGGGCGCACTTCGGAACCACCGTACGCCCAATCTTGGGGCGTGCTGTTCGAGCCACTCGGTCGTGCCGTCGTCCGAGCCGTCATCGCAGACCCACACTTCAACAGGCTTGCCCTGAAGTTGTGGCGTAAGGCTCTCTAACAGGCGGGGCAGGTTTTCCCGTTCGTTGCGCGCTGGAATGAGGAGGGAAAGTTTTTGTTTAGCCCTCACCCCCAGCCCCTCTGCCGAAGCCTCTTCTGTCATTCCGAGCCGAAGGCGAGGAATCTCGACCTCACCCCCTTGCCTCTTCTCCGAGTTCTCAGCCCTCACCCCCAACCCCTCTCCCACGCTGTGGGAGAGGGGAGAGTGGCTCCCTCCCTCTCCCGAAGCGTCGGGAGGGTTGGGGTGGGTGAGGTTACTAGCCCTCACCCCCAGCCCCTCTCCCACGCTGTGGGAGAGGGGAGAGTGGCTCCCTCCCTCTCCCGAAGCGTCGGGAGAGGGAGGGTTGGGGTGGGTGAGGGTTTGCTGAGATTCCTCGCTTCGCTCGGAATGACGCACTGGGTCTCCCCCCTCTCTGCTTGCGGAGAGGGGGGCTGGGGGGGTGAGGTGATACTTCTCACTGCTCACTGCCCAATGCCCACTGCCCCCTCCCAATCTTCTCCTGCGCCAATACAGCCAGTTCAGACCCAGTATCGCCATCTGAACCGACAGCGCACAAAGCGCAAAGACGCCTAACGCAGGGATTTCTATCATCTCGCTCAGTCTTCTCGCTTCTTCAGTGCGTTTTCCAATTCGGCGACACGCTTGGCTAACTCAGGCAGCTTATACAGATGCGCTAACACCTGAAGCATTTCGCGGTGCGGAATGGCTGGCGTGCCCCAGTAGACCCCACCCGGAGGCAGACTCTTGGAGACTCCGCCTTGTGCCCCGACCACCACGCCTTTGCCGATATGCACATGGTCTTTCACGCCGACCTGCCCCGCTAACACCACATAGTCCTCCAGCACAGTACTGCCCGCAATCCCCACCTGCGAGACCAGCAAGCAGTGTTGCCCAACTTGCACATTGTGCGCAACCTGCACCAAGTTGTCGATTTTCGTGCCCTTGCCGATGCGCGTCTCGCCTGTGGTGGCGCGGTCAACCGTCGTGTTGCATCCGATTTCGACATCGTCCTCAATTATCACCGTGCCGATTTGGGGAATCTTGTGGTGGACGCCTTCGTGCTGAACATAGCCGTAGCCGTCGCCCCCAATCACCACGCCGGGGTGCAGAATCACGCGCTGACCGACCCGCACGCGAGGCATCAGCGTGCAGTGGGGATAGAGGATCGTGTCGTCGCCCACCTCGACCTCGTCGCCGATGTAGCAGAACGGGTAGACCTTCACGCGGTGTCCCAGTTTGACGCGGTTGCCCAACACCACATAGGGCATCAGTGCCACTTCATCGCCCAACTCGCAATTCTCGCCCATCACGACCGTCGGGTGAACGCCTCCTTCGGGATGCACCATCGGATTATATAGGGCGAGTATCTGCGCCATTGCCAAGCGTGGGTTCGGGTGAAGCAGGAAGGAGCGGTTCGTATCGCTGGGAAGGTTCAGCCCTGTGCGCGTGAGAATTGCACTGGCGGGCGATTCGAGAGCCTGTTTCAGTCGGCGTTCGTCTTCAGCGAAGGTCAGCCCGCCCGAAGGCACACTCTCGATACCGCCCACGGCGCTGATGGGCAGGTCCGGATTGCCCCGAACGATGCCCTGCACGCGCTCTGCTAACTCCACAAGCCGATAGGTAGCCATCGGCATAATGATACCGAGTAGACCCTTGCAGGGAGGTAATTGCAAAACGTTCCCAATAAGGAGGATTAGGTACAATCATCACAAGTGGTGAGAAGGCACTTCTTCTTCGCAAGGAGGCATATGTGGTATATCTCTTCTACTTAGATGAAAGTGGTGAGCGTGAATATGAGAGTGGCTCTCGTTATTTCGTACTCTGCGCTTTGGGAGTGCCAATTAGTCAGTGGCGTACTCTCAACATGTCTCTGCTGAACCTCAAGCGTACCTACTTTGGGCAGACCAGGTTCTTTCAAGTGAACCAGATTGTGGAAGGGTTACTATTCATCCCTTCGCATGAGAATAGTCTGATTCAACTGGCGGATATATGTGCTTACAACATCTACCGACAGTTTCACGACTACGGAGATCAGTGGGAACAAGGATTTCAGAACAAGTACGACTATTTTGCGCGTGTTGAGCCAAAGTTGTACAGCGACAGCAAGGGCAATTATCGGGGATATGGTATTAGGAAGTTCCCGTGAGTTTGTTAATGACGGGCTCGGCGTGCTCGCCGACAGTGCCCACTGACACTGGTTCCTAACGGAACCACCCGCCTTCACACTAATTATACCCTATAAAGCATAATATCCGCGTCATCGTCTACCCCAGCGCACTTGCCACGCGTTCATTCACGACCTTCCCACCGTGAGTCACGAGCGTCTCGCGTGCGATGGGGTCTTCACTGTTGGGGTTTGGCTCTGGCAACATCTCGATCTTGCTCAGGTGGGCAACTAAGTTGAACAGATTGCGCGCATAGAGCAGGCTTGCATCGGCAGGCACGGTCGCAGGCAGGTTCATCGCGCCCACGATCGTCACGCCCCGATAGTAGTTCACAGGTAGTCCGAAGATTCGTTCGGGGTGTTCAGGGTCGTTGGGCGTGAGTTCGCAGTTGCCTCCATACTCCGCCACGAGGTCGATAATCACGGTGCCCGGACGCATCTGCTCCACTACCTCTTTGGGAATGAGCAAGGGGGCGCGCTTGCCAGGCACCGCTGCGGTGGTGATAATTACCTCTTGGCGAACCAGATGCTCTCCCAGCAGTTGCTGTTGGCGTCGGAGCGTCTCCTCTTCTAAGGCGCGGGCGTAGCCACCTGTCTGCTCGGCTTGCTGAACTTCCAGCGGGATTTCGATAAACTTCGCGCCGACACTCTCCACTTGGTCGCGAGTGGCAGGGCGCACATCGTAGCCTTCCACCGACGCGCCGAGCCGTTTGGCGGTCGCCATCGCCTGAAGACCGGCCACGCCCGCCCCTATCACGAACACGCGCGCAGGGGAAATCGTGCCCGCAGCGGTCATCAACAAAGGAAACATAGAGGGGAGTAGGCTACCCGCCAGCAACACCGCCTTGTAGCCCGCCACCGTCGCCATCGAGGAGAGCGCGTCCATATTCTGAGCGCGCGTGATCCGAGGAATCAGCTCCATCGCAAAGGTGGTGACCTCGCGCTCTGCCAACTGCGCCATAAACTGCGGTCGGAACAACGGTTCCACAAAGCCAATCAGAATCTGTCCCTCGCGCAGGTGAGCAAGGTCTTCCACGAACAGATTGGGGTTCGCGCCTGCGGTACGCACCGCCAAAATCAGCTCCGCCTCTTGCAGTACCGCTTCACGCGAAGGCAGTATGCGTGCGCCCGCTTCTTCGTAGGCACTATCGGGGAAGAACGCGCCCTCTCCTGCCCCCGACTCGATGAGCACCTCGTGCCCCAGTTTGCGGTACGGCTCAATCAGGCTCGGCACAACCGCCACGCGACATTCGCCCGGATAACGCTCCCTCAAGACACCAATTCGCATGCCTCTATTTTACTCCAGAGGTATACTGCTTGCGGGGTGTCCCAGAATGAGAACGTTGATACCCGATGTAGAGGACGGAATCTACTATCCTTCTACGGACGGAAAACCGATGGCGAACAACACCAAGCAAGCCGATGCGATGGTCGTGCTGAAGGATAACTTGGAAGCGATGTTCAGCGACCGTGAGGATGTGTTCGTGGCGATTGACCTGTTCTGGTATCCCGTGAAGGGGCATCCAGAGATTGTGCAGGCGCCCGATGTGATGGTGGCACTCGGTAGACCGAAGGGACACCGAATGTCGTATAAACAGTGGCACGAAGAGAACACCCCGCCCCAAGTGGTCTTCGAGGTATTGTCCGACTCGAACACGCCCGCTGAGATGGCAGGGAAGTTAGCCTTCTACGAGCGACATGGCGTTCAGGAGTACTATATCTACGACCCCGACACAGGCAGGTGGCAGGGCTATCTTCGGCGCGATGACCGACTTGTGCCGATTGAGCAGATGGTCGGCTGGGTCAGCCCACTGCTCGGTATTCGGTTTGAACTGGGGTATCAAGGTGACCCTGGCGTTTATGACCCAGAGGGCAACCGCTTCCGCCCATTCACTCTTGTACGCCGAGACCTGCAAGACGCGATTGCTCGTGAGGAGCAGGCGCGCTTGCAAGCTCAGCGAGCACAGCTTGAGGCAGAGCAAGCACGGCGTCGCGCCGAGGCAGAACGCAAGCGGGCTAAACGCTTAGAGGAGAAACTGCGCGAACTGGGGATTAATCCCGATGAGTTAGATTAGCCCCCGATCAGGCGCAGGCAGTTTTCCAGAAACCGCAGGCTCATCTCGGTCATGCGGTTGGTAATCCCCACCATTGCAGGCAGGCTGGCTCCAATCGCCACGATGCCCACAGCAATCTTGGCAGGCATCCCTATCAGCCACACAGGAATCTGGGGCACGGCGCGCGAGACCGCCGCCATCGCCGAATCGACCACCAACAGCACGCCCCCTGCAGGCGCTGCAATCTGCAGGCAGAGCAACAGCAACTCGCCCCCCATGCGTGTGCCGATTGCAAGGGAGGCGTCCGACCATTGAGCGAGTGTGCCCAGCTCGTTGCCCAACTCGAAACTGCGCACCAGCGCCATCAACAGCAGGTGATGACCGTTCGCCACCGCAAACAGCGTAAGCGCAAGCATATAGTGGAACTGTGCCAGAATCGAGGTAGGGAACGCCGAGAGCGGGTTCATCACCTGCATTATCCCGAACCCCATCATCGTATCCAGCACTTCGCCTGCCATCACCGCCACATTAATAATCAAGCTCACCCCGTAGCCCATCACCAAGCCGAATAGCACCTCCGCAATCAGCCGAGTGAAGAGGGGAACCCACTCGGTGGGCGGGTCGCCTACAGTGGGTTGAACCATCGGGGCGGTTCCGAGCGCAATCACTGCACAGAGACCGACGCGTACAGGGGTGGGCACCGTGCGCGTGCCAAACACAGGAGCGACCATCACCAGCCCCGACGCCCGCACAAACACCACCAGAAACGACCAGAACCACTGGGTGTCCAACGCCATAAGTCTATCCCGGTGGCAGGTTCATCAACACCTGCTTTGTGAACTCCACCATCTGAATCAACATCCAGCCCCCCATCACCAGAAACACGAGCGCAACGGCAATCATCTTCGGGATGAACTGCAGAGTCATCTCTTGGATTTGGGTGACCGCCTGAAACACGCTGATGATCAGCCCTACGATCAGCGCGGCGAGCAGTACGGGCATCCCCACCTTCAAGGCGACCATCATCGCCTGTCGTCCTAACTCCAGCACTTCTGTCTGGCTCATACCTCGCAGAATTATCGGCGTTAAGAGGCGTTTTCGCCAGTCTTGCGCTCCTGCCATACACCTAATTACCTAACCCCTAAACATTATCAGGCTCCCCTCCGATAATAAGCCATACGGAGGCGGAGAAATGGACTTAAAGGCAAAGTTAGTGGAGCAGCTCCGCATTAATGAGTCTAACATAAAGTTACGCCGAGAGTTCCTGAGGCTCACTCAGGACGAGATCAACCTGTTGAAGAAGTATCGCCCGTGGGCAGAGCACATCACGCCGAAGCTGGCTCGCGAGTTCTATGACTTCCAGTTTAGTTTCGCCGAGTCCCGCCAGTTCTTTGAGCAGTATGCGTTGCGCAAAGGCGTCAGTATGAGCCAACTGCGTGCAGGACTGGAGAAGGCTCAGGGCGACTACTTCTTGGAAATCTTCCGAGAGGCAGAACGCGGTGGAGAGTTCGGAATAAACTACTTCGCAAAACGGCTCGTCATCGGCTATGTTCACAATGTGATCGACCTGCCGATGAAATGGTATCTCGGCAGTTACGGGCTTTACATCGACCTGCTCGGAAAGTACTTGCGTGAGGAAGAGTCGATTCCACCTGAAGAGGCGCGCGCTGTATTCAGTACCGTGATGCGCCTATTCTTCTTCGACATCCAAGCCATCAGTGACTCCTTCGTGGCGATGCTACTCCAAGATTTCGGCTTCAAACTGGGCTCGGTTCAGACCGATAGCATCTATCAGGATCTGAGCGACAAGTTTGGTGTCATTCGCCGTGCCTTTGCGCATGCAATCGGTGCGTCGCTGTTGGGAGGCACACGCGTTGCAGAGCAAGCCGAGTCGCTTCAAGAGGCGATGAACCAGACCCAGATGGTCGTGCATCAGATTGCTTCGGCGATTGAGCAGGTGGCGCGTGCGTCGACCCACCAAGCCGAACAGACCCACCGCGCTGCCGAAGCCACCCGCGAGCTGACCGAAGGAGTTCAGTCTATCTCACAGGGCGCGCATGAACAGGCACAAGCCGTGAACCAAGCGAGCCAAGTGATAGACAGCGTGGGTGAGCGCATCCGCACCACCACCATCAAAGTGCGCGAAATGGGCACTCACTCTCAGCGTATCGGCGAGATGATCGAGGTGGTGAACCAGATTGCGTTCCAGACCCACTTGCTGGCACTGAACGCTGCGATTGAGGCGGCGCGTGCTGGTGAGGCAGGGCGCGGGTTCGCCGTGGTCGCGAAAGAGGTTCAACAGCTTGCCGAACGCTCCGCCCAGTCGGCAAAGGATGTGAGCGGGCTGGTGAACCAGATACGCCAAGCGGTGAACGAGGCGGTGCAGTCGATGGAAGCGTCAGCACAGCAGTTCGAGCAAGAGCTCGTCACCGCCATCCGCGAGGTTCAGCAGATTGTCGAGCGGTATCGCGCGGTGGCAAGCCAGATGGCAGAGAACGCTCACCAAGTGCGCTATGCGGTAGACGAGGTCGCCAGCGCAGGCGAAGAGACCAGCGCCGCCGCCCAAGAGGTGAGCGCGTCCACCCAAGAGATGGCCGCGCAAGCCCAACAGATTGCCCAGTGGACACGCGAACTGCACCAAGTGGCGAAGGAACTGCGCGAGGCACTCAGCGCATTCCACATCGAAAACCAGCAAGAGCAGACACGCGCCGCTTAAAATCGATCGGGGCAACCCATTGGAGGTTGCCCCGACTCCTTTCAAATGATAACAACTTCACGACTTCGCTCTCTTTCAGCAAACCAGTACGCTACTCTGACCTATAGCAACTTTTGTGCCAAACGGGGCTTAATCTCGACCAACGGGCTGAATCACGGCACAGACTTTGAGAAGAGCCGAGACCACGCGCGGGTCGTAGAGCGTGCCTGCCCCTGACTGAATCTGCTGGAGCGCATCGTGCTCGGAGAGTTCGGCACGGTAGGGCATGGGGGTACGCATTCCATCGAACGCTTCTGCCACCGCGATAACCCGCGCCCCAAGCGGTATCTGCTCGCCCCGCAAGCCGTTGGGGTAGCCACTGCCGTCCCACCGTTCGTGGTGGAGTTCAATCCAGTCCAAAATCTCACGAAAACGGCTGATGCGTCGGATCAGTTGAACGCTCATTCGGGGGTGATTGCGGATGAGTGCCCAATCGTCAGGTGTAGGGTTTGCGCGGAGGAGCAGGTCGTTGGACAGTCCGAGCATTCCAATATCGTGGAGCGCGCCTGCCAATCGCAATCCACGCAAGGTGGACTTGCTCAGCCCCAGTTCACAGCCGATGGCAACGGCGTAGGTTGCGACGCGCTCGCTGTGTCCTGTGAGGTGGGGGTGCGCCAGTTCCAACGCACTCACCAACGCCCGCACCACATCGTTCTCCATCCGCACCAGTTGGTCGCGTGTCATGCCTGCATCCCTGCGCCTGCTGAGGTGTTCCTGATTACGCTAAGTATACCTTATCAGTGAGGGGAGTAGGAAATCTGACAGGGGTACACGGTTTGAGTTCAACTTCACCCACTCCTGCCTCCAGTTCCGACAAGCAAACCTCACCCCCCCAGCCCCCCTCTCCGTTTACGGCTTACTGCACGACACTTTTTTGAGGGAGAATACAAAAGGGGCGCACACGGGGGTGCGCCCCTACACAACCGCCTTACCCGTAGGGGCAGACCCCCGTGTCTGCCCCGCTAAACAGAAGCCAACCTCAGGCACAAGTACGAAAAACTGTCGTGTAGTAAGCCGTTTACGGAGAGGGGGCAAGGGGGTGAGGTACACTCCCCTCTCCCACAGCGTGGGAGAGGGGCTGGGGGTGAGGGCTGAAACCGCTGGAAAATGTTGGCGTTCACCCCGAAAATGAACTGGGAGACTGTACCCCTATCAGGTAGGGAATGGGGAGTAGGGAGTAGGTAGTGGGCAGTGAGGCAGTGGGCAGGACGCCCATGCTACAGTGGCTTGGGCATCTTGCCCATAATGCACACGGGCGAGACGCCCGTGCTACGGTTGTGCTGGTGGGCAGGATGCCCGTGCTACGGTTGTGCTGGTGGGCAGGATGCCCGTGCTACGGTTGTGCTGGTGGGCAGGATGCCCGTGCTACGATGACGCTGGTGGGCAAGATGCCCAAGCCACGAGCCTCTAAAAATCAAACCCGCCTGCACCCACAGGCTGACCCAGCTGACCATAACCGAAGCGCGAGAAACTCGGCAGTGCCTTGAGCCGAATGAAAAACTGCAATCCTGTGTCGCGTCGGAAGCCGAACGGGTTGTCGATATAGCGCACTTCTAACTCGGCACAGTGCAGGTCGTAGGTCAGGAGCAGTTGGCGCGATTCGAAGCGGTTCAGGTAGCCGTTGTATTGAGCGAGGACGGAGAGGCGCGCGCGCCCCCACCTGACCGAGTCGGCGCGCAGGAACAGCCGTCC
>FWWM01010983.1_pt1 | contig 15751 bp, 10 predicted proteins | sample 2228351 | NCBI WGS metagenome assembly FWWM01 (sample SAMEA103939774, study PRJEB20133) | metagenome | reverse complement strand
TCTTTCTTGGTCGTTCTGGAAGAGTTGCCCGTCCAGCGCCCCGTTCAGGTCATTCTCGAACATCTGGAGCCGCTCTTGATTGACTGCGACGAGGCGACAGCAAACGTCCTCCGCACGTTGGGCGCGCGGGATGCCATCGAACCTTTGAGCCAAGAGTGGCGCGAGGGAGAGATTGAGTTTGAGGACGCCCTGGTGTTCCTGTGCCGTCTGCACAACGTTCACGTTCCTGAATTGGAAGGGATGAAAGAGCGATACGATGCAATAATGAAGCGCAGGAGACTGACGGCGCAACTGGAATCGCCCGACCAATCAACGTTCGCCGACCTGTTCTCCCAAGAGGGGCTGTCGCTGCGGCTGCGCTGCGGGAAGTGCCGCCGCACCTATCGCTACCAAGTCGGCACGGTCTACGGCGTTCCGCGCTTGTTGGACGAGCAGGATACGTTGGACGAGCAGGATGAGGAAGCCTTCTTCTTCCTGCGCAAAATCATCTGCAAAAAATGCGGCGCGGTGGATGAGTATGAGATTACGGTGGAGGCGCACATAGCGGTGTCGTTCGAAATGGTGAAGTTGAATTTGATGGAAGACGCCGACATGGAGCGTGAAGAGTTCAGCGGTGTGGAGGCGATGGGCACGAAGAATTTCAAACTCGTTCACTTCGCGTTGAGCGACGGCACGCCTTGCACGCCGCGTCAGGCAGTCCGCATTTATCAGGAGCGATTGGCTCAGTCGCCCCAAGATTCCAGCCTGTGGGTGCGGCTGGGCAACGTCTACATGAAATGGCAGCACGTGGACGAGGCAAAGCGCGCCTTTGAGCAAGCGGTTGCCCTCAACCCGAACAACGTCGAAGCGCACCTGAGTCTCGGCACGATTGCGTATGACGAACGCAACAAAGAGAAAGCCAAACGTCATCTCGAAACCGTGAGGCGATTGACGCGCACCAGCCTGAACCCCCGACATCGGGACATGGCAGACGCCGCCGCGTGGATGCTGGAAGATTTGGGGTTGAAGTCTCCCCTCATTGCGACACCGCGCTTCCCGCCGGTCGTGCAACGTCCCAGAATCGGTCGCAACGCCCCGTGCCCCTGCGGGAGCGGTAAGAAGTATAAGAATTGCTGCATGAGGCGAGAGTTATGAACCGCCCCGTTCAACTGGCTTTGCACGATGCCACTTCATGCGGAAGAACGTCGTGAACTCCGCCAGTGCCGAGAGTTCGTCCGGCGGGGCGTTGCAGGGAGGCATGAGGGTATTGGGGTAAACCGATTTGGGGTTCTTGAGGAACTCAATCAGCCATTCCTTGCTGCGCCCGCTTTTGCCGGGAGGTCCGTAGGCGAAGGAGGGACCAAGCCCCACCTGATTTTTCATCAGCGGATGGCAGCCGATACAGCCTTTCTCTTGAAAAAGCCGCTTCCCCAAGTAAGCCTCTTGATTGAGCATCATCTGAGGGGGTTGTTCTGGTGTTTGGACGTAGGCGATGCCGCCTAAAACTATGGCAGTGAGAAGGACGACGAACGCGCTGGAAATGGCGAAGATGCGCTTGCGCGGAAGGCGCGACGGATTGCGGTCGAGAAAAGGCAGCAACAGGAGAACGATGAGGGCGACGTTGGGAAGCAGCACCGCGCCCAGCCATTCGTTTTTTCCCTCGAAGATTTTGAATTTGAGCATCTGAAAGATGGGCAAAAAATACCATTCGGGGCGCGGGACGTAGGAGCCGGGCGTTGGGTCAGCCATGCCTTCGAGATGGACGCCGACGACGAGGGTGAGCAAGAACAGAATCGCCAGCAGCACCCCCGCGAACACCGTGTCCTTAAACAGCTGGAAGGGATAGAACGTGACGGGCTTTTCGACCTGTTCGTAAGATTCATCGGTGAACGGCGGCGTTTCGCCCTTGCGCCGCATGAGGTAGAGGTGCAGCGGAATCAGCAGCAGAATGAGCGCGGGCAACACGAGGACGTGAACGGCGAAGAAACGGCTCAACGTGCGCGCCCCTAACTCGTCGCCCCCGCGCATGACCTGTTTAAGGTAAGGTCCGACCACCGGCGTCGTGCCGGGAATTTCCGTGCCTACCTGCGTCGCCCAATACGCTTTCTGGTCCCACGGCAGCAGGTAACCCGTGAACGAGAAGCCGACAACGACCATCAGCAGGAAAACGCCGACCATCCACGTCAGTTCGCGGGGCGGTTTGTAGGCGGCATAGACGAACACGCGCAGCATGTGTAGCACGACGACGATGAACATGAGCGATGCGCCCCAATGGTGCAAGCCGCGAATGACCTTGCCCATCGTCACGTCGTTCATGATGTAGAGAATGCTCCAGTAAGCGTGGTCGGGGCTGGGGCTGTAATTCATCGCCAGCAGCACGCCTGTGACGGCTTGCACGATGAACAGAAACATCGCGCCGCTGCCCAAAACGTGCGCCCATCCGACGCGCTGGGGCAGCCGCTCGTCGAGCGCATGGCGCATCGCATCGCGCACGCCGGCGCGGTCGTCAAGCCAGTCCCATATCTTCCGCAACATCACGCCTCCTCCACGTAAATCTGACCGTTTTGCACCGTGTGCTTCAAGCGAACGAGCAGCTGCGGCGGCGGACCTGCGACGACTCTGCCGTCTTCGTCGAACACGCCGCCGTGACAGGGGCAATAGAATTGCTTTTTCTCTGCGTTGTAGTTGACGCCGCAGCCGAGGTGGGTGCAGGTGCTGGAAAACACGATGACTTCGTCGCCCGTGCGCTTGATGTAAACGGTGCGAGAGGTCTTGTCAATGAACCAACCGTCCACCCGTTTGACGATGTAATCCACTTTGTTGACTTCGCCGTCGGTCAGGCTGTTCAGGTTCGTCAACTTCACCAATTGTTTGCCCTCACGCTTGGCAAACACGGGCGATAAGACGTATCCCACAACGGGAATCGCCAACACGACTCCTATCGCGCTTCCCAAGAGATTTGACAGGAAACCAAGAAACTGACGCCTTTTCATGTTCTTCTCCGAAAACAATCGCCCTCGAACTCGTCGTCGAACTCGGACGTTTAAGCCGTCCCGACCTGTCGGGACGACCGATGACGAGTTCGAGTGCGATTTTCATGCAATGAGACAGACGAGGAGCCGAATTTGTCGCTCGCTCCGACGATGTTCACACGACGATTATAACAGCAGAGCAGGGTCAGTCCGTTCCCCCTGCGAAATCAGATGTCTGAAGTGCCCCTCTCAGCCTTGACACCGCACCCCGCAACCAGCATACTTATTGCAGACGAGGTGAACGCGCATGGCGACGACATCTGCTTCGGCGACAGGCGCGTAGTCATCAAACGGGTGCTGGAAGAGACGAAAGCAGAGGATAAAACATGATTGAGCTCGGCTTTTCTCTATTTGTCGGCGCGTGCTTGTTGAGAAGCGCGAATGCCGGCGCGGGCGGTGCGCCGTCATCGGGCGCGCCTACCGTTGTGCTGCGCGATGCGCCGCTGCTGCGGTTTCCGGGCGTGAAGTTGCCCGGACGCGAGCAGGGCGTGACGGACTGCAACAGCCCGGCGCACTGGGACGGCGAGACGTTCTATTTGTTCAACTCCGCCGGGCATCCCTCCCGCAGTCAGGGCAAGGACGTTTTCAGCCTCGGCGACTCCACGCCCGTCCAATACAACAATCAAGCCAACGGCGGGCGATGGATTGAGGCGACGCACAAGGACGAGGACGGCACACTTTACGGCTGGTATCACAACGAACCTTCTGGGGTGTGCCCGCCCAATGTGGCGCAACACCTCACCGCTCCGCGCATCGGCGCAATCAGGTCGAAAGACAACGGCGCGACGTGGGAGGATTTGGGATTCATCCTCGACGCGCCGCCCAACACGATGCACTTCGACACCGCGAATCACTACTTCGTTGGCGGCAACGGCGATTTCTCGGTCATTCTCGACGAGAAGCGGGAGTTCTTCTACTTCCTCATCAGCACCTACGGCGACCTGCCGGAGCAGGGCGTTTCCGTGGCGCGGATGCGGTATGCCGACCGCGACGCGCCAGTGGGAAAAGTCTGGAAGTGGCACAAGGGCGAGTGGAAGGAGCCGGGGTTGGGCGGTCATATCACGCCGATTTTTCCCGTGACGATTGACTGGCATCGCCAAGACGCCGACGCCTTCTGGGGTCCTTCAGTTCACTGGAACTCGCACCTTGAGCAATACGTGATGCTGCTCAACCGGGCGAAGGACAAGGACTGGTCGCAGGAGGGCATTTACGTCTCCTTCAACCGCGACCTATCGCAGCCAGAGCGATGGAGCAAACCCGTGAAGATTCTGCACGGGGGGAGTTGGTATCCACAGGTCATCGGCACGGACACCGCGAAGCGGGAGACGGACAAGTTGGCGGGGCGGGTGGCGCGTTTCTTCATGGCAGGCGAGTCGCGGTGGGAGATTCTGTTTCTGAAGCCCGGAGAGAAAGTGGAGTAGCGTAATCGCCAAAACAGGGGAGGCACTCTTACAGTGACTCAGACAACCATCCTCAACCGAATCCGCGAAGCCGGCGTCGTCGGGGCGGGGGGCGCGGGCTTCCCGGCTCACGTGAAGTGGCGGGCGCAGGTGGACACCGTCATCGCCAACGGCGCGGAGTGTGAGCCGCTGCTGCACAAGGACGGCGAGTTGATGCAGCACTTCGCCGCGCAGGTCATTGAGGGCTTGGAGTGGGCGGCGCGGGCGACGGGGGCACAACGCAAGTGCGTGGGCATCAAGGCGAAAAAGAAGGAAGCCATCGCCGCGCTGCAAAAGGTCGCGCCGAAGCGGGGCGTGGAGTTGAACCTGCTCGGCGACTACTATCCGACGGGCGACGAGTTCGTGCTGGTGCATGAGGTCACAGGACGGCTCATTCCTCCGGGGGGGTTGCCGCTGGAAATCGGCGTTGTGGTCAACAACGTCGAATCGCTCCACAACGCAGCGCGGGCGATGGACGGGCAACCGGTGACGCGCAAGTTTCTGACGGTGGCGGGCGCGGTGGCGAAGCCGTCCACGATTTCTGCGCCGTCGGGCGTGACCTTCCACGAACTCATCGAAGCGGCGGGCGGCGCCACCGTCGAACGCTATGCAATTTTCGTCGGCGGCGTGATGATGGGGCGACTGACCCGCGACGCCGATGAACCCGTGACCAAAACGACGACGGGGTTCATCTTGCTGCCTGAAGACCATCACCTCGTCGAACGCATGAGCAAGCCCATACCATCCATGCACCGCATCGGCAAATCGGCGTGCGACCAGTGTAGTTACTGCACCGAATTTTGTCCGCGCTATTTGCTCGGCTACGACGTGCAGCCGCACAAAGTGATGCGCAGTCTGGGGTTCAGCATGATGAGCAGCGACTTCTGGAGCAAGTGGGGCGACCTGTGCTGTGGCTGCGGGCTTTGCACGCTCTACGCTTGCCCGGAGGAACTGTATCCCAAAGAGGCGTGCGATTCGGCGAAACGGCGCATGAGAGAGTTGGGCGTGCGCTGGCGCGGCACGTCATTGGAGCTCAAGCCGCACCCCATGAGCGAAGCGCGGCGCGTCCCGTTGAAGAAATTAGAGGAGCATTCAGACCTTCTGCGCTACGAACGTCCCGCGCCGTTCATCCAGCGCGACTGGTCACCGCGTCAGGTGCGGCTGTTGCTCAAACAACACGCGGGCGCGCCCGCCACGCCGCTGGTGAAGAAAGGCGACAGAGTGCGGGAAGGTCAAAAAATCGCCGACGTGCCACCCGACCAGCTGGGCGTGCCGATACACGCCAGCATCGCCGGGCGCGTCCGCGACGTGACGAACACGGAAATCATTTTGGAGTGATGGAGTAATGGAGTAATGGAGTGATGACGTGATTTTCCAACACTCCAACGCTCCAATACTCCATCACTCCATTGTGTTGTGATGTGATGCAACGACCGATGAACGCAATCGGGATGGCGGAGTTGACCAGTATCGCCTCCGGCTATGAAGTTGCTGACACGATGCTCAAGGCGGCGGACGTGGATTTGCTGGTCTCCCGCACGATATGCTCAGGGAAATACATGGTCATCGTCGGGGGATTGGTGGACGCAGTGAGCGCGGCAGTGGAAGCGGGCGTGAAAGTGGGCGGGTTGTCGCTGATTGACTCGTGCGTCATTGCGAACATTCACCCCGCCGTCTTTCCCGCTATCCTCGGCACGGAGACGGTGGAGGTGATGGAGGCGTTGGGCATCATCGAATCATTCTCGGTCGTGTCGCTGATTGAGGCAGCCGACGCCGCCGTGAAAACCGGCAACGTTCGCTTGATGGAGATTCGCCTGGCGATGGCGCTGGGCGGGAAAGCGTTCGTGACTTTGACAGGCGACGTCAGTTCCGTGCAAGCCGCCGTCGAAGCGGGTGCCGCGCGCGTGGCAGAAAAAGGACTGCTCGTCAATCGGGTGGTGATTCCCGCGCCGAGGCGAGAGTTATTGAGGGAGTGGGTGTGAGATGAGGATTCTGGGCTTTGGGTTTTGAGTTCTGGGGGACTCATTCCAAACCTCAAACCCCCGAACCGTTCCGTTCGGCGGCGGTCTCTGACCGCGCCGAAACGCCTGACCGAAGGTCTCCAACTTCTGGGCGGGGTCAGGAGACCCTCACCCAGCGAGGAGACCCTCACCCAGCGAGGAGACCCTCGCCCAGCGAAAGGCGACGCGACGCGCCACACGACCCACCACTGGACGGCGACGAGTAGATGTTTGCCTGCGAAACTCTGAAGCGCATCGGCACGGCGCGGGCGGTTCCGCTTCTGGCAAGGATTCACATTGACGCGGCGGCGTGGGCGTTGGGGCGCAGACGTGGCGACCTTACAACACACCGTATCGGCAATAGGGGCAGCCAGCGGCAAGTTTTTTGCAACCAGAGAAGGCATCCTATGTGTCGGAGGTGAGAAGCATTGAACCAGCCAGATTTAACAGAAGCCTTAGTTGAACTGATTCGCCGGACCTCGGCGGAGTTGTCGGATGACGTCATCGCTGCCCTTCAACAGGCGCGGGACAGCGCGTCGGAAGGTTCGTCCGAACGCATGGTATTTGACTCCATCCTCACGAACCTTGCGATTGCCAAAGAGCAATCTGCGCCGATTTGTCAGGACACGGGGACGTTGATTTTCTGGTTCCACTATCCCGAAGGATGGACGATGCGAAAGATGAAGGAACAGACCTGCAAGGCAGTAGAGGTCGCAACGCAGAAGGGTTACCTGCGTCCCAACGCTGTGGATTCGCTGACAGGCAAAAACAGCGGCAACAATCTGGGCGAAGGATTCCCTGTGTTCCACTTTGAGGAGTGGGAGAAACCGGAACTTGAGGTGTGGCTCATGCTCAAGGGCGGCGGGTGTGAGAACGTGGGCGCGACCTACTCGCTCCCCGACACTTCTCTGCAAGCCGACCGAGACTTGGATGGCGTGCGCAAAGTGGTGCTGAACGGCATCTACAAGGCGCAAGGGATGGGGTGCGCCCCCGGCATCATCGGCATCGGCATTGGCGGAGACCGCGATTCGTCCATGCGCTGCGCGAAGGAGCAACTGCTGCGCAAGATGGATGACGTGAATTCCAATCCAGACCTCGCCGCATTGGAGACGAAGATTTACCAGCAGGCAAATCAATTGGGCATCGGACCGATGGGCTTCGGCGGAAAGACGACGATTTTAGGGGCAAAAGCCGGGGCGATTCACCGCTTGCCCGCGTCGTTCTTCGTTTCTATCGCCTACATGTGCTGGGCGGACAGAAGAAGGCGACTCGTTTGGAAGGACGGAAGTTGGGAAGTGAAGTAGCCGAAAGGAGGGAAGGTTCATGGTTCGTCTCACGACACCCATTAGCGATCAAGATATTGAAGCATTGAAAGTCGGCGATCAAGTTCTGATTTCCGGCGTCATCGTGACCGCCCGCGACCGGGCGCACAAATTCTTGGTGGATAACTTCGTGGAAAAGGAGCCTGTAGAAGCCGAACGCGGACTTTACGAGGAATTGAAAAAACTGCTCACCGGCGGGGTCATTTACCACTGCGGACCCGTCGTTGTCAAACAAGAGGGCGGCTACAAGTTCGTCTCCGCCGGTCCCACCACCAGCACGCGGACGGAGATTTATCAGGACAAAGTCATCGCCAACTTCGGCGTGAAAGGCGTCATCGGCAAGGGCGGCATGGGCAAGCGCACGCTCGCCGCGCTGAACCAGCACAAAGCCGTCTACCTTCATGCCATCGGCGGCGCGGGCGCGCTGATTGCGCAGTGCGTGAAGGAAGTCCAGACCGTTTACAAACTGTCCGAGTTCGGCGTCCCCGAAGCGTTCTGGGTCATTCGCGTCGAGGACTTCCCGGCGGTGGTGACGATGGACAGCCACGGGCGCAGTCTGCATCAAGAAATGGCGCAGGAGTCAGAGCAGGTGTTGCAGACGCTCCTTAGTGCGTAAGTGCCGCACGAAGGAAATGACGGCATAGGATACCGACGTGGACTGACAGGCAGACTACATCGGCATCCTATGCCGACTGTTATTTTTTGGAGGAGGAAAATGCTCAGGAACTTCTGGCAGTGCCTGCCTCTGCTTCTCACGGTGCTGTGCATCGTCCCGGTGCCCACACCTGCCGCCGTGCGGCAAGACGCCGACAGCGATGGTCTGCCGGACCTGATAGAAGACCAACTCGGCACCGACCGAAACTTCCGCGAATCGCTGACAACGTTGGGCAATTTTCCTGCGTCGGTAAAGTCGCATCCCGAACTGGACATCGTGCGCGTGGAGTTCGGCAATGTGGCTGCCGACCGCTGGCTGTGGGCGATCCACTTCGCCAAACCTTACACCTTCGACAATTCCAGCCTCATCATTTACCTTGACGCGGACAACGACCCAAAAACCGGGCGCAAGGATATGGGTTGTGAGGTCATGCTCGCACACAGCAATGGCGCATCGGGCGTGACAGCTTTTGCGCCTGATGGGACGAACGTGGTCAGTTCGCTGCCGCACGTTGCGCTGGTCAATGGCGTGCTTTATGTCTGCCACGACAGGGAAATCAAGCAGGAGAACGGGCGCTCTGTGTTCCGCTTCAGCGTGCTATCGGAGACCCGTGAGCCTCACGCCAGCGTGGACAGCACCGGCTGGGTGCAGGCGAGCGGACCGCCCAACTCGGAGCGAAGGAAGGTGATGATGTTGGACGACATCACGACCAACGAGAACTTTGAAACGACGGAAGGATTGGACCTTATCTGGCAACTGCAAGCCGATCCCGCGAACGTTGTCCTCTCCAGCGTTGGCGCGGAGTTGAAGGGCATGGCTTACTATGATGCCGAATATCGCTGGCCCGCCGTGCGCGGCGCGAACGGCAGCCTCACAGTGACCGTTCCGAAGGCGGGCAGGTTCTATCCTGCCCTCGTCGTCTATGATACGGTGGGGCGCGAAGCCTACGAACTTCAGGTGGACGGAAAAACCGTCGGGCGATTCGTTGCCGCCGAAGACGACCGACGGCAGCGCGTTCATTTCCTCAGCAGTCCGATTGACTTCAAGGGCGGCGAGAAACTGACGTTCCGCGTCGGCGCGACAGGCAGCCATATTACCGAAGACATTCTGTTGCTGGCGAAGAAGCCGCCGCTGCGCGGGCGCAAGTTTGAAATCAGCCATGTCGAATCGGGTTACGTGAAGCGCGACGGTGAAGAGCAGATGCGCCTCACGTGGATTACGACGTTTCCTTCCGCCTGCACCGTCGAATACGGCACGTCCACCAAATACACGCACAAAGTCACCGAAGAGAAATCGGTGGCGAATCATCGCGTCTATCTGTCCGGTTTGCGCGAGGGGACAACTTACCACTTTCGTATTATCGCGCCGCGCCCTGATGGGAAAACCGTCGAGAGCAAGGACGCGACCTTCACTTTCCAACCTCCTCAGCCATTCGCAGGCAAGGCGAAAAAAGAGCGCGTGTCGTTGAACGTTGAGAACCCTTACGACTTCGCGCTGTCGTCGTTTCCCGTGACTTCCGGCGTGCCGTTCGCCAAAGGCGAGTTAGGCGACCCGAAAAACGTGCGCCTTCTGGACGGCAACGGTAAAGAGGTCACGGTTCAGCCCAAAGTCACGGCGCGGTGGGGTGACGGCAGTATCAAGTGGCTGCTGATTTCTTTCATGGCGATCGCAGAAGCGAAAAAGACGGCGGTATACACGTTGGAATACGGAACGGACGTGAGGCGCGCATCGGACGGCGCTCCACCGAAGGTTCGTAGTAAGCTACGAAGCAACAGCGGAGTGGCGTCTGACGGCACTCCACTGCGTTCCGTGCCTGACTACAAACGGGAGGGCAACGTGCTGACGGTGGACACAGGTGTTGTGCGCGCTGAATTTGACGCGAAGAAATCGGGCTTTCCGACGCGAGTTTGGTTCGATGCCAACGGCGACGGCAAGTTTAGCGATGACGAAACTCTAACGGGCACGCCGTTGATGAGCGCACAGGTGAAAGATGCGCAGGGCAAACTTTACGCGACGAACAACCCAGCGGAGCAGATTGAGGTTGAGGAGGCGGGACCAATCCGCACCATTGTCAAGGTGACGGGACATCACACCGCGCAAGGGGGGGAGCGGTTCTTTGCCTACGTCAATCGCTTCACCTTCTACGCCGGTTCGCCCTTCGTGCGTGTTGACTACACGTGGGGCAACGACGATGCGAGAGCGGAGTTTGCGACCTTTGAGGGCATCCGCCTGAACGTGCCGCTGCCGACTGCGCAGCGATGGACGTGGACGTTAGGATTAGGCAACGGCAGAGAAACGACAGGAAACGGCGGGGTGGCGCTCAGTCAGTGGCGCGATGATTCTTACTCGTTGACGCCTGCGCCTCCTGTGGGCACAAAGACCGACCGCGCTGACGGCTGGATTGATGTGAGCAACGACAAGTGGGGCTTCACAGCAGCGGTGCGTGACTTCTGGCAACTGTATCCGAAAGGGTTGCGATTGACTGAGGAAGGTCTGACAATTGACCTCTGCCCCGACTTCCCTGACGGCACGTATGACAAGTGCAGCAAGTTGGACGAAATCAAGTTGTTCTACTATCTGATGGGCGGCAAATACAAGGTGCGGCTGGGCGTGCAGAAGCAGCATGAGATGATGTTCTATTTCCACCCCGCGTTTGTAGTCAGGCACGCAGCGCAGCGAAGTGCCGTTTCAACGCCCCTCCGCTCCCGCTTCGTGGCTGACTACAAACAGAGGGCGCAGGCGTTTCAAGAGCCGCTCATCGCCGTCTGCCCGCCCGAACGCTACTGCGACACGCGCGTCTTTGGCGAGATCCTTCCGGCGACGGCGGGACGCACGCCGGATTATGAAGCGGTCTGCGAGCGCGTCTATCAGAATTACATTCGCCACCGCGAAAGCAGCCACGAGTTCGGGATGCTCAACTTCGGCGACCAGTGGGGCGAGCGGCGGGTCAACTGGGCGAACGGCGAATACGACCACCATCACGCTTTCCTGATGCAGTTCATCCGCACGGGCGACCGCAAGTGGTATTTTTTGGGCGAGAAGGCGGCGCGACATGCGATTGATGTGGACACCTGCCATTACGGAGCGCGACGCGGCGGCTACTGGGTTCACTCGATGGGACACGTGGGCGATTACTTCCGTGAGCCGTATGAGGGCAGCGGCATCCCGCGCGGCGGGTTCACGGTCAGCCATACGTGGTCGGAAGGTTTCTATGATTGGTTCGTGTTGAGTGGCGACCCCACCTCGGCGGAGAACGCCGCGCTCATTGCGGACTACTACGACGGCGCGTATCTCAACAACTACGACTGGAGCAACTGCCGCGAAAACGGCTGGCACTTGATTCTGACGGTGGCGACTTACCGCGCTACGAACGATCCGTATTATCTCAACGCGGCGCGCATCATCGTGGAGCGGACTCTGGAGCGGCAGACGCCAGGGGGCGGCTGGCATCGGCAGATGGTGCCCGGTCACTGCTACGACATGCCGCGCCATCGCGGAGAGGCAAACTTCATGTTGGGCGTGCTTGCCAACGGGTTGTGGGAGTATTACCGCGAAGTGCCTGACCAGCGCGTGGCGGACGCCCTCATCGGCGGGGCGAAGCAGGTGGTCAAGGAAATGTGGGTGGACGAAGCAGACGGCTTCCGCTACACCTCCTGCCCCAACATGAAAGGCTACGTGGCGAACAACGACATGACCGCGCCGGTGCTGTTCTTTGCCTACCGTCTCGGCGGCGACAAGCAGTTCGGCGAGATTGCCCTGCGCGCCATGAACGCCGCGTTCAAAGACGGCATCGGTTCGATTGCCCACTTGCGCTGGACGCCGCATATCATCTACAATATGGACTTGCTGAAGCGCGAGGGTATTTCTGGCAAGAGGTAAATCACGGATATTTGCCATGACGACGAATGGACGGATAACATTGCTCTTTCTGCTCACGGTCGCGCCCGTATGGATGATGCGAGGAAACAGCGGGCAGACGTCAGGCGCAGATTGGGTATCTCCGATGAAACTGGTTCGCCGCAAGTTCACCGGACAGAAGGGCACGTTCGCGCACTTTGGCGATTCGATTACGGTGAGCATGGCGTTTTGGGCTTCGCTGCCCTACGCGCGAAAAAATGCTTCGGCGGAGATGGAACAAGCGTTTCAGCGGGTCAACAACTATATGCGCCCGGAGTGTTGGCGCGACTGGAAGGGCGCGCCGTTTGGGAGCGAAGGCGGCATGACGATTCGCTGGGCGCAGCAGAACGTTGACCAGTGGCTCAAGCGGCTCAACCCAGAAGTCGCGCTCATCATGTTCGGCACGAACGACCTTCACTCGCTGGAACTGGAGGAATACCGCGCCACGTTGCGCGCGGTCGTGGGGAAGTGTCTGGACAACGGAACGGTCGTCATCCTCAGCACGATTCCGCCGCGACATGGATTCAATGAGAAAGCCGAGAAGTTCGCGCACGCCATCCGCGAAGTCGCCCGCGAGATGCAGGTTCCGCTCACCGATTTCTACGCCGAAATTTTGAAGCGTCGTCCGAACGATTGGGACGGCGCGCTGGAGAAGTTCAGTCAGTATCAGGGATATGACGTTCCGACGCTGCTGGCGCGAGACGGTGTTCATCCCAGCCACCCGCAGAAGTATATGGGCGATTATTCCGAAGAGGCGTTGAGCCACTGCGGCTTTTCGCTGCGGAACTATCTCGTGTTGATGAAATATGCGGAGGTGATGGAAAAAGTGCTGACCGCGCCCTTATCCGAAAACGCCGCAATCGCCAGTTTGCTCAACCAGCAGTGGTTCCCCAAAGCCCCTCCGCTGCCGCCGCCAATGGGGGAAGTCATTCGTGTCAAGAACGTGGAGGAACTGTTCGCCGCTGCCGAAAAAGTCAAACCGGGCGGGACGATTCTGCTGGCGGACGGACACTACTTCATGCCGCGCTATTTTGAAATCAAAACCGACAACGTGACTCTGCGCAGTGAGTCGGGCAACCGCGAGCGCGTTATTTTAGACGGCGCGAAGAGTATGCACGGTGAACTGGTCGGGCTTCGCCGTTGCTCTGGCGTGACTATCGCGGATTTAACGATTCAGAACATCAAGTGGAACGGGTTCAAACTCAACACTGACAGCAACGTGCAGCGCGTGACGATTTACAACTGCATCATCCACAACATCTGGCAGCGCGGAGTGAAAGGCGTGAAAGTGCCGCCCGACGTGCTGCGTCCTCAAGGTTGCCGCATTCAGCACTGCCTGTTTTACAACGACCGCGCCAAGCGATTCGAAGACGACCCCGCCGACACGCCGCAGAATTTCGGCGGCAATTACATCGGCGGCATTGACGTAATGTTCGCCAAGAACTGGGTCATCAGCGACAACATTTTCATCGGCATCCAGGGCAGAACGCGCGGCGCGCGCGGCGCGGTCTTTCTCTGGCACGATACTCAGGACTGCATTGTGGAACGCAACGTCATCATTGACTGCGACACCGGCATTTCTTTGGGCAACTCTCATCGTCCTCCTGACATTACGATTCACTGCACGCGAGTCATCGCCCGCAACAACTTCGTGACGCGCGCCCCAGAGAACGGCATCGTCGCCGACTACACCAAAGACTGCAAAATTGTCCACAACACCATTCACGACCCCGGCAATCGCCTGGAGCGTTTGATTCGCCTCGTTCACGACAACGATGGTTTGCTGGTCGCCAACAACCTGTTAAGCGGACCCAAGATGCGCAACGAGTCGCAAAGTAAGATTGAATTTCGCAACAACCTTGAGGGCGATTTTACGTCTTTCCTCGTTGACCCGACAATGGGCAACCTGCGCCTGACGGCAAAAGCGACGGCGGCGATTGACACAGCCGCGCCATTGGCGGAAGTGAGGGAGGACGTTGACCGTCGACCTCGCGGCAGCAAGCCGGATATTGGGGCGCACGAATGGGAGGCAAAATGAGAATCTTTGGTATGCTGACATTGCTTTTGCTGCTGACGTTTGGCGGGCGCGCCAATGACGTGACCATCGTGCGCGACCGCTGGGGCGTGGCGCACGTTTACGCGAACACGGAGGAAGGTGTTTTCTTCGGCGCGGGCTACGCGACAGCGCAGGACCGGTTGTTCCAGATGGAACTCAGCCGCCGATATGTTCAGGGACGATTGGCAGAAATACTCGGCGCACGCTGGTTGGAGTCGGACAAACTCATGCGCACGCTGGGACTCTATCGCCACGCGCAAGCCGTTGTTCCGCGCCTTTCTTCTGACACGCGCCGCGCTCTGGAAGCCTACGCTGCGGGCGTCAACGAGTATACCCGTCAGCACAAAGGCAAACTGCTTTACCTTTTCGACCGTTACGCTATTCAACCCGAAGCATGGACACCTGCCGATTGCGTCGCGGCATGGATGCGTGTGTCGGAACGCTTCGATAGAGGCTGGCGCACGGAAGTGAACGCTCAACGCGCCATGACTCGGGGCGGCGCGTCCCCGCCAGTCCCCATCATTGACGAATCCGCTTGCGTCGTCAGTGAAGAGGATTTTCAGCGCACCGCGCCGGAGGTTTACAAACGACTGAAGGCAAGAGGCGAAAAGCGGAAGGCAGATTCAGGGATGCAAGGATACAGAGATGCAGCGATGCAATTTTCTACGCTTGCATCCTTGCATCCTTGCATCCTTGCATCCTTGCATCCTTGCATCCTTGCATCCTTGCATCCTTGCATCCTTGCATCCTTGCATCCTTGCATCCCTGAATCCCTGCATCCCGACATCTTTGCAGCCCCGAAAGCCAGCCACGCCTGGGTCGTCTCCGGCAAGAAGTCGGCGACGGGCAAGCCGATTTTGGAGAGCGATCCGCAGATTGCGGTCACTGCGCCTTCGTTGTGGTACGAGATTCACCTGCACGGCGGGCGTTACAACGTGCGCGGCATCGGCGTCGCGGGCGCGCCGGGGTTGCTCATCGGCTACAACGAGCGCATCGCGTGGGGCGCGACGGCATTGGGGTCGGACAACGCGGATTTATTTGAAGAGCGCGTGAACCCCGATGACCCGAATCAGTATCGCTGGCGCGACCGGTGGGAGACGATGACCACGCGCACGGAAACGATTCGCGTGAAGGGCGGCGAACCGGTGACGATTCAAGTCCGCGCTACGCGGCATGGTGCGATTGTCAACGACTTCCTGCCCTCACCCCCGACCCCTCTCCCACGCTCTGGGAGAGGGGAGAGCCCCGATCGGCGCGGGTCTCCTGACCGCGCCGAAACGCCTGACCGCAGGTCTCAACAACCCGAACGGGCTGGCAGGGACGCACCGCCCCTACAATATGCCCTGCATTACCTCGTCACCACCGAGATGA
>FWWM01010978.1_pt1 | contig 15755 bp, 10 predicted proteins | sample 2228351 | NCBI WGS metagenome assembly FWWM01 (sample SAMEA103939774, study PRJEB20133) | metagenome | reverse complement strand
CCCCCGGTGAAAGGCGCACAGCCTCTTCAATCCAGGGTAAGATGGTCGGCCCCCGGAGGGCGGGGCGGCCCGTGTTCGGCAAGGCCGTAGCGGCGGATCTTGCGGTCCAGCGTCGAGCGCTCGATGCCCAGCAGGATGGCCGCCCGGCTCTTGTTCCAATTGGTGTGCTGAAGCGTCATCAAGATGTGCCGCCGCTCCATGTCGTCCAGCGAGCAGGGGAGGAACTTGCCCTGGAGGGGGCTTTCGGCCGTATCGCCCGCCGTGGCCAGGTTGGACAGGAGCAGGTCGTCCTGGTCGATCCGATCGCCGCGGCAGAGCACCACCGCCCGCTCGATCACGTTTTTGAGTTCGCGGACATTGCCGGGCCAGCGGTATGCCTGAAGCTGCTCCAGGGCCCTGGGCGTGAATCCGAAGATTTTGCGGCCGGTTTCCTCGCGAAAGCGTTCTAGGAAATGGTGGGCCAACAGCACGATATCCTCGGGCCGCTTGCGCAGGGGTGGGACCACGATTTCCAGTACGCGGAGGCGGAAGAACAGGTCGCGGCGGAAGCGGCCTTCGGCCACGTCTTTCTCCAGGTCGCGGTTGGTGGCGGCGATCACCCGCACATCGACCTGGACCGGCTTGCTGCCACCGACGCGTTCGAAGGGGTGGCCCTCCAGCACACGAAGGAACTTGGCCTGGATGCCCAGGCCCATCTCGCCGATCTCGTCGAGCATCAGCGTGCCGCTGTGGGCGGCTTCGAATTTGCCGATCTTCCGCTCCGTGGCCCCGGTAAATGCGCCCCGTTCGTGGCCGAACAACTCGCTGGCCAGCAAGTCTTCGGACAAAGCGGCGCAATTGAGGCACACGAAGGGGCCTTTGCGGCGGGGGCTACTGTAGTGGACCGCCCGGGCCACCAGCTCCTTGCCCGAGCCGCTCTCGCCGCGGATGAGCAGCGTGGCCTTGCTGGCTGCCGCACGGGCGATCTCCTCGTTGATCTGGCGGATGGCCGGGCTCTGGCCGATGATCTCGCTCTGCACCCCCAGCCGCTCGCGAAGCTCGACGTTCTCGTTGCGGATCTGGGTGAGGTGTTCGGTCAGTTCCTGCTGGCGGGTGAGGTTGCTGAGGGCCACGGCCACGGAGTCAGCCACGGCCAGGGTGAACTCCAGGTCCTCGGGATCGGGGACGCGCTGGGGGTCGGTCGAATAGAGATGGATCAATCCCAGCACCTGCTGGCCGCGGCGGATCGGAGCGCAGATGACGCTCACCGCCGGGATCTCGCCTTTGCTGTCGCGGCTGCCCACCGAGCTATCGCCCAGGACATTGCGGGCCAGCACCGCCTCGCCCTCGCGCATGACCGTGCTGGCCAGGAAATTGGGCACGCGGTGGTAGCGCCGCTCGGTGGTCGTCCGCGACGCCACGACCTCCAGGTCGACCGGCCGCGGCGTGGGGTTGTCCCGCGGCAACAACAAAATCGCCCCGGCGTCGATCTGCACGTTCGGGAAGAGCCCCGCCAGGGCCAATTCGCACATCTTCACCACGTCGGGCGTATTGGCCAGCTCGAAGGCCAGCCGGCACAGCCGCGCCGCCGCCACCCCCATCCGCGAAATGCTGGGGCCTTCTTCCGTGGGTTTGAGAAACCGGCTCTGGCCCCTGCGGTGCATGATGGTAGTCGGCTCATAGGCGGCCAGCACATCGGAGTCGTCCTCGGCCACACCCGCCGCGGTCTGGGCCTCGCCAGCCTGGCGCAACGCCCCCATATCGCTGAAGGCCTGGGTAAGGCTATGCACGAACACCAACTGCGAGCGCCCGATGCGAATCACGTCCCCCGGCTTGAGCACCCAGTCGCTCGTCAGCCGGTGCTCGCCCACCAGGGTGCCGTTGCGGCTCTCCAAATCGCGAAGCACCCACTGGTCCTGGCTCACAAACAGTTCGGCGTGATTGCGGCTGCACCGCTCGTCTTTCAACACGATCTGGTTCGTGGGGGCACGGCCAATCGTGACCGATTGCCCGGGTACCAGACGGAACACGTCGGTCCACTTCGAGCCTTCGCGGATGACGAGGTAGGCCAACTCAGCCACCGTCGAACTCCCACTGGCCAGCCACAAAAAGTAGCGACCCCGTTGGGGGCACAAACCACCCCGCCGGGTGCGGCAAAATCGAACAGTCTCCTTTTAACTTAACCGCCGTCAGCCTCGTTTGACAAGCACCTAGAACCGCCTAGTGGGGAGACCACCTTCTGGTGGGGATGCCCCGGCCCAGGCTGGCCAGGCCGCCTCGCGCGTTCGAACCAGTCCGGATATTTCCTTGCAACGGCCGGGTTTCCCAATTAGTCTATATTTTGCGTGTCGTGAGGCTTTGTCGTGGGTGGCCGTGCAAGTCCAGGGGAACCTCGGCAGCGGCATCGCCGGCCGGCACCCGCCTTAACAAGGAGAACTCGTCATGCCGTTGTGTGACCGTCCCGTCGCGCACCCTGCGCGCCGGTTGATGCTCGCCGTGGCGTTGATCCTCCTCGGCTCGGCGCCGCTTGAGGCGCAGGTTCTGGCCACGACCACTCGGGCCGTGGGTGGCGTTTCCATCAACGCCGAAGGCATGTTGACCCGGGTCGAGGTATCGCGGAGCAGCCAGTTGGCCCAGCTCCGGCTGCAAGCCGTCCCCGAGGCACTCCAAGGCCCCTCGGAACTCCGCAAAGTGTCGCTCAAAGCACTCGAGCAAGTGATCCGCCAGCACCAGCAAGCCGGCACCCCTCTGCCCGATGACGTGCATTGCCTGGCAGGCCTCCAAAATATCCGCTACGTCCTGGTGTACCCCGAGCAGCAGGACATCGTGCTGGCCGGCTATGCCGAAGGCTGGAAACTGGATGCCCGCGGCAATGTGGTGGGGCAGACCACGGGACAGCCTGTGCTTTTGCTGGACGATCTGATCACCGCACTGCGGAGCCTGGGGGGACAAGTCCGCGGCCCCATGAGCTGCTCCATCGATCCCACCCCGGAGGGCATCCAGCGGGTGTCGGCCTTGGCCCGCCGCCTCCGCGAGATCGGCAATCCTGCGGCCACAGCCGCGGCGGTTGAAGAACAGCTCGGTCCGCAACGGATCACCGTGGCGGGGGTGCCCGCCACGAGCCACTTCGCCCACGTGATGGTGGCGGCCGACTACCGCATGAAACGTATTTCCATGGGCCTGGAACAGGCTCCGGTTTCCGGCCTGCCTTCCTTCCTGGACCTGGTGCGGGGCAGTGGTCGCGGCATGAGCAATATGCTCCCGCGATGGTGGTTGGAGCCGCATTGCCCGGGCCTGGTGCGGGATGAAGCGGGACTGGCGTGGGAGATTCGGCCGACGGCGGTCCGCGCCATGGCCGAAGCCGATTTCTTCGATGCCCAGGGGCGCCAGCATCCCAGCGGCAAGGCGGATCCCACCAGCCAGCGCTGGGCCGAGCTGTTCACCCAGCGCTATGCGGAACTGGCTCGGGCCGAACCCCTCTTCGCCCAACTCCGCAATTGCATGGAATTAGCCATCGTGGCCGCCTTGGTGGCAAGAGAAAACCTGGTTGCCAAGGCCGGCGCCCGCCTCCCCCTCCTGACCCGCAGCGACGGATTCGAAACCGTGCAGTTGCCCGCCCCGCGGCAAGTGGCCAGCAAGGCGGCCGTGGTCAAAAAGGGGCGGAACTGGGTGATTGCGGCCGGCGGAGTGGCGATTAACCCCTGGGCCCTCGTGGACAAGACCGAAACCCACGACCGGGTCGCTTCGGTTCGGACCAAGGCCTTCAGCAAACCCACCACGACCTGGTGGTGGGACTGACCGCTTGGACCTGGTCCGGAGGTCAGCGAAGCTGACCTCCGGCTAATGGCCGTGATCCCTGCGGGATCACTCCCTGCTCCAGGCTCCCTGCTCCGTCCCCGGAGGTGGCGCTGCGCTGACCTCCGGCTAATGGCCGTGATCCCTGCGGGATCACTCCGTGCTCCAGGCTCCCTGCTCCAGGCTCCCTGCTCCAGGCTCCCTGCTCCAGGCTCCCTGCTCCGTGCTCCCTGCTCCGTGCTCCGTGCTCCCTGCTCCAGGCTCCGTGCTCCGTGCTCCGTGCTCCGTGCTCCCGGCTCCCTTGGTGTCCGTCGGGGGCTTGCGTGCGACTTGGGGGGGAGTATTCTGGGAAGGGGGCCAACCAAGCCGGTGGCGCCGATGCAACGGATTCTGTTCGAGTACAGCCTGAACCCCACGACCTGGGCCTATCTGTCGGCTCTGATGACGTTGGGGATCTACTTCAAGTTCCACCGTTTTTGGAGTGTACGGAACCTGGATTTGGTGGGGCTGATCGCGTTTTCGCCCGGGCTGCTGCTGGTCTATCATGGCCTGACCCGCGACGAAGCCGAGTTGGTGCAACTGGGCTATACGTGGTTGTTCGGGGTCGGGGCGGTGTTCGTGGTGCGGCTGTTTTTGGACCCGATCATGGTGCGGCGGCCCCTTCTGGAGCCTAATCTCAACGCCAGCGGGCTGACGTTCACGGGAGTGGCTTTGTTGGTCTTCCTGTTGGGGAACATCCTGGCCAGCGATCCGCCGGATCGGCTGGAGTTCGCCCTGGCACGCAAGGGGGGAACCGGCATCCACAGCCCGGGTCTGCCCGTATTCTGGTTCCTGGCCAGCTTTTCGGAATCGCGCCCGCACCAGACTGCGCCGGGCGTTGTGTACACGCCTGCCCCTCGCAAGGAGGCATTATGGCAGTATCCGCCGCCGGGGACCCAGGCGGCCGTGTCGCGCCTGCTGGCCTCGCTGGGGCTGTTGGCGTTGGTGGCGGGAATCGTGACGATCGGATTGCGGCATTTCGGCAGCGGCTATACAGGTGTGGCGGCCGCGGCCCTGTACCTGCTTTTGCCCTACGCGGGCCAGATGACCGGCCGGATCGACCACCTCATCCCCGGCGCCCTGTTGACGTGGACGGTGGCGGCGTATCGCCGGCCGATGATGGCCGGCATCCTGATGGGGCTTGCGGCCGCCCTGGTGTTTTACCCGCTGTTTCTGCTTCCCTTGTGGTGCAGCTTTTACCTGCGGCGGGGCCTGTTGCGGTTTTTGTACGGAGTGAGTGGGGCGCTGGCCGTGGTGGTGGCCCTCGTGGGCGCCACCTCGCTCGACTGGGCGGCTTTCGCCGCGCAGGCCAAGCAGATGTTCGGCGGCACATGGGTCTGGCAGGAAGGGGCCACGGGGTTCTGGAACGTCCTGCCCGATGCCCCCATCACCCTGGCTTATCGGGTCCCGCTGGCAGCCCTGTTCACCGTGCTGGCGGGGAGCTTGGGCCTCTGGCCGGCCCAGAAGAACCTGGGCACGCTGGTAAGCTGTTCGGCCACGGTGATGCTGGGAACCCAGTTCGTTCAAGCCCATCAGGGCGGGCTTTACATGGCGTGGTATGCGCCTCTGTTGGTGCTGACCGTCTTCCGGCCGAACCTGGAGGACCGCGTGGCGATCTCCGCGGTCATCGAGGGGAAAAGCACGTGGCCGGCCCGCATTGCCGTGCGCCTGCTGGGATGGGGAAACCGCAAGCGGCGGACGCCGTAAGCGGTGGTCTCTTGCGCTGCATCCGGTGCCCGCGCGGGCTGGCGAGCCAGTGGGTCTTCCGTGGCGGTGGTCCGTGCCCCCGGGGCTATTGCTCCAGAGGCCGGCAAGTCCCTCATCCGCCGCGCCAGGCAAACCGGCGTGCCTGCTCGGCGATATCCACTCCCACCATCTCGCTCCATGCCACCAGCAAGCGGCCGAAGAGGGGCCCCGGCTTGCCCCCGGAAATGGCCTGACCGTTGAACCGGGTCACCGGCAAGAGGCAATAGGGGGTGCTGCTCAAGAAGACTTCATCGGCCTGGAGGATCCGGTCCGGCCCGAAGCGCTCTTCCTCGGTGGGGATTCCCATGGCCGCCGCCAACTGCTCCACCACCTGCAGGCTGATCCCCTGGAGTACGGACCGTCGGGGGGGGATCCGCAGCCCGCCCTGGCGGCAGTAGAGGATCACATTGGCCGTCGACGCCTCGGTGACCATCCCCTCGTGGTCCAAAAGCAGGGCGCGGGCCCCCGGTTCGAGCCGGTCGGCCTGGCGGTCGGCCAGATAGTAATGCATGCGGCTGCGGCATTTGAGCGACGCCGGCCACGAGCGCGGCGAAACCTGCTCCACGGCGGTGGTCACCAGGGACTGGCCCATCTGATACTTCTCGGCCCACAGATAAAACGGCAGCGCGTAGGTGTGCAAGCAGACGGTGGGCGGACCCGGCTGGCCCCCATAACCCGCGTACAGCCCCGGCGTGACCACGATCGACAGCCCCAGGTCGTCGCCCGGCGCTAGCAAGCGGTGGTTGCAGGCGACCAGTTCCTCGGCCAAGCCAGCCAGTTCGGCGTCCGATAGCCCCGGCTCTATACCCACAATCGCCAGGCTCCGCCGCAGCCGCGCCAGGTGGTCTTCCAGATGGAACAGCCGGCCGGCAAAGGTCCGTACCTGTTCGGCCACGGCCGTGCCCTGCACAAACCCGGCGTCGATCACGGAGATTTTCGCCTCGCTGGCCGGGACCAACCGGCCATTGAGCCATGCCTGCGGTTGTTCGCGGGTCGCCATGCGGAAGATTATGCCCTATTGGAGCTTGCAGACAACTGGGCTGGGCGTGGACCGGCGGGCCGGCCCCACTGCCGACTCCACAAAAACCGGGTTTGCGGCCACACGCGCCGCTGCAAAACCTCGCCAGGTTGCATTTGCACATCGCAAACCGTGGGGTAGAGTTGTTTGATCCCAACACGGTTGGGCCATGTGTCCCAGCGCCCGCGACGGAGGAAACGAAGATGACGAAGAGGATGATTGCACCGGCTGCGGCCATCGTGTTGGTCTGCGCTGCTGGATGCCGGTTGTGCGATCGGCTGTTCCGTGGGTCGATCTTCCATCCCGCGCCTGTGGTTTCGGCCCCGGTGGTCTGCCCGCCGGTCGTGTCCCTCGATCCCTGCGATCCGTGCAGCCCTTGTGATCCTTGCGGCACCGCGGTCGCACCCGGCCCGTTGGTGGTCACTCCGGTCCCGGAGAGCTCCGTACCGGCTCCCATCCCATGACGCAGGAGCCGAACACCTGAGTTCCCGGTGATTCGAACCGGGCGCGTGAACTCCCGGTGGCTGTGGAGCCGAAAGCGTGAGCCGCCGGTGATGAGCCCCCCGGGCATGCAAAGCCCCTCTTCCACCGGGGGCTGAGGCCGTGGGGCTCGAGGCTCAAAACTCCCGCAGCGATTCGTGGATCCCCTTGTGCACCTCGTACCAGAACTCCAGGGCCGCTTCGCGCTTGTCGCGATGGAACTTGTCGAGCCACTGGAGCAGCTCGGGACGGGAATTGTTTTCCACCTCGTGCTGGCGCCGCAGGAAAGCGTATACCAGGTCGGCGTTCCGCTCCGACTCCCAGAAGACCGAGGCATTGCGGCTGTTGATCCGGCTGGCGGTTACCGCGATGCGGTTGAGGTATTCCTCCTTCTTGCCGAACAGCGCGCCGATGACCTCCGGCAGCATTTCCTCGGCCCAAAGGCGATGGAACCGGCACATGCCCAGGTTGTCCATCACCAGTTCGTTGCGGAAGCGTTCGGCATTGATCCGCCCCAGGCTTCGCGGGGGAAGGAAATCGTAGCCGTAGTACATGTAGTACTTGCCCATGATGGGCATGGGGGACAGGGCGCCGGGGGTCCAGTACTGGTTGGGGACCATCCATCCCTTGCGGGCATAGGCCAGATAGACGAAGCCATCGAGGGCCTGCCGGCCTTTGTCGCGGGCCAGGCGGCGGGCCACCTTGCGCGCCCCTTCCGAAAGGTCCAGGCGCCCGCGGCGCTGGAGCATGCCCTCCAAGAGCTGTAGACCCAGCTCGGCGTTATGCATCGAGTCGGCCTCGATCGAGAACCCCTGGGTGGAAAACGCGGGACGGTCGGACACCCCCAGTTCCCCGGGTGACAAGACGCCCTGGTCCAGGCACTCCATCAGCCAGGCCAGCACCCCCCCTACCGAGATCGCGTCGAAGCCCGCCGTATCGGCATGGTGGTTCAGCCGCTCGGCCGCCCGCTGGTCGAAGATCCCGCACAGGGGCCCCATGGTCTGGTACGGCTCGTAGTCCTTCTTGTATGGGCCGCGCGTCTTCTTGCACACCGCGGGGCACGGCTCCCCGCAGATGTGGTTCTGCCTGGCGGCAATGGTCTCCTCGTTGAACTGCCGGAGATAATGGTCCACCACGAACTTCCGATGCAGCTCCAGCCGCTCCGGCTCGGACCAGTAGATGGTGCGGTAGTTGAAGGCCAGCACCCGGCCGCCCATGGTGGCATAGTTCACGCCGAACGTCCCGCCCGTCTCGAACTTCGGGTCATAGCGGTACTTCACCGTGGCCTCGAAGTCCTTGGCCGAGAGCTTCTTCTTGTACTTGTCCTCGAACCATTGGTCGGCCACCTTCCGGTCGCGGAAGTCGTCGTCCACATAGGTCCCGCCGTAGATGATGGCGGCGATGCCGTGCTGCTGGAGCATTTTGGAGCCGAGGCCCCCTCGGCCGGCCCAGGTATCGATGGTACTCAGCTTGCCATCGACGACCGGCACCGAGAGCAATCCGCCGAAGTCGGTGGCCTCGGCGGCCGGCCCCACGGCCAGGATCCGCGGCTCGGTCTGGTAGTTGCTGGCGAAGCGCTCGAACACATAGTCCAAAAGCGCATACACGCCTCGCCGGCCGCTCTGCCAGACCGCATGGACATCGACCGGCTCGACGCGCACTTCGATCTCCTCGCCGTGGACGCGGTTCAGGTAGAGCACCGAAGGGGCCGGCGCCTTGCCTACCAGCGCCACCAGGTTGATCCCCAAATTGTCGAACACCAGGCCCGCCCCGCCCATTGTGGACACATAGAACCCGCCCCAATTGGGCGAAAACCCGGTGAGGACCAGGCGATTGGAGCCGGGGAGGATGGAGCCGGCCAGGAGGCCCACCCCGATATTCAGGCTGTTGAAGCGGCCTGCCAGGTGGAGCCCCAAATCCACCGGGCCGAAGAAATCGCCCAGCGGATACCGCGCCAGGCGGTAAAATCCCGAGTTGGCATCTACAAACAATACCTTCTGATGTGCGTTCATCGCCTGATCCAAGGCTTGCCAGGGGGCAACGGAAAAAAATACCAGTTTTGGGGAGGCACCGGCGCGGGGCCTCCGCAACAAGCCGCGACTGCAAGGACCGCCGCGGGAGGCGCCGGGTGGGTCCGTGGCCACGCGCGCCCCTGCGGCGCGTGCGCGGCCGGCGGGGCAAGTGCATGGCCTGGGGCCAGGGCATGGCCTTTCGGCAGGCCAGGCCCAAAATACAATCCGCTTTGTAATTCTGCGGTGCGAAGTCTTAAGCGACAAGTTCGCTTTGCATTACGACAATCCGGGCAATCATCACGCCTGCCGCCGAAGCAATATCGGCTCCGGGGGCACCGGGCTGCCGGCGCGGCAGCTCGCCCCTCAGCGCCCTTCGAGCTGCAAGTCCCGGCGCCAGCGGGCGGCAAAGTCGTCCAGGGTTCCCGGAATAAACCAGAACACCTGGCGGGTTGTTGCCCGGCCCGCCGCCGGCACGAGGACCGAACTGTCGGTATGCAGGCAGGTGAACATGGTGTTTGTGGCGATCGAGAAGTCGTGTCCCGGCTGGGCCCGGCCGGTGGCGATCACGGCCCGGCCGTCGCGCGAGACGACCGCCAGGATGGCCCATCGCAGCTCCTCGCCCAGCTCGGCCGCGCTGGGCCCCGTGATCCACCGCACACAATCCCCGCGGCGCGAAAGCTTCCGCAGCGGCACGAATGCCCCGCGGCTGTCCACCGCAAAGGTGCGAAGCTGTTCGCAGTCGTAGAACATCGGATGCCCCTGGAGGTTGAAGCAGGAACTCGTGCGGAAGGTGCCTGGCTTGTCGGCCAGGTTCACGGCGGTGAACCGTTGCTCCGCCACGCCATCGCCGGCTCGGAACTCGGCCTCGACGCGGAGGGTGCCGCAGCGCATGTGATAGGCGGCCCGCCAGTCGCTGCGGGCAGTCCAGGTCATATCCGGCGTCTTCCGCCACGTCAGAATACCCTCGCCATTCCAGAGGATCGTCTCCGGGGCCGAAAGGCCCACCCCCTCGTGACCCAACCCGGGCGCATGGAACGACACATGGCGAGAGACGCCGCCGGCGGCGGCAAGGGTCACCGGCCCGGGAGCAGGTGCGCGGCGGAGCTGCTGGAGCGCCTCGGCCACCGAGACGGTCTGCTTGGGCACCGCGCGCTGGACCGGCGGGGGCCGGCCGGTCCCGTCCAGCGCGCAGCGGAAACCGGTGAATGCCGACCGCCATCCCTCGTACGCATACCATCCCGAGGCGGTGCGGAAATTGACCGGATCGCGATGGAACCAGCTCGCCCCTTTCAACCGTTGGAAGCGGACGCCGTGGTGTGGCCGGGTATCGGCCACCCAGTGGAGCACCTGGCCGGCAAAGTCCTCCACTCCGGAAGCCGCACGTCCACACCGGCCGCCGCCTACTGGGCCAGTGCCCGGCAGTTCCCACCAGATGCGCTCCGCCGCCGCCGGCAGCGCCAACGGCCCCGGCCAGGCATCGCCCCATGGAAAAATCCCCCTTTGGCGTCCCCCCAAGGCCGCCTCCCATTCCTCGGCAGTGGGCAACCGTTTGCCGGCCCAGCGGGCATAAGCCACAGCGTCCACGCCGCTTGCGCCGGTCACGGGACGGTCCGCATACTCGGCCGGGAAGACGCCGCCCCACCGCCTCCACCACTCGGGCGGTTGGTGACCGGTGGCCTGGACGAAAGCAAGGTACTGGGCATTGGTGACTGGAAAACGGTCGATCCAAAATGCCGGCAAATGGACCTCGTGCCTGGGCAGGTCGTCGCCCAGCCAGGTGGGATGGCAATCGAAGCGTCTGGCCAGGGCCGCGCGCTCGGCCGCGTCCGTCCCCACAGTCCAGCGGCCTTCCGGTACCAGAACCATGCCGTGGACTTCTTCGACCGCTGGCGCCGGCCGGCTGTCCCCAGCCGCACCGAGCCTCGCCGGGCCTGCGGCAACGCAGACGGCCAGGACCGTGGCGAACGCCTCAAGCCGCACCAGGGGCCCACGACGACCCTTTGCGACCCAATCTCGACGCCAAGCCAACATCTTCGTTACTCCCTGCATGGGTTGGGGCTTTTCGCCAAGCGCCCGTTATTTTACCGAGCGCCGGCCTGTTGGCCCTTCTTGCCTCCAGGCGGCGGGGACGGTAACGTTCGACCGAAGGGGACCGCTTGCGGGATGAGGGCTTCGAGGAATCCGCCATGAAACGACTGGTATGGGCCGTCGCAGCCGCCGTGGGCGTGATCGGTGGGCCGTGGGCCGTTGGCGCAGAGGCCGACCAGGGGGTGCGCGTCAAGGCGATGACCTTCAACATTCGCCTGAGCCGGGCGCATGACGGCGCCAATGCCTGGCCCCATCGCCGCCACATGGTGGCAGCGGTCATTCGCGACTCGGACGCCGATTTCGTGGGGGTCCAGGAGGCCTGGCCCGAACAGATCGAGTATCTGGCCCCCTCTTTGCCGCAATACCACTATCTGGGTCGGTCGCGCGAACGCGATGGGGTGGAGGGGGAGGCCATTCCCCTTTTCTACCGCCACGAGCGATGGCGGCTGGATCCGCAGGAACACGGGACCTTCTGGCTGTCGGACACGCCCGACGTGCCCGGCTCGACGGGTTGGGGAAACCAGATTCCGCGGATCGTGACATGGGGGCGATTCATCGAGAAGGCCGGGGGCAAGGGGCTGTATGTGTACAACGTGCATTTGGATCATCTCTCGGCGTCGTCGCGAGCGCGTAGCGCCCGGGCCCTGGCCGATCACATCGCCCGCCGGCGGCGGCCCGAACCCGTCCTGGTCCTGGGGGATTTCAATGCCAGCCAGTCGTCGAAACCGCTGCGGTATTTGCTGGGCGTCGATCCGGGGTCGCCGCTGCCGTTGCAGGACACGTTCCGGGTGCTTCACCCCAAGGCCACGCAGGCCGGTACGTTTCATGGCTTCGGCGGGACCACCACGGGGCCCAAGATCGACTACATCCTGGCCAGCCGGGACGTGCAAGTAAGATGCGCGGCAATCGTTCACCGGCGCTTCCAGGACCGGTACCCTTCGGACCATTTCCCCGTGATTGCGGAAGTGGTCGTTCCCGGCCGCTAGGGGAGGGCCAGGCGGGAGGCATTCCGTTCGCAGTGCCGGCGTACCAGGTCGGCCAGGCACCGGGGCGACAGCCGCTGGAGCGAGGTGACCACGTGTTCGGCCTGTGCCAGTTGATGGGGGCGCCGGCCGGTGCTCAACACGCCGACAGCCACCATGCCGGCCCGGTGGGCCGCCTCGATCCCGGCAGGTGCGTCCTCGACCACCACGCATCGTTGCGGCGGAATGCCCAGTCGCCGGGCGGCCAGGAGGAAGACCTCGGGATCGGGCTTGCCGCGGTGGACCTCCGCCCCGGTGATGACCGCGGCCAAAAGCGGCCGGATGCCCAGGCGGTCAAGGACCAACGCCACGTTCTCCGGCGGTCCAGAGGACCCCAGCGCCACGGGCATGCCCGCTTCCCAAAGCTGACGCACTAGCCGCACCGCCCCCGGCATGGCCGGAAAATCGGCCGCCAAAATCTCCCGAAACAGGGCCTCCTTGGCGCGGTCCCACGCGGCCACCTGCTGGCCATCGGCGGCCACATCCGGCCACAGGGCCGCGATCACCTCCCGGCTGGTCCGCCCGAACGTCGCATCGAACTGGGCAAGCGAGATCGTCCGCCCTTGTCTTTCGGCCAGGCGGCGCCAGCTTGCGTAGTGGGCCCAGTAGCTGTCGACCAGCACGCCGTCCATGTCGAAAATGACGCCGCAGCCACTCACCGGGCACCTCCGTACTGGCTTTCCAACAGGTTCTTTCGACGCGCAAAGCGGCCTTCAGCGGATCTGGCGGGGCACAATCGGGCCCTGCACTGCGCTCGATCCACAAGCCCAAGCACCCACGCCCTGGCGACCAAACCAGGAAGCATATCCTGCTCCTTGTGGCACCGGCGAGGCCTGTTTATGATGAGCAGGCCGAACGCCGATGCTCGGGCCCACCAGGCCAGCGGCTGGCCGGGTGTTGTGCACAGCGCCGGCCTGGCTGACGATTGTTGGCTCATCTTTGGGGAATGTGGGGAGGACCACGTATGACGCTTATACACACGCGGCGCCGGATTGGGTGGCTTGTGGCTGCAATGGGCGCGATGGCAGGGGTTTTGGCCGACGCGGGCGTGGTAGCCGCCGCCGAAGCCAAGGGGTACCCCGCAGTGGGCAAATTGGAGCGGGCCGACCCGCGTTTCGACCAAATTGTGCCCCCCGATGCGGTCCTCGAAAAGCTGGCCGAAGGCTTCGCCTGGACCGAAGGGCCGGTGTGGCTGCCCCAGGCCCGGTGCCTGCTGTTTTCCGATATTCCCAACAACGCCATCATGCGGTGGAAAGAAGGCGAAGGGATCCGTCTGTTTTTGAAGCCAGCCGGCTATACCGGCCCGACCCCTCGTGCCGGGGAACCGGGCACCAACGGGCTCCTCTTGGACTCCCAAGGCCGGCTGGTCATGTGCCAGCACGGCGATCGCCGCATCGTACGTGTGGAGCCCGACGGCCGGTGGACGGTGCTGGCCGACCGCTATCAGGGCAAACGTTTGAACAGCCCCAATGACGCGGTGTTCAAATCCAACGGCGACTTATACTTCACCGACCCCCCATACGGACTCCCAAAGGGGGCCGCGGACCCCGCGCGGGAACTCCCATTTTGCGGGGTGTACCGGGTCACGCCGGACGGGACTGTCACGCTGTTGACCGACCAGATGACGCGGCCCAACGGCATCGCCTTCTCGCCGGACGAAAAGACGCTGTACGTGGCCCAGTCCGACCCGCAAAAGGCCGTGTGGATGGCCTTCGAGGTTAAGCCCGAGGGCACGTTGGGCCCCGGCCGCCTCCTTTTCGATGCCACCCCGTGGGTCCAGCAACGTTTGCCCGGACTGCCCGACGGCATGAAGGTCGACCAGGCGGGCAATCTCTTTGCCACCGGGCCAGGAGGGGTGAATGTGTTCGCCCCCGATGGCACATTTTTGGGGCGAATCAACACGGGCGTGCCCACGGCCAATTGCCGGTTCGGCGATGACGGCTCGACGCTGTATGTAACGGCCAATCAATGGCTTTGCCGCATCCGCACTCGGACGAAAGGGGTGGAGTTCAAATAACCCGGCTTGGGGCAAAGCCGCCGTAAGCTCGGCGCGGCCTTCGCCCCGCGGCACTCCAGGGGGGCATTCCACAAAGCCGGAGTTCGCCCGGCGTGCTTCCAATGGGGCATACCGCCCCGCTCAGAGTGCCACGTCAACATTCCCGGATTTGGTGATGGCCATGCTGCGGCGGGTTATGCCCCTCGCAATAATGGACGGCAGCCCTCTAGATATACTATCTTTACCGCAGCGCGCATCTTCCCTGGCAGGAGGTGCCGTTTTTCGGTACACTTCAAATGGGACGGGGGGTTCGGCCGGCTTTTGGCTGGGCCCTTGCGTCCGGACCAAGCTGCTTGACCCGCAGACCCTTGAAGGGTTGCGGGACCCTTTAGGAGCCCCAACGCGATGATCGTTACCACAACCGAGCTGTTTCGGCACGCCTATGGCCGCTACGCCTTGGGCGCTTACAACATCAACAACTTAGAGCAGACGGTGGGGCTGCTCCGCGGCAACCTCGGCAAAGTGTCCAAGAACGAGGAGCCCACCAACCAGGCCCTGGCTGCTCCGTTCATCATCCAGATTTCGCGTGGTGCGCGTGGTTATTCGGACAAGCGGTTTCTGGAAGCGATGATTCGGACCGCCGAAGAGGTCTTTCCCGACGCCATCTTCGCCGTGCACCTGGACCATGGGACGGAGGAGACCTGTTACGACGCGATCGACAGCGGGTTCTACAGCTCGGTGATGATTGACGCCTCGCACGAACCCTTCGAGAAGAACATCGAGATCACGCGCCGAGTGGTCGATCGGGCCCACGCAAAAGGGGTAGTGGTCGAAGCAGAACTCGGCCAGCTCGGCGGCGTCGAAGAAGATGTGGCGGGCAGCGTCTGCCTGACCGACCCGGCCCAGGCGGCCCAGTTCGTCGAGAAGACCGGCTGCGACTCGCTGGCGGTGGCAATCGGCACGTCGCACGGGGCCTACAAGTTCCTTGGCAGCCAGGCGCTGCGCATGGATCGGCTTCGGGAGATCCAAAGGGCACTGCCCCAGGGCTATCCGCTGGTCATGCACGGCTCCAGCAGCGTTCCCAAAGAGTGGGTGGACCGCATCAACGCGGCCGGCGGCAAGCTGAAAGACACCAGCGGCGTCCCGGAAGAACAGTATCTGCCCGCAGCCCAATTGGGGGTCTGCAAGATCAATATCGATACCGACGGCCGGCTCGTCTGGTGCGCGGTGTACCGCGAAAGCTTTCGGGACAAGCCCGAGGACTTCGACCCCCGCACGCCCGGCAAAGTGTTCATGGCCGAGTACGCCAAATTCATCGCCCACAAAAACCAGAAGCTTGGCTCGGCCGGCAAACTGGCCGAGGTCCGCCAAGCGTTGGGCAAGTGGTAGCCGTGCAGCGGGGAAACGCTTCCCGGTAGACCGCCGTCTAGAGCCACACGCCGTCAGCCGGGTGGCACGGCCAGAGCGAAGCGATGGCCGTGGCACCTGCCACGCCCTTCACGTTCGTTCAGGGCGTGCCACCGGGCGTAGGTCAGGCACCCCGTGCCTGACAAACCTGTGCCGTGCGGTTTGCTAAAGAT
>FWWM01010975.1_pt1 | contig 15759 bp, 14 predicted proteins | sample 2228351 | NCBI WGS metagenome assembly FWWM01 (sample SAMEA103939774, study PRJEB20133) | metagenome | reverse complement strand
GAAGTCGGGAGTCGCAATCCCTTCTAAAAGGAGGTCTCTTTTCCTACTGCCTCGCATATATGGCAATCGGCGGACAGAAAGTCGCAATCCCTTCTAAAAGGAGGTCTCTTTTCCTACGTCTCCCCAATCAGGAAAAGGACGGGCTGGTTTCCGGTCGCAATCCCTTCTAAAAGGAGGTCTCTTTTCCTACTTTTTCGGGCGTGGGTTCTTTCGACGGTCTGGGGTCGCAATCCCTTCTAAAAGGAGGTCTCTTTTCCTACGTGGAAAACCTGCCTGAACCTGACGGGGAGACCGTCGCAATCCCTTCTAAAAGGAGGTCTCTTTTCCTACGGAGTTAAAGATGAAAATAGTAAACCTTACGCCGTCGCAATCCCTTCTAAAAGGAGGTCTCTTTTCCTACAGGAGGTGATAGCTATGATTAAAAACAGATCTCCAGTCGCAATCCCTTCTAAAAGGAGGTCTCTTTTCCTACTCGAACAAGCAATTAACACCTTCAAAAAAGGTGCTAAAGTTGCAATCCCTTCTAAAAGGAGGTCTCTTTTCCTACCGAACGGCACTCCGCTAAGCGCCGTCGTTCTCAAGGTTGCAATCCCTTCTAAAAGGAGGTCTCTTTTCCTACTGCTAAGTATCACGGTAAATGTTTCCTTTGTGAGTTGCAATCCCTTCTAAAAGGAGGTCTCTTTTCCTACTATTCGAGCTCTGTAAGGTCCAATTTAAGGACGGTTGTTGCAATCCCTTCTAAAAGGAGGTCTCTTTTCCTACGGAGCAAGGAAAAGAGATATTATTAAAGCAGGCTCTTAGTTGCAATCCCTTCTAAAAGGAGGTCTCTTTTCCTACTTCAAATCGGCGACACGGTTTTCCAGCCCTGCACGTTGCAATCCCTTCTAAAAGGAGGTCTCTTTTCCTACCGCACGGCCTTGTAACTTATTAATTATTAATAGGCTGCAAGACACTTTGGCAGAATTTTCACCACTCCGCTCACTTAGCAGAGAAATGTTTCCGAAACGTTTCTGTTCTTTTTTCATTTGAGTCCTTTCGCCATAGATTATTTTTTTATGCATAAAGCCTTATAATTAGGATTTATCATTGGCTAAGTTGCGTATTATGATATATTTACCCAGCCCGAAAGAAGTGCCCTTCCCGGCATGCAAGATTTCTCCGGCCTCGAGCAATGGTAAAAAATTAAATACATTACCTTTATAAGTAATTGTACCCTTCAGCCCGCCAAGCTTCATTCTGGTTTTCTGACGGTTAGAATATCTCTCCCAATCCTGCCAGATCAAGCGGTCTGATTTAATTGAGATATTTTTTGCTGCTTCAATAATATTCTTATGATCCCAGCGGGGAGGTTTTCCGTCCCCGTGGAAGTAATTTAATAACATTATTCTTCTTAAAATATTCGTGATAAGAATGAAAAAGTCCAGCTTGGTCACATTATCTCTGTTGTATTTAATTCTTACCGGCGTCCTGAATTCAAGGGTCAATTCTTCTTCCTTCTCGTTTGTAAAATCATAGGTCTCAGGTATGACTAATTCGCTGAAATTGCCAGGCAGAATCTCTTTAGTGTCAGATTCATAAATATCTTTTCCGCAGGTCATTACTCTTTCGAGATTAAATTTTTTCCTACCTTTGCCAATTCCTATTTCTCCAAGCCTTTCGAAGGCCAGCGCAAAGTAGGGCAGATATTTAATCGCCTGCCCGATAAGGATAATGTTGAACCTGAGTTCTTCTCCCGGTTGATAGAGCGTTCTGGCTTCTTCGGGCGGTTCGATTATGAAGGGATGGGGAATGGCCTCATACTTCCCGAAATGGGCCAGTTCAATCTCCCTGGCTGGAATGGATTCGAAGAGGTAGGCATAAGCGCATTCGCGGTTTAGGTGGCACTCATAGCAATTTTTATTCTTAAAAAGGCACGCTGACCGCTTGAATGCATTGCCGAAGCCGCCTCGGAGAGTCGAACCCTTGTATTCCGGAAGCTCGCACGGCTCCAAAAACCGAATGATGAACTCAGTAGTCTGATATCTTATAATCATCTCAACCGCTCTTACCGCCTTGTTTGTTAAGAGGCATAATTTTCCACTCCTGATCCGGATTTATTGCTGTCATCGAGCGTTGCCCTTTATCTAATCAATTGCGGATCAGAAGGGGTCGTGATTAAAAACGACAAGTTCACCCGTAACGGGTGAACTGTAACTAAGTCTTTTCGCCCTCCCGTGGAGAGCATGGGCGATCTTCAGGTACAGCCAGATCGGGGCCGCCCCCTTAAGCACCACTTCATTACCTTCTCCGACCAGTTCGAGGACTTGCTTAATATAGTTTTCGCACTCTTTAATTTTTGCGCGACCCGTGTAAAGGCTTGAGACATCAATGGTGATTTTCATTAGTTTTTCCCACTGAATCTGGAAAGAAGGTCTTCCGATTCGAGAATTAAGTCTTGAATTTTTTTTCTGGCTTTTTCCGGTTTTATCATCTGTGCATCTCTTCTCATTAAAGCATGAGCAGTTTCATTCCTTTTCTGAGCGATCTTATCCCAGAGCTGGTCAAGGTCGCTTCTTGGTTTTTTCCTGAATTCGCTCAAGTCTTTTTCTGTCAAATCTCTGTTATTATTATCATAAGGGTCCAGATTTTTCTCCTGGCAAACATAGGTAATAATAGTCTCTCGCAGGACCAGAAGAGCCTGGCTCGGGTGACGGTTCTCATTATACCATTTGGCAACTTCCAGCTGAGATTTCCATTCAGGCTTTATTTTGAATCGAGCGGCTAATGCTTGCAGTCGGTCTTTGAGGAGTAATAGAGGTTTGAAGTGCTGACCGGCCTCTTGAAACAGAATTTCATCTTGCAGAAGCGAGTCAAGGTTCTCGGCGATCTCCGAAAGCTGAGGAATATAGGTCATCTCGGTTATATCAGTGAGCCTGTCCAGAACCTTTTTTATTTCCCTTAGTGATTTAGGAAATTGATTTCTTAATATTTTTTCTTTTCTTTCAAGCAACCTGGAAAAGTCTTTTAGGTCGCCATATTTCTCGAGTGAATTGAGGCTGTCTATCACGTCCAGCATTTCGAGAAGCGGAGCCAGGTCAACAATCCGGCTTTCTTTGGTCTGTTTGTCGAGAAATCCATAAAAAATACTCCGAATCTCCGTCTGTTTTTTAATAAAACTGAGAAACTTAGAAAGCAAAACCACAAAGAAGGGAATGGAGCGAAAACAATGAGTGATATCGAAAATTATCTCGGTGTTTTCTATTGAAAGGCCTTCCGCGATAGAGCTGAATATCTGCCAGAGTTCATTTTCGTTGCGACCTGAAGGGATTTCTATCTTCTGGTAATTCAGTCCCTCGAGCAGAGTCCATTTTGATTCTTTCGTGCCGATAACATAAATGATATCCGGATGAAAGGTCTCTATTATGGGTTTGAGAGACAGCCGCGCTTTGAACTGCTTGCCGTCAATCAGGTAATTGACTTCTTCGTAATCGCCGCTACCTATGAAACTTATCAGTGTTAATTTTTTGGGTTCCTTTATATTATCCTGGTTCATTTAACCTTCCATTCAAGAGAATATGCTCTGTGATCAGAGCTAAGCCTTAAGAATTTCGAGCCTGGCAAAACCCATTTCGATGTCCCGACCATCTTTGATCCTTTTTCTTGTCCTGGGTGGCCTGACTCTCCGGAGATATTCGCTCATTTGAAGTTCTTCGGCAGCGATAAGGAAAGAAACAGCATAGCGAGAAGATCCCTGGCCGAGCCGAATCAGATAAGGATTCTCAGGTCGATGGAGGTTTTCTTTGCGGCCAACTTTTCTGTAGAAATCGTCGCAGATTTCAAGAATTTGTTTTTCTGAAAACCGGCAACTATTTTTTTTCAGGTCGAACTCAAAGACAGTTCCAGGCCTAAGAGTTTCATACATAATCGGGATCGAACGGGGACTCCTGGCTCCCACTACCTGACAGATATCAGCCTTCAAGCATTTCTGCGGCTCGAGCAGGTTGGTATCGGAAACGGAGAGCAGGCTCAGGAATTTCATATCTTTTGGTTCCCGTTGATTCGGGACTGCGGAGCCGGGATTCTCTGAAAGATATTCGTAACAGATATTAAGAACGTCATCGTAGGCTTTTCTTTCGTTTGATGTTAGCAGCGCGGAGATTCTGCTCCTTTCTTTATTTGAAGTATCCAGAAAGGCCCTGTAAAGCAGCGCCGAGATAATGGCTCCTTTAATGGAGCTTCCCGGTATGTAAGTCCGACCGCCGCTTTTTATGAAGGCTTTAAGGTTGATTTTGTTTGCGCCTCTGAAATCGGGACTGGCGGGAATGCCATACAAAACATGGCGGTTGAGCAGACTATGATCCGGAATAATCTCTCCGAGATAACGTGATGAAGCGGCCTTTTCGATGAAGGTCTGCTGATATTTCTTAAAATCTAAATCGCGAAAAAGAGTGTTGAGATTCACCACTTTTAACTCGTTGCTTTTCTGATCAATGTAATATTCAGAGGGTGACAGTTCAGCCCCGGAAGAGATGTGAACCGGAGAGAGAATTTCAAGCTTGATCTTCATGTTGCCTCCAGTTTGCACGGTAATGGAAATAAATAGCCGTAACGATAAACCCGATGGGGGAGAAGTGGAGTTTCAGGAGTGACGTCTGCCAGAGACCCGACTCTTTTTACGTTGTTAAGAAGCACTGACCCCTCTTTCAGTACCCGAATAGAACGGCGGCGGAGCGATCGATTGGCTGGAGAAAACACATAACCCTTTCTTTCTTCGAGTTCGTAGAAGCTTTTCTCAAGCCCGCTCAGTTCTGAAGGGCGAGGGAAATAAACAGAAAGAGCGTAAAGGCCATCGGGGTTGTCGATTTCTTGTATTTCAGGAACGAAGAATTCTGGCTGGTAGAAAAGTCCTTTTCCACAGGTGCGATCTCCTCCTATACCCTCATCAGCCAGGAGCCGGAAGAGAGCTTTCAGGGTGTTTTCCCAGGCGGGGTCATTCAATTTTACCAGCAGAAAGAGGCCGCAATCGCTCGAGTAGGTGACCTGCCCGAAATGAAAGTAATTCTCACCAGGATGATTGGTCAAAGGATTAAGGGCTATCCTGGGGACATCTTCCACCTTGTAGATTTCATCCGGTTGATCGAGCTGCTCCTCAAGTGCGGTCTGGCTGCGCTGTTCTTTTTGGGATTTTTGCTGAATGGGGGGAACGGTTTTTAGTTCGATTGAAGTTTCTATTTCATCAATGAGGTTATAGAGTTTCTCCCCGTCCAGCAGACGCCGTAGGAGGTTGAAATTAACATATTTTATTTTTTTCAACTTTTTAAGCAGCTCAAGGTCAAGGTCAGCCGGAAAAACCTGATTGGCCGGCAGGGGGAAGAACAGGTCGTTTCCCCTGTAAGGAAAAGCCGAGCTGATCAGGAAGGGCGGAACTGCGTTGGGGTGGTCTGAAAGAAATTTTTTCAAGAAATCATCGAGGCTTCCATAGAGCAGCAGATAGCAATGGCAGAGAGCTGAAAAAAGGGTGTCCGAGTGAATAAAAGGCAGCGAACCTTCCAGCCAGTTTTCTCTTTGTCCCAGATGCAGAGAGCTTTTCGGTTTGAGCTTAATTCCCAGGTATTTCATGGCCTTCAGCCCAGCTTTTGCAGGAGTTTGTCAAAATTCTTGACGATTTCCTGAGCGGTCGTGCCGAGGTCCCCGTTGAGGATTCTTTCCGGGTGCAGGGCTACGTTTCCGTTTTCATAATCTTCTTTGCGATTCCAGAAGACTCTGATGTTGCTGAATCGAACTCGGCCATAACCGCGGGAACCCATGCCGCCGAGATAATCATGCTCGAGAAGCTCTATAGCTTCAAAAACATGCTTGAGAAATTTCTTGTCTTCCTCTTCAAAGACGTTATAGATAAGTTCGGCATCTTTGAAGCGAGCGCCGGCCGGGACTCTTTCAATTTCACGAAGGCTTCCGTGAAGGGCGGTGCCTTTTATTCTGTCAATGGCCGTTTCATATTTTGCTTCTGTGTATTCCAGTTCAAGGTTCGATTTCATCTCATTGGTTATGCTGGATTCATCAAGGTAACAATCGCTAACATAAAGGCGAGTAAGTGTCGGGATATTCATTTCTTTATCGCCGGCTATACCCCAGATTTTGCAAACGGGACAGGAAAGGTATTGAGTTTCATTTTCGCATCTATGACCTGATAGTTGAGCCTTGATTCTGAGGTTCCAGAAGCTGGGATTGGTAGCGGCAACTTTCTTTTCGGCCAGCGAACGCAGCTTACCTTTTAGAGAGGAACCAGGAATGTAGGGCTTGCCCCAGGGGTCAGTGATGACGTTCAGGTCAATTCCGCCAATCTTCAAACCACTCTTGGAGCCCCCTATCCTCATTCCCGTTAAGACTTCTATGTCGGCTCCAATTATAATCTTACCGAGAAGCCCGAAATTAAGCGTTTCATTGTTGGTCGTCATTTCTATCCTCCTTATTTCCCGCCATAAAATTTATGATAGGCGACTATGGCCTCGACGAAGTTTTTAAACATAGCAAAATTTTTTTCGTTGGTCTTTTTTATCGCAGCTTCGAGCAGGTCACGAAAATCTTTGACTCTTCCCTTATGACGTCCGGCAGCATAAGCCAGTTTGGGTCTTAATAGTTGAAGCTGGGTGGTTTCATACTTTTTCATTTTCTGAATTTCGCCGAGAATTGTTCTAATCTGGGAAGTACTTAATTTATCCTGTTCTTTTACCTGAAGAAAATGTGTGGCCAGCTCTTCCGCATATTTGTTCATCTCCACAGCGTCGCCACTCAGAATCTTTTCAATTCGCTGTTCGTCCGGCTTAAAGCCGGTGACGGAGCTGTCACCTCTTCCTCCAGCGCCTCCCCGATAATTTTGACTCTGCCGATTAAAGTTCATACTGTCCTCCTATTCAGGATTTTCTTGTAAGATAATCCGCCACTCTGGTGGCGATATTAAGGTAAGGGTAGATTTCATAATTGGTTACTACCTTGTTGACCAGCCTGGTTACCTTTTCAGTCTGGCGTTCGTCTCGTCCGAATCGAATAAAGATTTTTCGGATTGCATAATATAAACGCCAGATTCTTTCTATCTGTATAGTCTTCTTGCTTTTTAGTTCTCTTTCTTGATAGATGCTGTAAAGTATGTTGAGAAGAGATCGAGGAGCCCTCCGTTCGTCGGCGCCATCTTTTGTGAGCAGTTCCTCTGTTAGCTCATATATTTCTTTGATTTTAGGATAGGCGGACCAGGGCACGGGAGTTTCGAACAATGTTAATCGATCTCTTCCGCTGCCTTTGGAAAGCTCTACGGCTTCTCCAGCCTCATCTGCTGCCTGATAGATGGGAAATTTCTTGGAGGGCGCATAGTAAATGCCGGCCGATAAGCTCAGCCGGTTGCAGGTAAATTTGCTGAAATCCTGATAGAGCAGCCAGGCAAACTCATGCAGTTCTGACCAGGGACCTATCAGGAACAGGTCATCACCACCGGAGTAAGCCACGTACATGTGGTCAGTGATTTTGTGTGGTTCCTTCTGGTCGGTGTTGAGGGAATTTTCCAGCGAATCAAGGTGGCTGATCCTCCCGCCGAAATAAGCGGAGAGCATAAAGCTGAGCATGGAGATTCGAGAAACGGTTTTATTTTCTCCGAGTCCTTCCTTGAAGAGCCAGCCGAGGTTATCGACATCTGCCCTGAGGACGCCCCATTTTTCTATTCCTCTGGCTTTTTTAGATATTATTTCCAGGGTCAGAATTTCTCTATCAGGAGAATATGTTTTATTAGGTAGGAAGTAAAAACCGCAAGCGCGCCCGGCAAAATCTGTAGAATTCAGGACATACCATCCTGAAAAATACCTTCTTTCTTCCTCCCCCCGGTCCTGATATCTGGTGAATCTGGCTTCATATCCCAGGGCGGCTATAGCCTCGTACCAGGTATTAAGTCTGTTCTCGTTTTCCTTTTGTCTGGCGGCTTTTACCACCAGAACTTCCGCATCCTTCATCTTAGTGGCAAGGTCAATCAGGCTGGCGCAGAAGAGGCAGAACTCGGTCTCTTCCGGAGTGAGTTCTGTACCGCATATGCCGCATCCCCGGCTTTCTCCACCGAGTTCAAACGGACCGAATATCTCCTGATGAGCGTTTCCAGGATTTTCCTGGCTGAGGAGCGAGGAAAACTTTCTCTTTTTGTTTTCAGCCAGACGGCTGCCCAGGCCCTTCCAGCATCCGGCAAAATTTTCAATAAAATCCAGATAACTGATTTCCTGCCAGGCGAGAATTACCGACAGCTTTCCCCTGTGGGCGCGGAGAAGGATAGAGTCGAATTCCCGCTGGATGGACACAAGCTTCTGCTGAAAATCTTTAACAGCTGGAATCAAAAGATAAAAATTTCCTCCACCGCAGTAGAGCAGATTGGTCTCCGGCAGGTCAAATTCTTTTAGTATTTTCTTGGCCAGGATCTCCGAGATGAGCTGCACGTAAAACGACCTGGCGCGTAATCCTTTAAGCGCTTTTTCCGACGTTACCTCGTAAATGAACGATTGTATTCCGGAGATGTCTCCTCCAACGAGCAGAAAGTCAGTTCGCTTGAGGGGTCCGGGAACGGAAACCGGGCTGCTTTCCTTTTTAGCTCGATTGTAATCGGAAATGTTTTCGAGAAGCGAAGTTACCTCCTGAGGCTGAAGCTGGTCGGAGAGGTGAAGTTGATACAGACCGGCGGCTATGGCAGTAGTGGTCTTCAGATGGTGGAACAGGGAGATGTCAGCTTTTTCTCTGAATGCCGCTGAAGGAACCGTTATCAGGTATTTATGGAGAAGGTAATAAAGCTGGGTTAAATAACTTCCCTCAGTTTTCAATTTTCTAAGGTCCGAGACGAAGTCTTCCCAGAGCCTACGGTAGTTCCATTTTTCAAAAGCCTTTTCTTTGCTCTCCACGGGGAAAAGATTTTCCATTCTATCGTCGAGTGGAGATAGCGGGATAAAATAATCCTCGTTTTTGACCCGGGATTTTTTCTCACCTTCCGAACTTTCTTCTGAAATTCCGTCCGGCGGAAGTTTCAGCTGGCTGAAGATTGAAAGCAGCGGCTCGGTGCGAACATCGGTGGGCGCATCATCTTCCAGCTCGATTCTCTCTCCGGAAGATAGCCAGTCAGCCAGGGTAATAAGGCTGGCCAGGAGTTTGTGGCGCTCATTACTGGCGTTTTCAGGAATATGATGAAGGGCGGCCAAATGGCAGGCGTTGTCCAGTTGTCGAGGTAGATATTCCCGGAAAAATTTCTCCGTCAGCGCAGCGTGATAATATTTGTATCTGGGTTGATATTCGCTGCCGGTATTCCGGGTGTAGGTTTGAAGAGCAAATCCATCTCTTTCATCGGATGGTATGAGCTTGCCTCCGGCCCTTAAATAGAACTTGCCAAGGTCGTGCAGAAATGAAGCGAATATAAGTTCTTCGAATTCAGTAAGCTTGTTCATTGTCCCATCCTTTGTTTTTTATCATTATTTCTATAATTCAGTCGCCTTTCCGAATCAAGTAAAGAAACGTTTCGGAAACGTTTCTGTTCCGCCTTATAGGCATTAAATTGCGCATCTTTTTTAATCTATATAAATTTTATTTTTATCTATTCTTAGACCGTACCGGGTTCCGGCATATTGCCGCTGGCTTGTTATCTTGCACAGGGAAGCCAGAGTTTCGTCTCCAAGCTGGCTTTCAATCTGTCTATTTATCTTACTGATGTATTGTCTTATTACTTCAGCCGGAATACCTGCCTTCCAGCGTGAGATGAAAGCAGTCCAGCGAAATTCCTGTCCTCCCGATATTTTTAAATAATCTGATTTCAAGGAGTTGAGTTTAGCCGGCTCGAATAGCTCAGAAGTTTCAGCATAGCAAGCAGTGCAGTCCAGGCAGAACTTTTTTTCTGGATATCGGCAATTATGAGTTTTTTGTTTCAGGAACGCTGTATATATAAACAATAAAGTTGGAGGTAACTGAAAAAAGGAGTCCTGCACTTCAAGACGTCTTGTGGACAGCTTGATTTTTATTTCAGGTTGCAGAAGGGAAAGCTCTATCTCAATCTGACTTTCAGCAACCAATTCTTTGAAGGATGCTGATTTAAGCTGAATTTTCCTGCCCAGCCGGATAAAGGGAAGGTCGATCAGATGAATTTTAGCCTTATCTGTTGGCAGGCTGAGAGTCTGGCCTTTTGCATTTTTAACAGTTAAAAGACGATTTTCTTTTGGCTTAAAAAAGAAATCAGGATGGGATTCAAATTCAGGTGGCGAAACTATGACATGATACAATCTATCCCAAGGGCGGCCGAAAAGCTGCAGGGCTGCGCCCAGGTAAAAACTCATCGTTTTTCTGCCCCCGGCTATCGAGCAGTGCAGGCGCAGTCTTTGGTCGCTGGCCTTTTCCCGGAGGAATGAGGTTATTAGCTCAGCCATGGACTCATTGTCTTCTGCGGTCTTGATGTCGTCTATTTCTTCGCCGGCGGCATTTCTTGGGATTAGAAAATTATCTTCCTTCAAAGAAACCGGAACTATATGGTATTCATCGAACAAGGAATCGAGAATTTTTCGTTGAATCAGGGTCTTTCTGATTATTTCACGCCCGGCGGCGGTGGTAATAATATAAATTTGATCGGGATAGACTGCTTTCTTCAAGGTGGCCAGCGCATAAATTGTTTCTGTGATTATCTGAGGGGAAGCCCCGGCCACGAAGATTAAAATTTCTTCAAATTTCTTCATTTGAAGATGAATAATCTATATAAAAATAGGGTTTTTAGTCAATAAAAAAAATAGGGGAGAAAATAAATTTCGTCAGGCTCCAGAATTTCTTTTCTGAAGCAAGGCCTGAGGTCAGCAAAAATAAAAACGGGGTAAAAAAGGGGGACAAATATGTGCACTCCGTTTTAATTTTTATTCTTTAATTTTGAGGGCGCGGAAGACAAGGAACAATCCCACAGCGGCCAGTCCGGCGAGACTCAGCAGGTATGAGGGATGAGCAAATACTTTAAGGAAGCCGACCTCTGCAAAAGCTAAGGTGGCAAAGACTATTCCGATGATAGCTTCACCGGCTATCAGCCCTGAGGCCAGAAGTGTGCCCTGATTGCCGACCCTTTCTTTCTGCTCGGCTGGAAGTTTTCTGGCTTCTATGCGCTTTTCCAGAAGAGCCCTGAAAACCCCGCCTAAGAAGATGGCAAATGAAGTGTCGATCGGCAGATACATCCCGACGGCTATAAGCATCGGGCTTTTGACCTGCATCAGAATGAAAGCTAACCCCATGAACATGCCGGCTAAAATCAGAATCCACTCGGTCTTCCGTTCGAAAATGCCGCGGGCCACAGCAGCCATCAGGCTGGCCTGGGGGGCCGGTATTTTCTCGCCGCCAAAACCCGCGCTGGTTTTCAGGATTTCATTCTGGTATTCGGGAGGCAGGTTTTTTATTTCCTCAAGGCTGTAAGTTCTCGGTTCGATATCCTTGATTCTCCCGTCGTAAGCGATTTCGGTTATGCCGGCTTTTTCCAGCTCAGAAATTCGCGCGGTCACGGTTTGTTTGATATTTCCCAGATGGAGAACAGAAAGCACAAAGAACATCACCAGCGCCGCCACGGTCACGCCGAAGATGTCTCCGAGCTGCATCTTCCATGGGGTGCAGCCGAGAATGTGTCCAGCTTTTAAGTCCTGCATCATTTCGCCGGCCACAGAAACCGAAACGCAGGTAAAGGCAGCCACGATCAGCACGGCGGAAATTCCGCTTGCGCCCTGCAATCCCATCAGCACCATGATGAAGGCCACGATGATCAGAACCGAGACGGTAAGACCGCTGGTCGGATTGCTGCTGACGCCGATTATTCCTACGAGATATCCGGAGACGGCCGCAAAGACAAACCCCAGAATTAACATCAACAGCACTGCCACCAGAGAGGCAGGTAAGCTCTGGGCGTAACGCTGGAAGATGAAAAACACCAGGACTGATATGGCTGTGGCGGCCATCAGAGCCCATTTAAGGTTAATATCCTGGTCGGTTCGCGGAAGCGACTGAGTCGCGGCCTGGCTTCTCTTCGTCACCATGGCCAAGGAACGGGCGATTCCCTGAACCAGACTTTTTCTCATCTTGAAGAGAGTGTAGAAGGCTCCGACCAGCATCCCGCCGATGGCAATGTAGCGGACATAATCGCGCCAGACCCGGGTGATTTCCGCTGTCCAGTCGGTTATTGCTCCGGGGTCATGGTAGTTAAAGTAAAAGGCCAGAATCGGCGCCAGCAAGCCCCAGGCTAAGACGCCTCCGCTAAAATTTATAGAAGCCAGCCGGGGTCCGATGATAAAGCCCACACCCAGGAAGGCCGGGCTGGCTTCAGGTCCCCGGAGTAGCAATTTAGCTTTACCCACTGAAGCCAGACGCTGCCATTTGAGGGCGATGAATTTGAATTCTGTCAGGCAGGTAAAAAGCGCACCCACAGTCATTCCAGAAAGCAGCAGCCCTGTTCCTCTGGCGCCCTTCTGTCCGGCCTTGTGGATTTCTGAAGCGGCTACGGATTCCGGGAAGGGAAGTTCCGGGTCGTTGACCAGGATTCTTCTGGTGATGGTGACAAACATAATGCCCAGCACAGCTCCAAGGATCAATATTAAGGTAGCTACCAGATAGTTCTGGATGCTGTAAAAAGGAAGCCAGATGCCGGTGATAAAAAAGGCGGGCAGGGTAAATATGGCGCCCGAAGCGACGTTGCCGCCGATTGAGCCAATTGTCCTGGCAGCATTTTCTTCCAGGATTGTTCCCCTGAAGGCTTTGATAACGGCCATCCCGATTACGGCCGTCGTGTAGGTGGCGGCGATGGTCATTCCGGCTTTCAGCCCGAGGTAGGCGTTAGCTGCTCCCATGAAGGCGGCCAGGATAACCCCGAGCAGGACCGCCCGCAGGGTGAATTCTTTGATGTTCACTTCGGGCGGAACTATTGGTTTTGGGGTGTGTCCTTCCATTCTCCGGTCTCCTTCCTGATTTTTATTGCATTAATGGCCAGAGCAATCCCTCTGGCGCAATCTGGATTCTCCGCTATGATAAAGAAGTGCCCTGTTTCAAGTCAACCAAAAAAAGGGAGACACAATCTATATTTCCCAATTTTCTGCCCCCAAAAAAGGGGGGACAACTATGTGCGCCCCGTGTCAAGAGCCTCAGGGTATATTTTATTTTCAAGGAACTAAATCAGACAACTATCCGCCCTTGGTGCGGGCAAGGTATATAATCGAGTGAATGGCCAGCAATCATAATATCTGTTTCCTGGCTTATCTGCCAGAGTGCATCACTTCGGATCCAAAGAGCTGGATACAGGTAACTAACAGAGAACCAGGAAAAAGCCCGCTGTTTCTCTGGAGTACCACTGTGAAGTGGAAATTATGAAATGTACAAGGTGTCCGGGATTTTGGATTATGGGCTATTTATGCTTCCCGGAGGAAAATTGGGGAATGAGTATCATGTCCCCCTTTATCTGGGGAACGATAAACTATCCGAAATATTTTCGCATTTTATATTTTCCGGGGGGGGGAAATTAGGGAATGTGTATTGTGTCCCCCGTTTTACGGGTATTAATTAGTGTCGGGTGGGTTTTTCAGCGACCACCAGCATCTCGAAATCTTCTGTCGTCAGCCTGTGTTCCCGAGAGAACGCCCCGAGCTTTGCGCCGAATATTTCAATTCTGGAGTAGCCGAGGGATTTTAACAGCCAGGTTATTTCGCTCGGGACATAGCATCTTTCGTTAGTTTCCAGCTCTATCGGCTGTCCATCATCGCCTTCCAGTATCATCTGGCTGTGTTCTCTAAAAGTCATCAGATCGAAGGTGAGGCTCTCACAAACTGCTTTATTTTCGCCCCGGTTGGCTTCCAGGAAATCTTTGACCGAGTGGAAAAGCGGGAAAAGTGCGTTCAGACAGGTAAAAATGAATTTGCCACCGGGCTTCAGGGCCGCCGTCACGCACTTCAGAATTTCAAAGTTCATTTCGTCCGTTTCCATCAGCGAGAAACCGCCTTCGCACAGCATAATCGCCGCCTCAAAAAGATTCTTGAAAGGAAGATTTCGAGCATCAGCCTGGAGAAAGTCAACCTGCACTCCGGCTTCCATGGCCTTCTCCCGGGCTCTTTGAAGCATCGCTTCGGAAATATCGATTCCGGTCACTGAATAACCGCGCCTGGCCAGTTCAATAGTATGACGTCCTGTGCCGCAGCCAACGTCCAGGATTCTTAGATTCTTATCGAAATTGATTTCTTTTTCTATGAAATCGCATTCGCCCGCTGTCCCCTGGGTAAATGACTCCTGGTCGTATTTACGGGCATAATTTTCAAACAGCTTTTCATACCACGGTTTTTTGCTCACCTGGGTACCTCTCTTTCCGGTTAAAATAGAGTCTAACTTCCTGATTTTTCCCCTTTGCAGGAGAAATCCTCGGCCGGGGATGGATAGTTTATCTTACAAGATCTTTACACATACTAACTTTATTTTATTTTCATATCGGTTTGAGCCCTTTTATTATAACAGAAAGGAAGAATGGAAAAAGCAGGAAAAAACGAGCGGGGTTTTCGTGCCTGTCCCGGGGAAAAGAATGTTTCCCGGGTTTTCGATTTTCCGAAAATATAAATGGGCCTGGCGGGGTTTTCGTGCCTGGATGCCGTATGAGCGAAAATTGGGGAATGTGTATTGTGTCCCCCGTTTTAAGACCGGGAAGTTTTTCTTTGAAAAAGCGGGGCCAGTTAAATAATATAAAGGAGGCAGGCTTAATTAATGGTGAAACTCAAAGTGAAAGAGCTTTCTCAACCCAATAGAGCGTAATCAAAACTTATTGAGATTTATATAAATAAAAATAAAAGGAGAGGGCCATGATCGAAGGTCAGGAATCCCTTGGTAAGGTTACTCAATTAAAATACGCCATGGTTGGCGGCGGAGTCGGCGCCTTTATCGGCGACGTCCACCGAAAAGCGATAGCCATGGACGGCAAAGCCCGCCTTGTGGCCGGCTGTTTTTCTCAGAGCTACGAAAACACCCTGAAGACAGGCGAGCTGCTCGGACTGGATCAGAGCCGGCTCTATCGAACCTATGAAGAAATGCTCAGAGCGGAGGCCGTCCATCCGGATCGCCCGGATTTTATAGTCATCGTTACCCCGAACGATACCCATTACCCGATTGCCCGGCTGGCGATCGAGCTGGGGTTTGCGGTCGTCTGCGATAAACCGCTGGCCACCAGCAGCCGTCTGGCGCAGGAACTGGCCGACCTGGCCCGCCAGAAAGACCTGCTTTTCTGCGTCACCTACACCTACTCCGGATTTCCGATCGTCAAGCATCTGCGTCATCTCATCAGGAGCGGCGAGCTCGGCGACATCCGGTTTGTTGCCGGCGAATACCCGCAGGAATGGCTGGCCACCCTGCTGGAGCGGACCGGACAGAAGCAGGCTGCCTGGCGCACCGACCCGGCCCGGGCAGGCATCTCCAACTGCGTCGGCGATATCGGCTCGCACATCGAGCATATGGTTTCCTATCTAACCGGTCTGGAAATCGAATCGCTCCTGGCCAGGCTGGACCACTTCGGCCAGGGACGTCTGCTCGACGACAATGCTTCGATTATGGTCAATTTCAAAGGCGGAGCCCGCGGTCTTTACTGGTGCTCGCAGATTGCCATCGGCCATGACAACGGCTTCCGGGTGAGAATTTACGGAACGAAGGGAGCGGTCGAATGGTACCAGGAAGACCCGAACCACGCGAAGATTGCTTATCTCGACCGTCCGGTGGCTTATCTCTCACGCGGCCGCG
>FWWM01010969.1_pt1 | contig 15761 bp, 12 predicted proteins | sample 2228351 | NCBI WGS metagenome assembly FWWM01 (sample SAMEA103939774, study PRJEB20133) | metagenome | reverse complement strand
AACGAACCAAGCGATGGGCATTTCTGTCTAATCAAGGCAGAGGCGAAACCATTCATCCCCAAACGCGAAGGTTTGGGGATTGTTGGAATCATGCTCCACTGAGCAAATGGGAGAGAGTGTCTTACGATGAGGAATCTGTTTGTTTTGAGTGTGGTGTTGTTGTGCGTGGGCGTTTCGTCCGCGCAGGGGCAGACGTTGGACGTGAACCGTCTGCTGCGGGAAGGGAAAATCATGCGCGCGTCCGAAGCCAAACGCGGGATGATAGGCGTCGGCAAAAGCGTTTTTCAGGGAACAAAAATCGAGGAGTTCAAGGTCGTCATTTTGGGCAGGCTGGAAAAGGTGGACAACGGCGGCGACATCGTGATGATTAAGGTGTTAAACGGTCCCATCATCCGGCGCAATTCGGGCGTCATTCAGGGAATGAGCGGCAGCCCAATTTACGTCAACGGCAAACTGTTGGGCGCGGTGGCTTACGCGATGGGGATGTTTCCCCGCGAGCCGATTTGCGGCGTCAAGCCCATCATCGAGATGATTGAAACCACCAATGCGAAGCCGCCAGCGCCGCCACGCAAACTTCCCGTTCCCGTCTCTCTGTCCGAACCGCTGCGCATCGGCGACCGCACGTTCCGCCGCGTCATTCTGGACAGCGCGATGAATCGCGCTCCTACAAACAAGGACAAAAACACTCTCCTCCTCAAACCGGCGCAAACGCTGATGATGGTCAGCGGCATCAGCGAGCGGTCGCTGCCGCTGTGGAACAAACTGCTCAACAAGTATGGCATCAAGGCGGTCATGGGTCCGGGCAAGGCATCGGTCAAAGCCAACCCGACGTTGGAGCCGGGCGCGGCGGTGGGCGTGCAACTCGTGAGCGGCGATATTGACGTCTCCGGCATTGGCACGGTCACGTTCCGCGAGGGCAGCCGCGTGCTGGCGTTTGGTCATCCGATGTTCAGCCTCGGCAGCGTGAATATGCCGATGACGACGGCTTACATTCACGACATCTTCCCCAGTCAGGAAATCTCCTTCAAAATGGGCGCGCCGCTGAAGGCAGTCGGCAACCTGACCACCGACGGCGTTCACGGCATCGCGGGCAACATCGGCGGCAAACCCGACATGGTGCCCATGCTCATCAAAGTCCGCGATGAGGACAACGGCTGGAGCAAGTCGTTCAACGTGCAGGTCATCAACGATAAAATCCTCATGCCGCAGTTGGCGGTGATGGCGGCGAACGACGCGATTGGTTCCATCTTCGGCAGCCAAGCGGAAGTCACCGTGCGCCTGAACCTCGCAGTGGACGCCGAGGGCATCAAACCCATTCGGCGGTCGAACGTTCGCTTCACGGGCGGAGCCGCCGCGCGGGTCGCGCTGGTGGATTTGGAGGACGCGATTTCGTTTGTGACCGACCCGGAGTTTGGTCGTCCGCGCATCAAGAGAGTTTTCCTCGAAGCCACGCTGGAACATGCGCAGCGCACGGCGCGCATCAAGCGCATCTTTGCGAACCGCGTCAAAGTCAAGCCGGGCGATGAACTGGAAATCGGGGTCGTGATGGAGCCGTATCCTTACAGCGACGGCAAGACGGTGACGGAAACGTTCAAGTTTGCGATTCCCAAAACCACGCCGGGCGGGGTTCTGCGCATTGGCGCGGGACCGGGCGGTGTGATGGAACTTCTGCTCCGCTCGCGTCTCGGCGTGCGGATGCCGCAGCCGACGAACCTCTCGGAACTTCTGGAGTTCTACGAAGGCGTTCACGCGAACAACGATTTGCTCGTCAAGGTCGCCTTGCCGTCTATGGGCGTGTCGGTGGCGAACCGCCCCGTGCCCGATTTGCCGTCCAGCGCGCTGCAACTGATGTTCCTGTCGCGCAGCAGCGACCTGCAAGTGTTCCGCGAGGATATGACCAAAGAGAAGCGCACCGACTGGTATATCACGGGCATGCAGTTCCTCAGCGTGCAGGTAGACAGTCCACGCAAAGCCATCTCTCCCCCCATGCCGCCGCAGGGCACGACGCCGCCTGCGTCGGGCGGCAGCGGCGGTCCGCCCAGCGGGGGGGGAACGCCTTCATCCGCTGATGATTACGACTTTGAAACTATGTCCTTCAGCGCGTTGGCGTGGGACGGTTCGGAAACGTTCCCGACCAATCGGCTGCTGAAGTTCAACAAGCAATTCCTTCGCAGTCACGAGTTCAGTCGTGAGAAGAGCGGGAGGGAGCATGGTTTCGAGGCCATGCTTTCTCTTGGCGGGGGGGAGCGCACGCCGCTGCAAACCCGAGGCGGCGAAGGCGGGGGCTCCGGTCGCCCGCCGTTCCCGAACTTCCCGCCGCCCGGCGGCGGTAGTGGACCTTCGTTACCTCCGCCGCCTTCGCCGGGGCAGGGTGTGGCGCGTCCGTCGCGGTCCATCGTGCATAAAAGCGTGGCGGATTTTCTGACGGGCACTTTCGAGGGAACGTGCGTGACCAGCAAAGGCGATTTGCGCTTGGGGTCGAAGGGGAAAGTTTATTTCGCGTGGCAGGAGCCTTACTTCTGGAGCGTCGCGGTGGACGCGCAGAACAACCTCTACGTCGGCTCCGGCAACGATGGGAAGATTTTCAAGGTCGCCCGCGATGGGCAGTCCAACGTCGTCTACGACGCGAAAGACATCGCCATCTACGCGCTGGCGTTCGACAGCAAAGGCAACCTCTACGCGGGCGGCACGCCGACCGGCAAGGTCTACAAAATCACGCCCGACGGACAGGCGAGCGTGTTCGCCGAAACGTCTCGTCCCACCATCTGGTCGCTGGCAGTGGACAAAAACGACAACCTTTACGTCGGCACCGGCGGAGCGAGCGGCAAGGGCGGCGTCATCTACCGAGCCGCGACGGTCACGGAGCGGTCAACGTTGGAAACCTTTGTTTCCCTCCCTCCCGACCGCGCCCTTGACCACGTGCGCTGCCTGGCGGTGGACGAGAGCGGCAACGTCTATGCGGGCACCGGCGACGAGGGCGTGCTCTACCAAATCGCGCCGGACGGAAAAATGAAGGCACTCTACCACTCACCCGACGGCGAGATTCTCAGCGTCGCAGTGGACGGAAAGAGAGGCGTCTACTTCGGCACGTCGGGCAAGGGAACGATTTATCGCTGGTTGAACGGACAGGGACAGGAGCGCGTGGAGGAGATTTATCCTTCGCCGCAGAGTGCGGTGTATGCGCTGGCTGTGGATAAAGCAGGTAACGTCTACGCTGCCACAGGCAACACTTCACCGTTCGGTAGTTCATTAGGCGGTATCGTTTACCGCATTACGGCGGACAAAGTCGCCAACCGCATTTTGGAACCCGACCAGTCGCAGACTCTGAGCATTGCGTTGAGCCTGGACAACAAACTCTTTGCCGCCACGGCCAACAACGCTGTGGTTTACGAGGTGGACTTACCTTACAGCCCGACCGGCAAATATGAGTCCGCCGTTTTCGATACGAAGGTCACGACGCAATGGGGCATGATTCGCTGGAGCGCGGAAGAACCCAGCGGCACGCGCGTCTGGCTGGAAACGCGCAGCGGCAACACGAAAGAACCCGACGCCAGTTGGAGCGACTGGGTGGCTTACAGCGACCCGAACGGCTCAAAAATTCAGAACCAGCCGGCACGGTTTATCCAGTATCGCGCCAACTTCCATTCAACCCCCGGCGGACCGACGCCGGTGCTGTCCCGCGTCGAAATCATCTATCGTCCGCAGAACCAGCCGCCGACGGTGAAGTTCGACACCTTCCGCACCGAACAGTGGCGGGGCAAAAAACTCGTCGAATGGCAGGCGAGCGACCCGGACGGCGACAAACTCTCTTACCATCTCTTCATCGTCGGCGCGGACGGCGTCAAGGAGTTGGAGCAGAAACCCATCACGTCGAAGAACTACGAACTGGACACCGCCAAACTCAAGGACGGCGTTTACCGTCTGCGCATCGTGGCAACGGATAGAACGTCCAACCCCGAAAGTCCGCTCACCGCAGAAGACGAAAGCGCAGCCGTCACGATTGACAACACACCGCCCAGCGTCCAGATTGAAGTCAAAGCCGAAGAACAAGACCCACTGTCCCTCAAACTCCGCATCACCTGCGCCGACCAACTCAGCCAAGTGATGAGCGCGGAATACCGCGTCGACGGCGACGACTGGAAAGCCCTGCCCGCGCAGGACGGCATCTTCGACTCGCCGCAAGAAACCATCGTCTTCGGCCTCCGCTTCCGTGACTTGAAAGACCACACCATCGAAGCTCAAGTCCGCGACGCCGCGGGCAACGTTGGCAAGGCATCCTACACCTTCAAGTCGCCCAATGCCGTGAAGGAGGAACCGAAGGCAGCGGGGGCGGAGGAGAAGAAGGACAAGTAGAGCAGCGAGGATCGTCAGGGTTATGGGGCAGGACTTCGGAAGTCCTGCCCTTTTTTTCCAGTAAGTTCATAAGTCGTTACGAGGCAAGGGCAGCCCTCTCAACCGCCGAGTAGAATTTGGGGGTGCATTACGCGGAATTTGCCGCCCTGTTGCCACCGAATTTTACTCGGTGGCTTTCAGATTTGCAGACGACTTATGCACTGACTGTTTTTTCTGCTTTACCTCTCACTCCTCGTCGTGTATAATTCACCCCGTCAACAAGGCCGTGATGCTGATGAGCCATCAACCGACAACGCCCTCATCGTCCGCCTACCGCCGCGCGCAGGATTACGTGCAGGAACGACCGCTGTGGCGCGTGCCGAACGTGGAGATGCTGACGAAGCGGACACTTGCGCTGCGCGTCGTGCTGCTGATGGCGTTTCTGAGTTTCGCGGGGCGGTTGTGGTACTTGCAAGTTTACAATCACCAACGCTTCGAAGCCGCCGCGCGCCTCAACCGCGTGCGCCGCGTGCCGTTGCCGCCGCCGCGCGGGATTATTTTTGACCGCAACGGAAAAGTCCTGGCGACGAGTCGCTGCGTTTACAACGTCGCCATCGTGCCCGCCGCGCTGCCCGACGACCGACGCGAAGAGGTGCTGCGGCGACTCGCTTTTTTGCTCCGCAAAAGCCCGCAGGAAGTGACGGACGTTTTCGACGCCACATTGGGTCGCCCCTTTGAGCCGGTGACCATCGCGGAAAACGTGGACGCGCGCACGGTCGTCGCGGTGGAGGAAAACCGCCCGCGCTTGCCCGGCGTTCTCATCGTGACGCACATCGCCCGCAATTACGTCAACGGTCGGTTTGCCGCCCACCTGTTAGGGCACATCGGCGAGGTCACGCAGGAGGAGTTAGACCGCCGCAAGAGCCGCGACGTGCGCTCTGGTGATTTGGTCGGCAAGTTGGGCGTGGAGAGACAGTTCGACGCTTACCTCATTGGCGCGCGCGGGAGCGAGTTGGTGGAGGTCAACGCCAGCGGACAGCCCGTGCGCACCATCGGGCGCGTGCCACAGAAGCCAGGGCGGAGCGTGTTTCTCACGATTGACGCCTCGTTGCAGCGCGCCGCTGAAGACGGCTTGAACGCCACGGGACGACCGGGCGCGGTGGCGGTCGTGAACGTGCGCAACGGCGACGTGCTCGCGCTTGCCAGCAAGCCGGACTTTGACCCTAACCAGTTCGGCAATCGCATCCCGACGGAAGTGTGGCGCGCTCTGAACGAGGACAAACGACACCCGCTTTACAACCGCGCTATTGCGGGGCTGAACCCTCCCGGTTCGACGTTCAAACTGATGACCGCCATCGCCGGACTGGAACGCGGTGCGATTACGCCGCATACCCCCTACGTTTGCCCCGGCGGGTTGCATGTCGGACGATACTTCAAACGCTGCTGGAAGGTGCACGGCGCGTGCGACCTCTACAAAGCGATTGCGGCATCGTGCGACGTTTATTTCTATCACATCAGCCGCCGCATCGGTCCGGACGCCATTGCCAACGTCGCCAAACGTTTCGGCTTGGGGCAGAAGACGGGCATTGACCTCGCGGGCGAAGCGGCGGGGTTGATTCCTACGCCAGCGTGGAAGAAAAAACGCTGGAAACAGGAATGGTTCGGCGGCGACACGCTTAACATGTCCATCGGTCAGGGCTACGTGCAAACCACGCCGCTGCAGATGGCGTGCATGACCGCGGCGATTGCCAACGGTGGAACGTTCTATCGCCCGCACCTTTTGAAGAAGGTCGTCGCCGACAAGGGCAAACTTGTCATGCGCTACGAACCGCAGGGACGCTCTACCCACACCGACTTGCGATTCATTGACCTCGTGCGGCAGGGCATGAGGGATGCCGTCATCGCCCCCGGCGGAACCGCGCACGTCATGAATATGCCGCAGGTCACCGTCGCGGGAAAAACCGGCTCCGCCGAAGACGCCCGCACCGCGAAATCGCACGCCTGGTTCGTCTGCTTTGCTCCCTACGAAAATCCCCAACTCGCCCTCTGCGTCATGCTCGAAGCCGCCGGTCACGGCGGGACGGAAGCCGCGCCCATCGCCCGCAAGATATTGGAAGTCGCTTTTCAAAAGAATCGCCCATGCGCCGTTGGCGCACCACGCCGCATGAAAATGACGGCATGGGATGCCGTCGTGGTCGGCGCGATAGACCAGTTCGGCATCCTATGCCGACGATTTTCGAGGGAGCAATAGCGTGAACGTTATTCTTATCTCTCTGGACACACAGCGCGCGCAGAATTTGAGTTGCTACGGACACTTCCGCCTGACCACACCGCACATTGACCGCGTGGCGGCGCAGGGGACGGTGTTCAATGAGTGCATCAGCCCGTTCATCCCGACGCACCCCGGACACACGACGATGTTCACGGGCACCGACCCGATGCGCCATCAAATCATCGCGCAGGGGCAGCCGACGGACCTCGATGAGAACCTCCTGACGCTGCCGCAAATCCTTCAACAGCAGGGCTACTTCACCGCCGCCGCCGACAATCTGGGGCGGTGGTTCACGCGCGGCTTTGAGGTCTACGAACGATATGACTGGGACAAGTCGCCCGGTCAGCCGTGGCGCAAGGCGGAAGCGGTGAGTGAAAAAGCGTTGATGGTGCTGGAACAAGCCGCGAATCAAGACAAGCCGTTCTTTCTCTTTCTGCACTACTGGGACCCGCACACGCCCTACCTGCCACCGCCGCCGTTTGATAAGATGTTTTATGCGGGCGACCCACGCGACCCGAACAATGCGAGCATGGACGCCGTCTGGAACTTTGACCCGTTCAAATGGTACTTTCACCAGTGGATGCCGGGCGTGACGGACATCGAGTATCCGAAAGCATTGTACGATTCCGAGACGGCTTACATGGACGCGACCTTAGCGCAACTGTTCACGCGGCTGGACGAGTTGAAGTTGACGGACGAAACGCTGCTCATTCTCACCGCCGACCACGGCGAGGAACTGGACGAGCACGAGGGCTGCTGGTTCGACCATCATGGGCTTTACGAAACCAACCTGCGCGTGCCGCTCATTCTGCGCTGCCCCGGCAAAGTCCCGGCGGGCAAGCGCGTGGACGGCATGGTGACGCTCATGGACATCGCGCCGACAGTGCTGGACTTTCTGGGGTTGGGCGAACTTGCCGAGCAGAATGGAATGTTGGGCCAATCGGTGCTGCCACTTCTGAAATCCCAAATCCCAAATCTCGAATCCCAAACCCTGTTCCTGACAGAATGTACGTGGATGAAGCATAAAGGCGTGCGCACGAGCGAATGGAAACTCATCGTGGACGTGCCTTCCGCCGCGAACCCGAACGAAAGTGGCACGCCCGCCGTTTACAACAAACCGCCCGTCGAACTATATCATCACAAGACCGACCCGTGGGAACAGAAGAACGTGGCGGACGAATATCCCGAAGTCGTCGCCGAGTTGCGGGCGCGGTTGGATGAATGGATTAAAGAGCGCAAAGCGCAAACCGGCTTGCCCGACCCGCACGAATTTCAAGACGTGACGCTGCGGCAAATCGGCAAAATGGAAACGGCGGTGCCGGCGGAACAGAAGTTGGGGAGACAAACGACGTGAGGAGGGATGGAGTATTGGAGTGATGGAGCGTTGTTACTCAACACTCCACTGCTCCAACACTCCAACACTCCAATACTCCAATACCCCATGCAAGCGAAGAAACTGACCGGCTGGCAGGTAGTGCGTCGCCTGCTGCACTACCTGAAGCCTTACTGGATGTTGATTGCGTTCAGCAGCCTGTGCCTCGTGGCGGGCGTTGTGCTGATGCTCGCGCCGCCGCTGTTGTGGAAGTGGGTGGTGGATTTGGTCATCATGCCGCCCCGCGATTCGGGGGGGGCGCACGCCCACGAGCCGTTCGTGTGGCAGTGGTTCGTGAACTGGCTCAGTAGCAAACCGCGCGGGGAGCGGTTGACGTGGCTGATTGTGCTCATGACGGCGATGTACCTGTTGGGCAGCGTCATTCGCGCCGTGCGCGGCGTGTTGATGGGGCACGTATCGCAATCGTTCCTGCTGGACTTGCGCAACGAACTCTACGCCAAACTTCAGCGGCAATCGCTGTCCTACTTCCACAACCACAAAACGGGCGACCTCAACGCGCGCGTGGTCAACGACGTGGACGCCTTACAAGAGATCGCCGTGCACGGCACCGACCAAGTGCTGGAAAACGGCTTGAACTTCATCGGCGTCTGCGCCGTGATTCTCGTGCTGAACTGGCGCGTCGGTCTCCTCATTTTGGTTCCCGTCTTTGCCGTCGCCGTGATGATGACCTACTACAACACCCGCATCCGCCCGGTCTATCGCGCCATCCGCGACAAGTTGGGCGACATCAGCGCGAAACTGACGGAGAACCTCAACGGCGTCCACGTCATCAAAGCGTTCGCCAAAGAACCCGCCGAAGCCGACCGCTTCCGCGCCAAGACGCAAATCTTCTACGACGAAAACATGAAAGCCATCCGCACGCGCTCTATCTTTTTCCCTTCGACAATGTTCGTCGGCTCGTTGAGCAGCGTGGCGATGATTGGCGTGGGCGCGTCGTTCGTGCTGCGGGGAGCGATGACGCTCGGCGACCTCATCGCATATCGCGGCTATTGGTGGCAACTGATGGGACCGCTGTTTTCGCTGTCTTCGATTAACGACATGGTGCAGCGGGCGATTGCCGCCGGTTCGCGGGTGTTTGAGTTGCTGGACGAACCCGAAGAAATTCAGGACGCGCCCGACGCGATAGCACTGGACACGGTGCGCGGCGACGTGCAGTTCAAAAACGTCTCGTTCGCTTACAAAGAGCGCGACGACGTCCTGCGCGACGTGAACCTCCACATTCCGCCCGGCGGTTCGCTGGCAATCGTTGGACCCAGCGGCAGCGGCAAGAGCACGATTCTGAGTTTGATTCCCCGCTTCTACGACCCACAGCAGGGAACGATTTTCGTGGACGGTCACGACATCCGCACGGTCACGCAGCGCAGTCTGCGGTCGCACATCGGCGTCGTGCTGCAGGATACGTTCCTGTTCAACGAGACCGTGCTGTTTAACGTTAAATACGCCCGCCCCGACGCCACGATGGAAGAGGTCATCGCCGCCGCCCAAGCCGCCAACGCGCACGGCTTCATCACAGAGTTGCCGCAAGGCTACGAAACCGAAGTCGGCGAGCGCGGCGTGAAACTCAGCGGCGGACAGAAGCAGCGCATCAGCATCGCCCGCGCCTTTTTAGCCAACCCGCAAATCCTCATCCTCGACGAAGCCACCTCCGCCGTCGAACCCGAATCGGAGTTCATCATTCAGGAAGCCCTCGAACGCCTGATGAAAGGGCGCACCACCTTCATCGTCTCCCACCGCCTCTCCATGGTGCGCAACGCCGACGCGATTGCCGTCATTGACGAGGGGCGCATCGTCGAGTTGGGCAACCATGCGGAACTGATGCAAAAAGGCGGGTTGTATGCGGAGATGTATCGGATGCAGATGGGCGAGGAGCAGGTTATGACTGTTCACGGATAGCGCGGATGACACGGATTCACTGCCGTTTGACTTGTCGTTGTCGCTCTGCTATAATTCCCCTCAAAGGAACAATGGTAACATCACCGTCGGAGGCGACGGACGTGAACCGAGAAACGCAGAACTGGTTGGCAGGCGCGCAGTATGACCTTGAAACCGCCGAGCACATGCTGAGGACGGGGCGTTACCTATATGTGGTGTTCATGTGTCATCTGGCGATTGAGAAAACCTTGAAGGCGTTGGTGTGCGAGGCAACCAACGCTTCGCCCCCTCGCATCCATGACTTGCAGCGGTTGGCAGCTCTGGCGAACGTAACGCTGGAACCAGCCCTCAGGTAGTTCATCGCGCAGTTGACGGACGCCAGCATTACGACGCGCTATCCAGATGATTTAGCCCAGATGTTGTCGCAGTATCCCGAATCCGTCGCCCAAACGTATCTGGAGCGCACGCGGGAGGTGGTGACATGCTTAAGAGCCGATCCGAGGTTGCAGCCATCATCGCCCATTATGTAGAGGCATTGCGCAAGCGAGGCATCGAAGTAGAGCGCGTCTACTTGTTTGGCTCACATCTGCGTGGCACGCCCAACGAATGGAGCGACGTTGACGTGGTGATTGTCTCCTCCGACTTTGCAGGCAAGCCGTCATGGGAACGCGCCGCCATCACCGGAGCAGCGCGCAGCGATACCTTTCAAGTGACAGGGGAATCGGTGGAAGCCCTGGCCAAAACCCCCGAAGAGATGGCTCACTGCCACCCCGCCAGTTTCCTTGCCGACGTGCTGAAAGAGGCGGTCATCGTGTATGAGCGTCCGCTTGCACGGGTGTGAGGCAGCCAGTGAAGAAGATGAGGGAGACCTGCGGTCAGCGATTGTGGCAAGGTCGGAAGACCTCGCCATATCGAGAGATGAATGAACGTGGCAGCTTTGCAGTTATTGACCGCCGGTCTCCAGAGCCGTTGCGACCTGCGGTCATTCCTTGCGGCGCGGTCCTGACGTGTCGGGACGTATCGGGACGCGCCGTCACCGAGCAAGAACGGTGAAGGACGACGGAGCGGTTTCGCATCCACGAACAGTTCCGACAAGTCGGAAACCTTGACCTCGCGGCACGGCGGGTAAAAAGGTCTTGACAATCTCCCGTCCATCGGCTACAGTAAAGTTAGAATGAACCCCTCGCCTTCGGGTTTCCGAGGGCGAGCAATTAACCCCCCATCTTCGGTATCCGCCGAAGGTGGGTTTTGCTTTATAGGTGGGAGCATGAGCAATGAGCGCGTCATCGTGTTTATTGACGGCAGCAATTTCTATCATGGCTGTCGCCGCGCGTTTGGGCATACTCGCGTGGACATAGCGCGGCTGTGCGCAGAACTGACCGGCTCACGCGACCTGGTGGCAATCCGCTACTACAACACGCCCGTTGCCCTGCCGACGAATTCACCACAATACATCGGTCAACAGAAGTTTTTCAACCGTCTCAAGACAATTCCGAAACTGACCTTGTTCCTGGGGCACATGATTCGGGTCGGCGGTGACTTTTATGAGAAAGGCGTGGACGTGCTGATTGCCGTCCACCTGATTCACGAAGCCTTCCGCAACAGTTACGATACCGCTATCCTCGTCTCTGCCGACGGCGACTTTGCGCCTGCCGTCCGCGCCGTGCAGGACTTGGGTAAGGTCGTGGAGAACGCCTACTTTGCCGCGCTCAAGTCATTCCATCTGTTCCAGACTTGCAATCGTTTCATTGACATTGACGCCGCCTTGTTCGACCGCGTCCGCTTGCCGTGATATCACACCGGCATTGACCGCCGGTTTCAGAGCCGTTGCGACCTATGGTCCTCCCTTGCAGCGCGGTCCCGACGTGTCGGGACGTATCGGGACGCGCCGTCGCCGATTTGCGCTGCCCATCTCAGCCTTGACACATCGCCCCGCAACCAACATACTTATTGCGGACGAGGTGAACGCGCATGAAACTTTTAGAACGTGGCACGCTGTTAGAGCGGGAGCGGCAGGTGGAAACGATTCGGAGGCTGCGGCGTGGTTCTGGTAGACAGCAACATTCTCGGAACGCTCGCGCGCTCTTGTGGGGATTGACCCGCCGCTGTCGCTGAGTGAGGAGCGAAAGGAGTTGAGACGCATCCTTGCGAAACGGCGCAGCGCAACTTAGGGTGTTGGTGGAGAAACTGTAGGGGGTGACACTATGTCCGTCAACGTTCGAGGCGTCCAGGTGCCCGCAGGGGCGACGGTGGACGTCAAAATCGAGGTGACAGCGCAGGTCAACGTCACGGCGTTCGTGGCGCAGCAGCAGGTGACACGGTTCGTCATCAGCAAAATCGGCAACCAACTGTGTGGCGACACGCCCGATTTGCACGTGGGCGAGCGGTTGTGCTGGTCGGTGCCCGTCGTGCTCACGTCGCCTGTTAAAGGGGTCATTGGGCGCGTCGGGGAAATTCTGGTGGACACGAACACAGGCGAACTGTTAGCGGACCCAGACACCGTAGAAAGGATTGCTGCCAATGCCGAACGGCTGGCTCAACGTTCCCCACTTTAAGCAGGAGTTCAACTACTCGTGCGTGGCTGCCTGTGTGCGCATGGTGCTGGCACATTACGGGCGTAATGAGTCGGAAGACAACCTGCGCCAACTGCTGGGCACGATACCGTATTATGGGACACGCGCTAACAGCGTGAGACGCGTCGCGCTGTGGGGCTTCGACGTGAGCGATGCGTCCAGCCTGTCAGAACTACAAGCCGCGCTTGCCGACGGCGTGCCACCCATCATTTTTCTGCGGACGGGCGCGTTGGACTACTGGAACGTCAACGACGCTCATACGGTCGTGCTCGTCGGGGTGGACGGGACGACGGTCTATCTCAATGACCCTTTCTTCGACGCCTTTCCGCAGCAAACGTCGTTGGCAAGTTTTCAGCAAGCGTGGGCGGCGACGGGACAACTGGCAGCCATCATTCGTCCACGTCCATAGGAGACTTTTTCGGCGCATCAAACCGATATGCTGACTGCACCTGCGGCTTGCCCGTCAGCGGGTGCGGGGTGACGAGGACGGGCGTGCGGTAGATGGCTTCGACGTTCTCCTGCGTGATGACCGCTTCGGGCGTGCCGACGGCGTGGATTTGTCCGTGCTGGTTCAGCAGCAGAATGGTTTTGGCGACCGCGCTGGCGAGGTTGATTTGGTGGAGGACGGCGAGGACGGTGAGCCGCTGGGTGGCGTTGAGGCGGTGGATGAGCGCCATGATTTCGTATTGATAGTTGATGTCGAGGTTGGAGGTCGGCTCGTCGAGCAGGAGGATTTTTGGCTCCTGCGCGAGGGCGCGGGCGATGATGACACGCTTGCGCTCGCCGCCGCTGAGGTGGGTGATGAGTCGGTGGCGGAACTGCTCCACATTGGTCGCCTGCATCGCTTGATTGATCGCCTGCCAGTCGGGTTCGCTCAACGACGCGAAGCGCGACAGGTGCGGCATCCTGCCCATCAGCACGATGTCTTCCACCGTGAAGTCAAAGTCAATCGCGTCGTTTTGCGGCACGACGCTCATCTGCCGCGCTAAATCGCGTCCCGATATTCGGGACAGGTCTTTGGCCGACAGATACACCGCCCCTGCTGTCGGCGTCAGCACCTTCGCCATTGTCCGCAGCAGTGTCGTCTTCCCACTGCCGTTGGGACCGAGGATGCACACGAAGTCCCCCTCCGGTACGTCCAGCGTCACGTCGTTCAGCGCGGGAACGCCGTTGTAGGAGACGGTCAGGTTGTGGATGCGCAGTTGCACAATGTCCAATGTCCAATGTCCAATGTCGAACAGCGGTTGTCGTTCATTGGTCATTGGTCATTTACAGATATACTCTCCTCGCCTTCCGCAGCAAATACAGAAAGAACGGCACGCCCAAGACCGCGCTGAAGATGCCGACGGGCAGTTCGGTGGGCGGCTTCACGGTGCGCGCTAATGTGTCGCACAGCAGGAGAAATTCCGCGCCCACCAAAGCGGCTGTCGGGACGAGCAGGCGGTGGTCGGGACCGATGACGAGGCGAACGAGGTGCGGGGCGATGAGTCCGATGAAGCCGATGATGCCCGACACCGACACCGCGCCCGCACAGGTCAGCGACGCGGCGAAGAGGAGGATTTTTTTCGTCCGCTCCACGTCCACGCCGAGATAGTGCGCCTGCTCTTCGCCCAGCAGCAAGGCGTTCAGTTCGCGAGCGAACGCCCACATCGTCAGAATCCCGAGCAGCGTGTAAGGCAGCATCTGCCGCACGTTGCCCCAGTCGGCGGCATACAGTCCGCCCAACAGCCACAGGTAAACGCGGTCTCGCAATTCTGAACTGCCGCCGGTGATGATGATGAAATACATCACCGCCGACAGCAGCGAACTCAGCGCGATACCCGACAGCAGCATCGTTGTCGTCTGCACGCGCCCCCCGCTTTTGCCCAGCAAGTAAACGGCGTAAACCGTCCCCACCGCGCCCGCCAATGCAAACAGCGGCACGGCGTTCGTCATCGCAAACGGCAGCGTGACGCCGAACGCCATCGCCGCCGCCGCGCTCAACGCCCCGCCCGCCGACACCCCTAAAATGTAAGGGTCTGCCATTGGGTTTTTGAACACCGCTTGCAGGCACGCCCCCGCCGTCGCCAACGCCGCGCCCACCAGCGTCGCCAGCAGCACGCGCGGCACGCGCATCTGCCAGAAGATAACCGCCGCCGGGCTGTCTTCTCGCGGGCGCGTCATCACGCGCCACAGCGACGCCCAATCAATCGCCGCCGGTCCGACCAGCGTCGCGCCGCACGCCGTCAGCAGTAAGAGCAACAACAGCGCGGGAAGAATCCACGCCCGGCGAGTTCTAATTTTTGGGTTCTGGGTTCTGGGTTCTGGGTTCTGGTCAGTCATGATTTTTTGTGCCTGCCGACTGTGCATGATATAATAAGCCATCATGGGTCAGAGGTCAAGGTGTATGACTCCAAAACCTAAAACCCAAAACCAAGTCGTTGAGGAGGCTTCATGGCTGGTCGCGTTGCAGGTAAGGTCGCCCTTGTGACGGGCGGCGGGACGGGCATCGGGCGCGGGTGCGCGACGCTGCTGGCGCGAGAAGGCGCGGAGGTTATTGTCGCCAACCGCACGGCGGAGACGGGCGAGGAGACGGTGCGCCTCATCCGCGAGGCAGGCGGCGAGGCGGCGTTCTGTCGGACGGATGTGAGCAAAGTGTCCGACTGCGAGCGCGCGGTCAACTTTGCGGTGGAGACATTTGGGCGGCTGGACGTCCTTGTCAACAACGCCGCCGTCTTTCCCCGCGCTACCTTAGAAGAAACGACGGAAGAGTTTTTTGACCGACTCATCGCCATCAACTTGAGAGGACCGCTGTTCCTCTGCAAGTATGCTATCCCCATCATGCGAGCGGGGGGCGGGGGGAGCATCATCAACATCGGCAGCATTCACGGCTACGGTGGCGGCGGCATTTTGCTCGTCTATGCCATCACCAAAGGCGGCTTGCTGACCATGACGAGAAATCTGGCGATGAGTTTCGCCAACAGCAACGTCCGCGTCAATTACGTCATTCCCGGCTGGGTCCTCAGCGAAGGCGAAATCCGCGTTCAAGAGCAGTTTCACGGGCGCAGCGTCGAAGACTTAGCCGAAATCAGTAAGCGACTGCCGATGGGACGACACCAGACACCGGAAGATTCCGCCTACGCCGTGCTGTATCTGGCATCGGACGAATCCAGCATGGTCACAGGCTGCGTCATCAACACCGACGGCGGGATGTCGGTCGGGAGCATCGGGGCGATCAGATTGTAAGAGGCAATACCATGCGCCCAGAGGATATTACGGAAATTCGGATGAGTCAGCGCGTCGCTGATAAGATGGGTGCATTACGTAAAATTTGCAACCC
>FWWM01010631.1_pt1 | contig 15766 bp, 15 predicted proteins | sample 2228351 | NCBI WGS metagenome assembly FWWM01 (sample SAMEA103939774, study PRJEB20133) | metagenome | reverse complement strand
TGGCGTGGGTCATCGGTTCCTCCTTCTTCATTAGGTAACACCTATTTTGAGGAATCGATGGCCCCTTCGGTAACCTTTTCAATAAGTCGACTCGTGACCTTGACATGTCCCCCTACAAAGCTGTATAATAAAATTTGAATAGGTCAAAAAGGAGGTGATGCGAGGAGTTCAAGTCTAAAAGGAGGTAAAGAAGACTTTGGCAGAACTAGCGGTGGCCTGGAATCAAACCGCGGGGGTTAACAAAGGAGGAGGTCAAGATGAGGATTAAGAGACTGTTAGCTTTAGTTATCGGTCTTGGGGTCTGTTTCAGCTTTGGTGTTGCCCAAACTACTCCTCAACCGATTAAGATTGGTGTAGCATGTGAATTGACCGGGACACGCGCAATGAACGGTATCGACCGAATGCGCGGTGCCATAATGGCCGTGGAAGCTATCAATAAAGCTGGAGGAGTGCTAGGGCGGCCGCTTGAGCTCGTAATTGAAGACACTAAAGGCGAGGTTCCTACTGCTATCGCTGTTGCAGAGAAATTCGCCCAGGTGCACAAGGTTTCCGCAGTAATCGAAACAAGTTTTAGCTTCTTGAACGTTGCTGTCCATGAGGTGTACTGGCAAGCAGGGATTCCTGTCTTGGTCGGCGGTTCTTCACCCGCGCTTACTAAGTATGGGAATCCTTATTTGTTCAGGACCAGAACCAATGACACCATTACGGCAGCGGTGATGGCGCGCTTTGCAGTAGAGAGCCTCAAAGCCAAACGCATAGTAATTGCCTACATTATGGACGACTTCGGTTATGGTGCCCGTGATGCACAAGCTCAGGTTTTGAAGGACCTTTATGGACTTGACCCCGTAGCTACTGTGGGCATTCCTTCCAATCTGACCGATGCCACCGGCCCAGTTATGGAAATTGCCAAAGCTAACCCCGACGTGGTTATCCAATATGCGCATGGATGGGAATCCGGTCACATGTATAAATCGCGCTATGAACTTGGTTTGGCCAACATTCCATGGATCGTCTCGCAAGGTGGTATCGATCCCGCAGCGATCAACATGGCTGGAGCCGACGCAGTTATTAATGTATATAGTGTAGCAGATTTTGCTTATGATGAGCCCACGGTTCGTGCTTTCAGAGAGCTCTTCAAGAGCCGATGGGGTGAAGACTTCATGACGCACGAGTCGATGCGTGCTTGGGATCTAGTCCACCTGCTTGCTTTGGCTATTGAAAGAGCTGGGACTGATGATCCGAAAGCCATCCGTGATGCGCTTGTGGGCATCCGCATGCGCGGGATCCGCTACGACATTCAAGTTCGCGAAGATGGTGAGTGTATACTTGAAAACAAGGTGCTCGAAGTAGTCAATGGCCAGATAAGATTCCGCGAGCTCGTGCGCTTCCCGATTGACATTAAGCTCTAGTCTGGAGAATGATGGCTGCCCCGGGGTAGTGACTCCGCATAAGCGGCACTTCCCCGGGGCTTTTTATTAGAAAAGAGGGGGATTGACGACTTCCTATGCAGTGCAAATCATCGTGTCGAGCATCGCTTTTGGTGGGGTTTATTCCTTAGTTGCACTTGGAATCGTGTTCATTTGGAGGACGGCCAAAGTTCTTAATTTTGCCCATGGACATCTTTTGACGTTAGGGGTTTATCTCGCTGTCGTTTGGTTGTATCAAAAGCTTAGATGGCCGATCTGGGCAGCGACGCTTGCTTCTCTAACTTTGTTGGCTCTTATTGGAGTTGCTTTCTCTCGAACAGTGTTTGAACGTCTTCGAAAGCAACCCATGCTTTCTAAAGTCGTCGCTACCATGGGTCTAGGTTTGATCATTATAAATGTTATTATCTTGGTGTTTGGCCCAAGCCCGCGTGCTTTTACGGGATTTTTGGGGCGCCAGATGTTGCACATCGGTAGGATTGGGATCTTAGCAGAACATTTCTTGGCTCTAGGGGTAACCGCGTTTATCCTTTTACTTATGGGCCTCCTATTTAGATATACAATGATAGGGAAGGTCATCCGAGCTGTAGCTTTCTCTCGAGAAGTGGGAGGCCTTATGGGTGTCCCTGTTCCTCGCTATCTAGCTGGAGCCTTTGCTGGGGCTGTTGTACTTGCAGGTGTGGCCGGCATGTTCATCGTACCGATTACTTTTCTAGATTTCACCTTGGGGGACACGGTAGGGTATAAAGGGTTTGCCGCCGTAGTCGTGGGGGGGTTCGAATCAATACCTGGAGCTATTCTTGGTGGATACTTGATAGGAGTGCTAGAAGGGATTGGAACTTTGGTTGTTGGCTCCCATTACCGTGATGCTGTAGCAGCCGCCCTCATCTTGTTGGTATTGTTGGTGCGCCCCGGAGGTTTGCTAGGCGCGAGAGAGGAAGAGCGGATATGAAGCGTCGTATCCCAATGAAGGCCGTTGCTCTCGTTATCTTCAGCATGCTTAGCATTGCTTTATGGTGTATGGTACCCCAATGGGTGCGCACAGATTATTATTTAAGAGTTCTAGTTTATGCTATGATTAATAGTGTAATAGCGCTTGGCCTTAATTTCGTGGTTGGGGTAACGGGCCAAATCAATTTAGGTCAAGCGGTATTTGTTGGGGTGAGTGCATATACTTTGGCTATACTAACTCAAAAAGTGAAGGCTTCATGGCTATGGAGTGTTATGGCTGCGCTTTCGGCTACCAGCATACTTGGTACAGGTCTTGGCTGGATATCGAATCGCCTTCGTGGTCCCTATTTAGCAGTTACCACATTGGCTGTTAATTTGATCTTTTTCCTGGTAGCTTCGCACGAAGTATGGTTAACGGGTGGACCGATGGGCGTTCGAGTCCCGTTGATAAATACGCCGCGTGTATTTGGGGCAGTGCTCAATGTAAGAATAGTCTACTATATTGTTCTTGGATCTTTGGTTATACTTTTAGGAATTGGGCAATTAATTTATCGATCTAAAGTCGGCCGGGCGTTCAGAACTGTGCGTGATGACGAAACGGCCGCGGCATTAATGGGGATCAACGTTGTACAAGCCAAAGTGTGGGCCTGCATAATTTGTACCTTTTTCGCAGGGGTAGGAGGGGTGTTATATCTGTTGACCTTTCGGTTTGTTTGTCCCAGTGAATTTACTGCTCTCCAAAGCTTCCGATACCTTGCGATGATCACTATAGGAGGCTTGGGGAACCTTTTCGGTTCAGTATTAGGTGCTTTTGCTGTAACCATTGTGCCCGAATTTTTACGGGTTATCCAAGGGTATTGGGACATAATTCTTGGTGTGAGTATAATTTTTATTCTGCTGGTCTTCCCTAAAGGGCTTGGCTTCATCGGCGAGTATGTATCACGGCTCGTGTCGCGAAGGGAGGTTGAAGCAAGGTGGACCGGCGAATTTCAGTTTCCCGAGATGAAGTAACTGGATTATTGGAGCTCCAACACGTAAGCAAATCTTTTGGGGGGCTCACAGCAGTTAGGGAATTGGATTTAGTGTTGCAAGAGGCGGAGATGGTCGGGCTTATCGGCCCTAATGGATCGGGGAAGACGGTGACCATTAATTTGTGTACAGGAGTTTACCCCCCAGATTCTGGAGTTATCAAATTCCGGGGTGTCGCCATTAACGGTAAACCAGCTTGGGAAATTCATCGAATGGGGTTGAGTCGAACGTTTCAGACCATTCGGTTGTGGGGCAAAATGTCAGTTCTAGAAAATGTTATGGCAAGTTATAACCGGTTTATGCCAGCGTTTTTCTTTGAGTCCATAATTCGAACTCCACGGGCTCGGAAGGAAGAAATCAAGGCGCGTACGGCCGCCTTGGAAGCGCTGGCACTTGTTGGCATGGCTCCATTTGCAGATAAGCTTGCAGAAGATCTTTCGCTTGGACAACAGCGGTTAGTTGAACTTGCGCGAGCTTTGGTTTCGCAGCCTTCATGTGTATTGCTTGATGAACCAGCAGCTGGACTGAGGGGCGAGCTTGTCATTCAACTTGGGAAATTCCTTAGCTGGCTGCTTAAAGAGAAGAAAGTTTCTTTCCTTATTGTGGAGCATCGTATTCAGTTGGTTATGCAGTTTTGCTCTCGCATAATTGTTCTTAATTACGGAGAAAAAATTGCTGAAGGGCCACCTGAGCAAATAAGAAACAACGAACAAGTTGTAGCAGCTTATTTGGGAAAGAAGCGAGGCGCACGTGAGCAACTCTGACAGCAAGGCCTTACTGGAGGTTCGTGACCTAAGTGCAGGGTATGGCAAATTGCAAATTCTTCAATCTGTTTCTTTATGGGTGGAAGATAGGGAGCTTGTTGCCATCATTGGAGCTAATGGTGCGGGTAAGACTACGGTTCTCAAAGCAGTGATGAATCTTGTGGATGTAATGGCTGGCCAGATTCGCTTCCAAGGAGTATTATTAAACGGGAAAGCATGGTACCAAATAGCACAAATGGGGATAGCATATGTACCTCAAAAACGAGAGATTTTTGCTCCACTAACCGTTCTGGAAAATTTAGAAGTTGGGGCATATCGAATAAGACGGAAAAGATCCGAAGTGAAGAGAAATTTGGAGATTGTGCTCGATTGTTTCCCTTATCTTAGAAGTAAGCTGGCGTTGAAAGCGGGGGTCCTCAGCGGAGGTGAGCAAAAAATGCTTTCCATAGCTCGAGGACTTATGGGCTCCCCAGAGTTGTTGCTTTTGGACGAGCCATCATTAGGTCTTGCTCCAGCAGTTGCAGAGAGTCTGTTTGATACCATTAATCAGATAACATGTCGAGTTCCAAATCTCAAGGCCGCGGTGGTTGTTGAACAAAATGCTTTCCTCGCTCTAGAAATTGCGACTCGAGGGTACGTATTAGAAGGAGGTAGAGTTGTTCTTTCTGGTTCTAGCGGAGACTTGATAAACAATGAACACATAAAAGCGGCCTATCTTACTGCCTAGAAGTCATCCCGAAATCTTGAAGCGCCCTGCTCCAGTGGTCCAAGGATTGGAACCATGGAATGGATGCTAACGGACGAACAGTGGGTCCTGATTACTCCCCTCCTCCCTCCCCAGAAACCTCGGGGCCGCAAACAGGCCGATGACCGCCAGACCCTGGAAGGCATCCTGTGGGTCCTCAAGACGGGCAGCTGCTGGCAAGACCTGCCCAGAGCTTATGGCAGCAAAACCCGCTGCCACCGACGCTTCAAGGAATGGCAGGAGCAGGGGGTGTGGGAAAAGATCGGACGCACCCTCCTCTCCACCCTCGATCAGGAAGGGAAACTGCACTGGAAGAGGGCGTTCTTGCCCGACTTTGAACTTGTGAGGGCCGTTTTCTAACTCTCGGTTCCATCCTGTCTGCGTTTGTGGGCTGTCAGAGGCACGTTGAAGACCTTGCTGTGGTGCCACGAAGTTGACGTATGTCCCCTTCCCATCCTGTCCTTTGTGCTGTATATTGCAGTGTCATGTTCGTGCGCGAAAAGAAACGCCGCAACAAGGACGGCTCCGTGGTCACCTACCTCCAGCTGGTGGAGAACAAGCGGGTGGAGGGCAAGACCCGCCAGCGGGTGCTCTGTACCCTAGGCCGAGCGGACGATCCCAAGCTCCGTGCCGACCTGGGGCGGCTGGTGTCCACCGCCCGGCGGTACGCCGACGAACAGGCCCTGGTGGTGGACGAAAGCACCCGGGTGAAGACGAAGACGTGGGGACCGCACCTCGTGTGGGGCCGGCTGTGGGAGGAGACCCTGGGGCCAGTGCTGCAGGAGGCGTTGTTCCCCGAGCGGCTGGCCCGGGCCGTGTACCTGATGGTGCTGGGGCGGCTGGTGGACCCACAGTCGAAGTGCGCCACCTACGGTTGGGCCGAGGACGTGTACGGCGCAGGGTTGGAGCAGGTGCAACTCCACGACCTGTACCGGGGTCTGGATGAGCTGTGCGCGAAGAAGGAGCTGATCGAACAGGGGTGGTTTCACAAGCACCAGGACCTGTTCACGGACACAGACCTCCTGTACTTCGACACGACGTCCACTTACGTGGAGGGGACGAACCCGGAGGGGCTGGCGGAGTTCGGGTACTCCCGGGACAAGCGGGGGGACCGCCGCCAGCTGGCTCTGGGGGTGGTGGTGACGCGGGACGGGCTTCCCGTGGCCCATCTCGTCCTTCCGGGGAATACGGCAGACCCCGCGGCGTTCCGGGAGGCGCTGGACTACCTGCAGCGGGTGCTGGGGGTGAGGCGGGCCGTGCTGTGCTGCGATCGGGGAATGGTGTCGGAGAGGAACCTTCAGGCGATGCGGGAGGCGGGGCTCCCCTACATCGTGGCCACGCGCCTGCGGGGGAACAAGATCATCACCGAAGAGGCGCTGGCCCGGGCGGGGCGGTACCAGCAGGTGGCGGAGAACCTCCGGGTGAAGGAGGTGAAGGTCGATGGGGCTGAGGACCGGTACATCGTGTGCCTGAACCCCCTGCGGGCGGAAGAGGACCGGCGAAACCGGGAGGGCATCGTGGCGCACCTGGAGGAGAAGGTTGCTCAGGGGACGGCGAAGGGTTTTCTGCGGGGGGCGGTGCGGAGGTACGTGCGGGTGGAAGGGGAGCGGGTGACCCTCGACCGGGCCAAGATCGCCGACGACGCCCGGTACGATGGGAAGTGGGTGCTGCGGACAAACACCGACCTTCCCCCGAGCGAGGTGGCGCTGGCGTACAAGGGGCTGTGGCAGGTGGAGGAGGCGTTCCGCACCCTGAAGACGCCGCTGGAGCTGCGCCCGATCTACCACTGGACGGAGCCTCGCATCCGGGGGCACGTGATGGTGTGCTTCCTGGCGTTTGTGCTGCGGCAGATGCTCAGGAAGAAGCTGGCCGAGATGGGATGGGAGGGTTCGTTCACGGAGCTTTTGGCGGCGTTGGGGCGGGTGCGGGTGAGCGTGTTGAGGGGGAAAGGCGGGCAGACGTTCCGGGTGCGGGACGAGATCCCGGCGGTGGCGATGCCAGCGTTCCGCGCCCTGGGGCTGCGCGCCCCTCGGAGGGTGGAGCGGCTGGCCTAACCCCCTACCCCTGTAGTGCCACAACAACCCTCCACAGGGTGATTGTTGCCTTCTGCTCTACACTCTTTACAAAGGCGGTTTCAAAGTCGGGTCTTGGATGCCACGTTTGTGGCGGCGAAAAAGGGGGCGAGAAAGTCGGGTTGACCCGGAGAGAGAAAGGCAGCAAGGTGGTGTTGGTGGTGGAGGGGCAGGGGCTGCCCATCGGGGTGTGGGTAGACAGCGCCGGGCGCAGTGAGGTAAGGATGGCCGAAGAAACGTTGCGGACAGTGAGGGTTCCTCAACGGGTGGGGTGGCCCAGGACGAGGCCCAAGGAGGTGGTGGCGGACAAGGGGTACAACGGTGAGGCGTTGCGAAGGAGGTTGGGTGCCCGTGGGATTAAGCCGTGCATTCCTCGCCGGCGGAATGCTCGAAAGAGGCCGGGGAGGAAGCCGGATCTTGCGGGGTATCGCCAGCGGTGGATTGTGGAGCGCACCGTGGCCTGGCTGGGAAGTTTTCGTCGGTTGGTGGTGCGATGGGAGAGAAAGGCTCATCTTTACTTGGCTTTCCTGCTCTTGGCCTGCATCGTCATCCTCCTGTGGGCAGTTACGGGAGGACTTCTACATCCGTTTTTCAGGTAGATCGCTTTAACTTGTGCAAAGGCGCCGCGCATTTCTCAAAGCCTGAATGATGTAGTTGATCAATCTATCACACAGCACCCGCCCTTTTTCTGCAGAGGCGTGGCCCGCATCTCCCACGTACCCATCAGGATATAGTGTGCGGAATGAGACCGGTGAGTACACGCCGGCTAACCAGTGAGGTAGTACTAGTCCACATTGTCTTAGCCTTTCTTGGCGAACAAGGTCTGGTGCTATGACCAATAGGATCGACGTTGCAGCAGGGCCAGCATGTCCGAAAGCGCCAGGTACATCAGTGAACAAATCCTGTCCTAGGGCCTCTACCAATCGCCACACATCGATCTGCAGCAAGACACGGAAATGTTGTTGTGCCTCCTTTAAGTATCTACTTATTGCGGCACTGTTACCCGCATGGCCATTGATGATTAGTAATTCAGAGAAGCCGGCTGATCGGAGGCCTTCTCCAACGCCTTTTATCACCTCATAAAAGGTGGTGTCATCGATCGAGATAGTTCCAGGGAAATCTGAGAATAAGGATGAATTCCCAACAGCGACCAGCGGAGTCACAATGCCTTCACATTTCTCTGCTACAGTCAAAGCGAGCCATTCAGCGATTAAACCGTCCGTGCACAACGGAAGGTGGGGGCCGTAGGGCTCCACAGCGCCGCAGGGGATAATGGCAAGTGGAATACGATTAGTCACTTCTTTAACTTCTATCCATGTAAGTTCAGCAAGCCGTAAATTATGCATAAATGATTTATATCAGGAGAGACGTGAGAAATCAAGGTTTTCTTCTTGGTGTATCGGGAGATCGTCACCTGGCTCTGGAGAGACGTGTTGAAAAACAGTGCGCCCCGTGAGAAAGTCTAAGCACGGATAAGGGGCGAATGTGCATAGACAGCGGACTTTGCTGGAGAGAAGCGGGGCTGGTAGGTCTCCTCTTATAGAAGCAATCTGAAGCGAGCGCTGGTAACTCCAAGAGAACTGCGACGGTTTCTAAGGACACAGCTGGAGCGAGTTCCGCTGACGAGAAAAGCCCCCCGAGAGGGCCAGGTTGACCCTCATGAGCATGGACAAAGGGAAGCTCTACCCGTCATTGCCGGACAGGGTACGGGCAGAGGGAAGATTTGCTCCAGAACGCGATCAAAAGTACACGAGCCCCATCTGGGGCGGCCGTGTTACAGAGGGGCGATAGATAGGGCACGACCTTGATTGTCTCCGAGTGTGATCGGGGCATCCTGGGAGAAGACTACCCTACTCCCGATAGCTGGTGTATAATTTAATATGCAAAGCACTTTGATAAAATCAAAAAGGAGGTGGTCGCTGAGACAAGAAGATAAAAGGTTAGGTGAGCAGAAGTCCGGCAACAAAAACAAAGCTAGTCAAGGAGGTGTGTGGGTATGAAGTTGAGGTGGGTGCATTTAGGTGTACTAGTTTGCTTGCTTGCGGTGATTGCCCCGGTGGCGTTGGCCGAAAAGGTCACAATTGTCCTCTCCAACTGGCACTTGGTGGAGCCGCACTGGGAAAAGTCCCTCAAAGAGGCCGTGGCCGAGTTCATGGCCCGCTATCCCAATATCGAGGTTGTCTTAGACTACGTTTCCTACGCGGAGAAAGAGACCAAATACATGACGGCCATTGAAGCTGGGGTGGGCCCCGATGTGATGCACCTTGGCCCCGCGGAAATCTCTTTCCCGCTTTTTGCTTCCCGTGGGTACTTCTACGATCTAACCCCATTTATCCAGGCCGAAGGCCCCGGATTCCTTGATGCTTGGTATCCTGCCGTGGTCGAGGCCCTTTCCCATGACGGAAAGGTCTATGCCCTGGGCAACAACTACCAGGCCATGGTCCTCATGTGGAACAAGAGACTGTTTGCAGAAGCGGGCCTTGATCCGTGTCGCCCTCCTCAAACATGGGACGAGTTTTTGGATTACGCAAAGAAGCTCACCCGCGATCGTGATGGCGACGGCCGGATCGATACTTGGGGTTTCGTGCCCATTGGCAAGGTCGACCCGGGATTCCAGCTGCGGTTCACCCCCGCCCTGCTGAGCTTCGGGGGAACATATCTTACCCCTGACTACAAGTGCGCGGCGATCAACAGTCCCGAGGCCAAGGAAGCTGCCAAGTTCTTTGTTGAGCTGTTCACAGTTCACGGTGTAATCCCCCCGGGCGTTACCGATGTCGCACCGGGGAAAGCCCGGGAGATGTTCGCCGCGGAAAAGGTCGCGATGCTGATCAGCTCGGCCTGGGGGCCGCCGATCGTCAAAAGCATCCGCCCTGGCGAGCCATGGGACCAGATCATCGGATTGGCCCCGGTCCCTGTGAAGGCGGGCACGGATCCGCAGTTTAGGACCACGGCGTTCCTCAGCTACTACGCGATGAACCGCAACACCAAGCACCCCAAAGAGGCTTGGGAATTGCTCAAGTTCTTGACCAGCAAGGAGATGCAGGAGAAGTGGTTCAGGGACGCGGCGGTCTTGTCCGCCAGAAAGGACGTGTCTGAACAGTACGGGCCCATCCTTGCGGATCCCTACGCCAAGGTGATCGGCGCCGAGCTTGCACGGGCAACCATGGTTCCCATGATCCCCGAGTGGCCTCAGATTATCGAAGCGATCAACGTCGCGATCCAGCAGGGTTTCTTGGGCCAGGATCTTGACCGGGCATGGGCCGATGCTTATCGCCGGATTAACGAAATCCTTGCCGATCGTCGGAGGCCCGGTGAGCGCTGCCCGGCCTATTAGGGCACGAATGAGGGGCTGCTTCCGTGTCGGAGGCAGCCCCCGTTCTTCCTCCCTGGAACGCCGTCAAACCTTCCAGGCCCTTGGTTTCATCTTCCCCTGCTTTTTGTTGTTAGCCCTGGTACTAGGATTTCCCATGGTGGTGGCCATTCTCAACAGCTTTACACCCATTTGGACCAAAGGCCTTGCGGGCTTTACCCTAAGCTACTATCGCCGGCTCTTTCAGGACCCTATCTTTTTCAATTCCCTTATTCGCACAGTCTACTTTGTGGGGGCGACCGTGCTCTTGCACTTGTTCTTGGGGCTCGCCATGGCTTTGGCGTTGAACTCGGCCATTCGGGGCCGCCGTTTCTTCCGGGTGATGGCGCTTTTGCCTTGGACGGTTCCCGATGTGGTGGCCGGCCTGGTTTGGGGGTGGATGTACGACCCCCTGAGTGGGATGGTCAATGATGCGCTTCTCCGCTTGGGGGTTATTGCCTCTCCCGTTGAATGGTTGGCCACACCCACGCTGGTCATGCCCAGCGTAATCTTGGCCGACGCGTGGCGCGGCTATCCGTTTGTGATGCTGGTTCTCCTTGCAGGGCTTCAAGCCATTCCCAAAGAGCAATTTGAAGCGGCCAAGGTTGACGGAGCGAATGTTTTCCAGGAGTTCTTCTACGTCACTTTGCCCAACTTGCGCCGCATGATCGCCATCGCCACGATCCTGGATATCATCTGGCAGGCCCGGCGCTTTGGCCTCATTTGGGTAATGACCGAGGGGGGACCGGCACGGTCCACCGAAATTCTCTCGGTTCTTGCTTATCGCCAATACTTTAAGTTCTTCAACTTTGAGTACGCTTCGGCGATGTCCGTGGTTTTAGCCCTGATTTTGCTTGTTGTAGGACTTCCCTATATCCGCTCCGTGGCAAGGAGGGCTTGATGCGGCCGACCCTAGCACGGTTTATCACCTATGGGTTCTTGGTGGTAATGCTGATGTACAACCTCGTTCCGTTTTTTTGGATGGTTTCAACTTCATTTAAAACCGGCCCAGAAGCTTACGCCATTCCTCCTACCTGGTGGCCGCGGAATCCCACTTTGTACGAGGGATACGGGAAAGTCTTGCTTTGGACCAATTTCCCCCGGTACTTTTTAAACAGCGTCATTGTATCCTTAAGCGCTGCTTTACTTTCCACATTGGTAGGTGCATTGGCCGGTTATGGGTTCTCTCGTTTTGCCTTCCGAGGACGCACCTTCCTTATTGGCGTGCTTTTGGCTTCGCAAATGCTTCCCGGTGTGTTGCTTGTAGGACCTTACTTTAAGATGCTGGCGCGCATAGGTCTTTACAACAGTTATGTCGGACTTATCGCTGCTTTTACCACGCTTACCCTTCCCTTCAGCGCCTGGATGCTTAAGGGGTTTGTGGACACTGTTCCTCACGAACTTGACGAAGCGGCCTTGATCGACGGGTGTTGCCGCCGCCAAGCCTTCATGCGCGTTGTGCTTCCTCTAATCACTCCCGGGATGGTAGCCACCCTGATCTTTGCCTTTCTCCTCGCCTGGGGCGACCTCCTATGGGTGTTGTGCTTGACCAGCACCGATTCCATGGCCACGGTGACGTTAGGGCTTAGTCGATTGGTAACCCAATTCCGAGTTCTTTGGCCCCAACTTATGGCTGGCTCAGTCATTGCGGTTTTCCCACCTATGATCCTTTACTTGCTTTTGCAGAAGTACTTGGTGCAGGGGCTTACCGGTGGGGCGGTGAAAGGATGAGGGGTGAATCTCTATGAAGCTGTTGGGCAAAGTGGCTTTGGTGACAGGAGCGGGAAGAGGGATTGGTCGAGCTATCGCTCGTGCTTTAGCGGAAGAGGGAGCGGATGTGGTAATCTGCGACGTTGATGATGAAGCAGTCCAAAAGGTGGCCCAGGAAGTGGAAAAGGATTTTGGCCGACAAGCTCTGCCGGCCCGTATGGATGTGTCTAACCTTGCGGAAGTTCAAACTGTATTTCAAATGGTTCTTCAACGGTTTGGGCGGCTGGATATCCTCGTGAACAACGCGGGAATCATCCGGCGCGGAAGCTTTGAGGACCACAGCGATGAAGATTGGGAAAAAGTTATGGCGGTTAATTTACGGGGCACATACTATTGTTCACGCGAGGCCGCTCGGATTATGAAGAAACAAGGATGGGGGCGAATTATTAACATCTCCTCCGTGGCGGGGAAAGTCGGTGATATCACCTCGGCCCCAAGCTATGGACCTTCTAAAGCCGCGGTCAATGCCCTTACCAAATCTTTCGCCCGAGCGCTCGCTCCTTATGGAATCACTGTCAATGCGGTAGCACCCCACGCCATCGAAACCGAGATGAGCGCTCAATGGTCAGAGGAACAAAGGAAAGCCATTATTGCGCAAATCCCTTTGGGCAGGTTGGGGAAACCAGAAGAAGTTGCAGCGGCTGCGGTATTTTTGGCTTCGCCCCAAGCCGGTTTTATCACCGGAGAAATCCTGGACGTCAACGGTGGTTACCTCATGGATTGAAGGAGCAGAGTGATGCGGGACTTGAAAGGGAAAGTAGCTGTCATTACGGGAGGCGGAGGGGTTCTGTGCGCCCAAATTGCGGAGGGTTTGGCGGCTGAAGGGGTAAAGGTGGCGTTACTGGACATATCCGAAGAAAAGGCCAAGGAGGCCTTGGCCCGTGTGGAACGGGCGGGCGCGGAGGGGCTTGCTTTAAAAACCAATGTCCTTTCCCAGCCAGAGCTTGAAGCTGCAGCTCAAGCTGTATTGTCCCGGTTCGGGAAAGTGGACTTTTTGATCAACGGTGCAGGAGGCAATCATCCGCGGGCGACCACCTCTGCTTCTGTTACTTTCTTTGACCTTCCTGAAGATGCTGTGCGATTTGTGTTTGATCTCAATTTCCTGGGCGCTTTTCTGGCGAGTCAAGTGTTTGGTCGGATAATGGCCCAGCAGCGGAGCGGGGTGATCTTGAACATCGCTTCTATGAGCTCGCTTCGGCCGCTCACGAAGGTCCCGGCGTACTCGGCAGCGAAAGCGGCGCTGGCCAACTTCACCCAGTGGCTCGCGGTCCACTTCGCGCAGGAATACTCCCCGAACATCCGTGTGGTGGCCATTGCTCCTGGGTTTTTCTTGACCGAGCAGAACCGCTATCTCCTCCTGGACGAACGGGGTGAGCTTACTGAGCGGGGGCGCCAAATCCTTGCCCACACGCCCATGGGCCGGTTCGGCCAACCCGAGGACTTGCTTGGGGCTGTGAAGTGGCTTCTCTCCTCGGAGGCGGATTTCGTCACCGGAGTTGTCATTCCCATTGACGGTGGGTTCTCCGCCTTTTCGGGAGTATAGCCCCAGCAAGCATTTTCATGCGGAGGAACCGCTGGCCCAGTCCTCTCCTCAGCCTGGGCGGAATTGGCTTGCCAGGCTTTTGTTGACCAGGCCGGTGGGAAGTAGCCCATGAAGGGCCCGGCCTATATCTTGGGCCAGCTTACGACGCAGATCGACTTGAGATTCTTCCGAATACCAGGCCACGTGAGGAGAAAGGAGGACTTGGGGGAGCGAGCGGAGGGGATGGTCCGCTTTAGGGGGCTCCGGATCCGTGACGTCAAGGCAGGCCCCAGCTAGGCGGCCTTCTTGTAAGGCCGAGATCAACGCGAGTTCGTCGATAACGCCTCCTCGAGAAGTATTGATGAGGCAAGCAGTGGACTTCATCCGGCTTAAAGCTTTGGCGTCCATCATGTGATAGGTAGTTTCGTTAAGGGGGACATGAATGGACAAAAAGTCACTTCGGGAAAGGAGATGTTCAAACGTTACGTTTTCCACACCCGCTTCTTTAAACACCTCAGATGGGAGGTAAGGGTCGTGAGCAATCACATGAAGGCCAAAGCCTTTGGCTCGCACAGCTACTTGGCGGGCAATTTTCCCAAAACCCAGGAGGCCCAAGACCTGTCCCCTGAGCCGATAGATGGGCCGTCCTGTTTTCCAATCCCAAACCCCTTGGCGGACTTGTACAGCATAGTGGGGGATTTTCCGTACCCAAGCGAGAAGCATGGCCATAGTGTGATCGGCGACTTCGTCCTCGCAGTACGAAGGGACGTTGATCACCGCGATACCGGCCTCTGTGGCGGCTTGCACATCGATGTTGTCTACTCCAATCCCATAACGGCCCAAGGCACGGCACTGGGTAAGGCCTTCAATGACTTGGCGGGTAATAGGCGCGTATTGAGAGACAACTGCATCAGCGTCCTTTGCTACCGCTAAAACCTCGTCCGGCGTAGAACACTGAGCCGGAACAACCCGGGCATTCCATCGAGCCAATTCCCTCTCTTCGATAGCAAGGTCAGGGTAGTTAAAGTCGGTTACCACAACGGTCCAGGTCTTTGGGTGCATCATGGTCGCCTCCGGTATATTTATACCACGAACGAACCATTTTGCCATGATCAAAAGGAGGGGTCGTGCAGCTCTTTTCACTTGAGGGGAAGGTAGCCTTGGTTACAGGAGGTGGGCGGGGCTTGGGCAAGGGAATTGCGCTGGCGCTGGCTGAAGCTGGCGCTCATGTCGCTTTGGCCAGTCGCACCGAAGTTCAGGTCCAGGAAGCGGCTCGAGAAGTGCAAGCCCTTGGCCGGCAAGCCCTTCCCCTGGTGGCCGACGTCGCCAAACTCCCGGATGTCCAACGCATGGTCGAGGAAACCGTTGCGGAATTTGGGCGACTCGACATCCTCGTGAACGCAGCTGGGGTCAACCAGCGCATGCCCTCTTTGGAGGTTACGCCCGAACTATGGGATACAATTTTAGATGTCAATTTAAAGGGCACTTTCTTCGCTTGCCAGGCTGCCGCTCGTGTCATGAAAGGTCGGGGAGGAAGCATGATCAATATTGCTTCGCTGCTCAGTGCTGTGGGTATTCCTACTTTGGCGCCTTATGCCGCCAGCAAAACGGGCGTGGTGGGCCTTACACGGGTGTTGGCGGCTGAGTGGGGGCCGCTGGGAATCCGGGTGAATTGCATCGGCCCCGGATATTTCTACACCGAGATGACCCGGGCTTTGTTTGCGAATCAAGATTGGGTCGCGCGGTTGATTCGTCAAGTTCCTCTTGGACGGAGTGGCCTCCCCGAAGACCTTGCGGGTGTCGCCGTCTTCTTGGCTTCGGACGCCTCCCGGTATGTAACCGGCCAAGTCATTTATGTGGATGGCGGGTACCTAGCGGCCAGGGAAGCGTGATTTGGTTATAGCAAAAACTGGTTGACAAAAACAAACAACAGGATACCCTATTCCTAAACAAAGGGGGTAGCGTGAGTAGAGCAGACATCTTGGAACGGATAGAGGATTCTGGAGCTTTGGGGATTATTCGCGTCCAAACCACACACGATCTCGTCGAAATCTCTAAGGCGCTGTGGGCCGGGGGGCTCGGCTGCTTAGAGATCACGATGACCACGCCCGGAGCTCTGCAGGCCATCGAGAAAGCACGC
>FWWM01010961.1_pt1 | contig 15772 bp, 14 predicted proteins | sample 2228351 | NCBI WGS metagenome assembly FWWM01 (sample SAMEA103939774, study PRJEB20133) | metagenome | reverse complement strand
TTGTGCTACATTAAAGGCCGTGCGGGCGTAGCTCAGGTGGTAGAGCATCTGCCTTCCAAGCAGATGGTCGCGCGTTCGAGTCGCGTCGCCCGCTCCACTGGCGAACTGTCCCACCTGTTGCGGTGGGATGTTTTATTTGCGGTGATAATCCGGTTGTCGATGTGCGACAACGGAATGAAGACGGACGGTGGTTCCCTCGTGTAGCAGGCACTTAATTTGACATAAAACTCTGTTCTATTCTCAATTGTGGAGGTTACAATGAACCGAACTCAGCAGAGCCGACTATTTCCAATCATTGTTGGTGGGTACGGCGTGCTGTGGGCAATCTTCGGGCTGATCGCTCTTGTTTTTGGCCTGATTAACCTATCAGGGCGTGGGATGGAGGGGCTGGCTGCACAGGTCGGGATTGTGTTCTTCGGTGTGCCTTCGCTGGTCTTCGCTACTCTGCTGCTGGTGTGTGCGGTTGGTCTCTGGCATGAACGACGCTGGGCGTTGATGATGGCGCTGCTGCTCGCGGTTATTCAGTTGCTGGTTGGTGTTTTGATCAGTTTCGTACCTGCTGAGATAGCGTATGCCGGTATCGCCGGCGCACTGATGGCCGCGGTAGCACTGTGGTATATCGTCAGACGGTTGCGGGCTGGTGGGTAGGATGCAGCACGCCCTCCTGGTCACGGGGATGCCGGATGTGTTCGTGACGATCATCGAGTCGGCCAGGCATGCATGAGCTACCTGCGCGTAGACGTTTGGTTGCCCCAGGTTCGTGCCTGCACACTATCCGACGACCACTTACCGGCTCCTGGCCCGGCGGCAATGTGCCGCCCCAGCCGTGCCAGCACGTGCTGGATGGAGTGCCGTACCCGCTCGTCATGCGCGTGTCGCGCGGTTTGGAGTGCGGCAGCCATGCTGCCGCGCCAGCCATGCTCACGATCCGGTGCGTGGTAGGCCGTTACCCATCCTGATCACGGGAGAGCAGGATGTGCTCGTTTCTTATTTCGCCCCACCACCACCCTGCACTGCGCCCCGTGATGTGATATACTTGTATTACTCGCTTCGTGTATCTCACTGTTGACATAACAACAACGATGCCTGCCGTCCTGACCCTTGAACTTACGCCGACCACCGATCAGTGTTACGAGCTGCGGTTGTAACTGGAGAGCGATGACCAACGTCATCGTCCACCTCAGACCTTCCCCTGTGGGCCGCTCGATGCCGATGCGCTGCGTGCCTTGCTGGGCAGTGACCCCGATGCCTACGGTGCAGCACTGTGCCAGGCGCTGTTTGCCGACCCGCAGGCGGTTGCCAAATACTGTGAGTTGCGGGCGGCAGCGCTGAATCGGAACAACAGCCGCGCCGTGTCGGTGCAGCTCATTGTGCCCGCTGCGTTACAGGGGTTGCGCTGGGAGTTGCTGCGCGACCCGGTGAGCGGGCAGCCGGTTGGGTGCGATGCTAACGTCTGGTGGTCGCGCTTGTTGCCGGTTGACCACACGATACCACTCCCACCTGCCCCGACCAGTGTCCGGCGGGTGTTGCTGGCAGTGGCCGACCCGGTTGATGTGGCGACCTATCGCCTGCCAGGGATTGACGCGGAATACACCGACCTGCTCCGCAGGGCACTGGCCGATTGGGAGACGTCAGTGATCAGCGCACATTGGGATGAGGTGCGGTACCAGTTGTACGCCGGCTACGATGTGCTGGTGCTGGTGGCCCACGGGACGCTGGTTGAGGGGCAGCCCTGGCTGTTCCTGGTCGACGAGCAGCAGCGGGTGGCACGGCGATCCGGTGCCGATCTGGTGGCGATGCTCAAGAGTCTTGGTGAGCGTTGCCCACGGCTGGTGGCGTTGATCAGTTGTGCCGGTGCCGGCGACGATGACCGACAGCCGTTGACGGCGCTGGGGCCGCTGTTGGCCCGCAGCGGCCCACCGGCAGTGATTGCCGCGTATGGTAATCTCTCACTGGCGACGGCTAAGCGCAGTACGGTCAGATTGACCGTGCCCTCAACGCCGCCCGCCTGGCCGCCCGCAATGATGACCGCTCCGACTGGTGGGCATTGACCCTGTTCAGCCGGTTGCGCAACAGCCGGCTCTGGGTGTCTGCGCCGGCCCACCAGCCCGACAGCGCACCGTTTATGGTAGCCTACCAGCGCAACCGACTCTTCCGGGGGCGGGATAAAGAGCTGGCCGACCTCGAACGATGGCTGTGCGGGGATGAGCAGGTGACGGTAGTGATCAATGGCATGGCCGGCGTGGGCAAGAGCCAACTGGCCAGCGAGTGTGCCTACCGGCTCCGTGACCACTTTCCCGGTGGGTCTTCTGGCTGTCGATGGCTAACCCTGAGGACATCCAGGCCCAGGTAGCACTCTGCGGCGGGCCTGAGGGGATGAACCTGCCCGGCTGGGACGGGTTAAGCCTGGAGGATCGGGTGGCTACCGTCAAACGGGCGTGGGCGATGCCGGTACGTCGCCTGCTCATCTTCGATAACCTGGAGGACAGGGAACTGCTGGCGCAGTGGCGGCCAAAAACCGGTGGTGGGCAGGTGCTGGTCACCAGCCGGCGCGGTGACTGGCGGGCAACTGATGGTGTCACCGAATTGCCGTTGCGTCCGCTGGATCGGTCGGCGAGCTATCAGGTCTTGCTGGGACCACGGGCGTATGAACAGGAACGACCGGTTGAGGCGTTGCTGGCCGATCCGCAGCAGCAGGCGGCTGCCGATGCGATCTGTGACGAACTGGGAGACCTGCCCCTGGCGCTGGCGCTGGCCGGTGCTTATCTGGCTGACAATCCCCGGCTGGCGCTGGCCGACTATCACCGGCGGTTGCAGGAATTGTTACTGGCCGACCCGGCGCTGACTGACGCGATGGCGGCTGAAGCTGGCCTGCCAACCAGATATCAGCGCGGCGTTGCTGCCGCACTGACCCTGAGCTATGCGCAGCTTACCCCAGAGAAGGATGCCGCAGCGCTCAGCCTGTTCCACCGGCTGGCCTGGCTGGCCTCGCTACCGATTCCAGAGGCGCTCCTGACCGCGCTGAGCGATGGTCAGGCCCCCGATCCGGCCCTGCGTCGGCTGCGGGCAGTTGGGCTGATCGACCGCCGCGAAGTACAGCTCCACCGCCTGATTGTTGCCTTTGGCCGTGAGCGTGATCCGGAACTGGCAGTGACTCTCAGTGACACTGTGACGGCAGTGCTGGCGGCGATGGATGACCAGGACCTGGATCGGATGCCGCTGGCGGGGACACCCTACCGGCCACATCTGGAGGAGCTGTGCTGGCATACGGATCGGCTGGCGGATGTGCTGGCGGCCCGGCTGCTTATGCAAACAGGCCGGTTGCTCGATATTCAGGGGGAGTACGCGGCAGCCCGCCCGCTGTTGGAACGGGCGCTGGCGATCCGAGAACGCAGCCTCGGCCCCGACCACCCCGATACGGCCACCAGCCTGAACAATCTGGCACTGTGCTTACAGGCGCAGGGGGCGTATGCAGAGGCCCGCCCGCTGTTGGAACGGGCGCTGGCGATCCGAGAACGCAGCCTCGGCCCCGACCACCCCGATACTCGCATCATCCGAAAAAATCTGACAGACCTGAACAAAGAGTAAGCAGAACTTGTTATCACATCCCTGGCGGTAATAGCTCTAGTGCAACATAGCATCCGATATGTTGCACTGAAATATACCCGACAGAACAGCCAGAAACCTGCGTTTGTAGAGTTACTGTTTCACTTTTTTTGGTGCCTTATCTTGAGCAGCGTAGGGCGAAACGCTAGAACCTAATCCCCGTGACCAGCACAGTCAGCGGTGGCCACGCGCTGGGTCGTGAGCACGGCTGGCGCGGCAGCATGGCTGCCGCACTCCAAACTTCGCGACACGTGCATAATGCGCGGGTAAGGCACCCAATCCGGCGTGCGCTGGCGACGGCAATGGTTGTCAGTTCTTCCCACAGCTTTTAGGAAATATGTTCTACAGCGCTGTTACCTGCTCTGCTATTGAACGACCGGCTGGTGGGCCACACGCACGCTGTTTGCTGGTACCATGAAGGAAACGAAGGTATTGCGATATTCACCCTAACCATACAGCAGATGCTCATTGTTATCCAGGAGTTGTTTATGTCAACAAATGGCAGGGAACCAGCAGCGGCTCGAAATGTGTTGGGTGGCCCGCTGGTACTGTGCAGTCAGCAACCGCTGACCGGTTTTTTCCGGACAGGCTGTTGTGACACCGGCCCGCACGACGCCGGTTTGCACGTCGTCTGTGCGCAGGTCACGGTGGAGTTTTTGCATTTTAGCCGTGCCCGTGGCAATGACCTGATCACGCCCCGACCCGAATATCGCTTTCCAGGGCTGAAGCCGGGTGATCGCTGGTGTCTCTGCGCGCTGCGCTGGCTGGAAGCCTATGAGGCCGGCGTTGCGCCGCCTGTGATCCTCGCGGCAACTCACGAAGCTGCGCTGACGGTGATTCCACGCGCAGTGCTGCTGGCACATGCGTTGGATGTGCAGGAAGACGCGGGCACGGTGTAGTCTGATCGCCGCGTTAACACATCTCTACCTTTCGGCTGATGCCGGTCTAACGGAGCTATGCTATGCTGTAAATGGCGCATCAGCAGAGAAGATGACCGTCCATCCGCCGGTTCTGTCCGGCTTGCGGCTGCGTGAAGCAGCGTGTGCGAGCGATGACTTCCCGTTGTGGATTGATGCGCCTTGGGGAAGCGTCACGCACAGATGTACGGTTGTCGGTGAGAGGAGCATGTGTATGTTTACCCGTTTTCTGAAGTTCTTGCGTCGGCTTGGCCAGATTCACCCGGCTGTGATCGCTATCGCGCCTGATCGCACGTGGTAGAGAGTACGGTACAATGAACGAGATGGTATTCGTTCATTGAACAAGGAGCGCACCAATGGCCCGTGTCGGTATCTATGGCGCAACCGGGTACACCGGGATTGAGCTGATCAAACTGCTCTCCCGCCACCCGGAGGTTGAGATAGGCTTTGCAACCGCTCGCTCTGCTGCCGGGCAGCGCCTGAGCGAGGTCTTTCCGATCCTGAGCGATCTGCGATTGACCGCGGTGGAGGAGGTCGATCCGGCGACGGTTGATCTCGTCTTTACCTGTCTCCCCCACAACACCCCCGATTTGATTCCCATCGTGCAACGAGCGCTGGCTGCGGGTGCCAGAGTGGTCGATTTCTCCGACACCTTTCGCATCAGTGATCCGCAGGTCTACGCTGCGCGGCGCGGAAAGGAACATCCGGCACCGGAGTTGCTCGCCCAGGCCGTGTATGGATTGCCTGAGCTGCATCGCGAGCGAATCCGGCAAGCGCGGTTGGTTGCCAATACCGGCTGTTACCCATTGACCGCCATTCTGCCGCTGGTGCCACTGGTGCGCGCCGATCTGCTCGCCGACTCGACGGTGATTGTTGATAGTAAGTCAGGCGTCTCTGGCGCCGGTCGCTCGCTGTCGCTCAAGACCCACTTCGGCGAAACCCACGAAACGTTCAGTGCCTACAATGTTGGGCGTGTCCATCGCCATCTGGCCGAAATGGAGCAGGAGACCGGCCTGCATATCATCTTCGCCCCCCATCTCCTGCCGGTCTTCCGTGGCATCCTTTCGACAATTTATGTCAACTTAAAGCCGGGGGTTGACGAGGCAACGCTGGCCGCAGTCTATGCCGATGCCTATGCGGCTGAGCCTTTCGTCCATGTCTTGCCGGGCGGACGGTTGCCGGAGCTGCGCCACGTGCAACACACGAATCACGTGGTGATCGGTTATCAGATGGTTGAGCCAGGGCGGGCGATTCTGGTGGCTGTGATCGATAATCTGGTGAAGGGGGCCGCCGGTCAGGCAGTGCAGAATATGAATTTGCTGCTGGGGTTTGCTGAGACGGTGGGGTTGATGGGGTAGGGGCAGGTTATACATCTACCTGCCCTGTACAGCGACGCTGAAACTATGAAGACACCGATAGCATACCATCCACAACGGAGAGAGGTCCTGCCGTTCGATGCGCCACTCCCGCAAGAGGTTTTGAATATTGCTACCAGATCGCGAAAAAACCTTCTACCATGGCGTGGTCAGTTCTCCCCCCAACTCGTGGAGGTACTGTTGCAGTCATACGCTCCCCAGGGTGGAACGGTTCTCGATCCCTGCATGGGAAGTGGAACTGTGTTGTACGAAGCTGCTCATCTAGGGTCACCCGTTTACGGTATTGACGTTAATCCTGCGGCTTACGTACTTGCCCGGCTTTACGAGTGCTGCACACTGCCGGTGGCTGAACGATATAATCTTGTGCGTAACGCAGAAGACCTGCTCGCACGGGCGCATCCGAACGCTTTTGTGATGCCGTTGTTCAGACACCCTACTCATCAACAGATGCATAGTTTCGATTGGGTGCGGACAATTCCAGATGTTCAGATAAGAATTCTGCTCGACGCTCTTGTTGTCATGCTCAATGGGGATGCATCTGATGAGAATGCACTTCACCAGGCATGGACATCGGTCCGTCGCATTATTCTGAACCTACCTTACAGTAAGACGCCGATCAAAGCGCTATTTGGCGACGCTCGCCGAATAGACCTTCCCGACGAATCGGTTGATTTCGTACTCTCTTCGCCGCCCTACTTGAACGTGTTCAATTATCACCACAACGCCCGGACCGGTATCGAGGTACTCGGTTGGAATCCATTGGTTGCTGGACAATCAGAAATCGGTGCCAATCGGAAATTCAGGCAAAATCGTTTTTTAACGGTCGTCCAGTATTGTATTGATATAGCGCTCATGCTTGCCGAGATATGCCGTGTGGGCAGGAGAGCTGCTCGCATTATTCTTGTCCTCGGACGGGAGTCACGTGTGCAAAAGACCCCCTTTGCTAACGGTTACATTGTCGAGCAGATTGCGGTTCGTGCACTGGGCATGCATATCCATTTGAAGCAGGAACGTTTTTTCAGTAACAGATTTGGGCAACGAATCTATGAAGATATTCTCCATCTCACCCCGCCTTCGGATCGGAAACTACCCTCGCAAGACCTGCTCATCCAACAGGCACGTTCCATTGCCGGTGAGGTTCTGAATGAAGCGCTTGAGCGTACTCCCGCTGACCGGAGGATATTTCTCGCTGATGCAATAAACCGCCTTTCTGAGATACTTCCATCACCAGTGTTGGATCCAACGAGAATCAGAGAAGTACCGTTATGATGTATCCTGCTCCGCATGGCAAGAAGTTACGTGCTCTTTTACAGAATGAAAAGTTACCATCTGGTGACAGAGATCGCATTGAACGAGCTATTAGTCGTTATCAGACATGGCGCCAAACTCTGATTAACTTACCTCGCGGTACCAGCGATGTTGTGAAAGAACAGTTCGCTTATTGAATGAATATCGGTTATTTCTTGATCTCGATATTGTATTTGATAGCGAAAATGACTTTTTGTACCGACAAAAAGGTCAGCTTAAGCTTGACAACACTGTTATTGAAGAGTTTTTGCCGGTTTTGGTATCGATAGCGTTTCCTGATTTTCCAGATACTCTCGATCTGGGAATGAAATCGTGCTTTGGCGCAATATATTTTACATCGACCGCAGGAATAATAAGCACATCACCCAAAGCAAGAATACGAACGAAGGATCATGACTTTACTATTTCCAGGCAAATGTACCTGAAAGCATCATTCGATCCTCGCTACGCTCAGGGGGTTGATCAACTTGAGGTGAACCTTGCTTATCTCTGTGCTGAATGTAAGACAAATCTGGATAAAACAATGTTTCAAGAAGCCTGTGCCACAGCGCATGATGTCAAAACGGTGGTTCCAGGCGCAAAATACCTGATCATTTGTGAATGGCTTGACATGATCCCGGTAAGTACAGCGGGTACAGACGTTGATGAAGTTCTTATTCTCCGTAAAGCCAGACGTTTGGGAGCGCAGACTCGTAGTCTCTTTGCGTCATATGCAGGACGTGTAGCCGGACGGGAGTTGTATGCCAGGTATCTCAACGATAATCCCTTCGCTGTGGATGTGTTCGAGCGATTTTTGACACATGTGAGGTTGCTCCTTGAAGACCGCAGTCCCGATGAACGTGATGTGCTTGAGCGCGGATGGTTTTAACGCAGTGTAGACACAAGAACTGCCCCGTCGGGCACAGAGGACTGTTGTGAGGTAGGGGCTGCGAGGTAGGGGCAGGGACAATCCCTGCCCCTACCAGATTCTTCAGTACAATTATGTCAACGCCTTCTCGGTTTCGCGGTCGAAGATGTGCATCTTCTCCATGTCGAAGACCACTTCGATGGTATGGCCGGTGCGAGCGTTCGAGCGCGGATCGAAGCGACCGATAAACTCTTTGCCGCTGTTCTCGACGTAGGCGTAGATTTCTGCTCCCATCGGCTCAACCACGTTAACCGCTGCGTGAACCTTCGCCCGTTCGTCAACACCACGGGGCACGAAATGCGCATCGTGCAGGTCTTCGGGGCGGATGCCGAAGTAGACGTTCTTGCCGATGTGGCTGCTGACGTGATCGAGCTTGCTTGCCGGCACCGGCAAGACGAAATCTTTGCCGACGACCACACTCACGCCGCCATCGGTGCGCTCCAGGCGCGCCTCGAAGAAGTTCATCGCCGGGCTGCCAATGAAGCCGGCCACAAACATGTTGGCCGGGTGGTCGTAGAGGTTCTGGGGTGTGTCGAGTTGCTGCAAGATACCATCACGCATGACGGCAATCCGTGACCCCATGGTCATCGCCTCGGTCTGGTCGTGGGTCACGTAGATGAAGGTGGTCTTGAGGCGCTGGTGGAGCTTGCTGATCTCGGCGCGGGTCTGCACGCGCAGCTTGGCGTCAAGGTTGGAGAGTGGCTCGTCCATTAAGAAGACGGCGGGATCGCGGACGATGGCGCGGCCCAACGCAACACGCTGGCGCTGACCACCCGAAAGCGCTTTGGGTTTGCGGTCGAGGAGGTGGCCGATGCTCAGCATCTCTGCCGCTTCCTTTACCCGGCGGTCGATTTCGGCTTTGGGAACGCGACGGAGTTTGAGACCGAAGGCCATGTTGTCGTAGACGCTCATGTGGGGGTAGAGCGCATACGACTGGAAGACCATCGCGATGTCGCGATCCTTGGGTGGAACGTCGGTCACATCACGGTCACCGATGAAGATGCGGCCCTCGGTGATCTCTTCCAGACCGGCCAGACAGCGGAGAGCGGTTGACTTTCCGCAGCCCGAAGGACCCACCAGCACCAGAAATTCACCGTCGGCAATGTCAAGGTCGAGATTCTTGAGCACGGTTACTTCGCCGAAGCGCTTCCAGACGTGGTCATACTTAATCGAGGCCATTTCCTGACTCCTTTTGTGAGGCGAGACGCCTCGCCACAAGAACCGATATATTCCTCAACCGGCTGCACGCACCGGCGCAGCGGTGGAGTGACGAACGATCAGGCGTAACGGCAGGAGGGTTACATCCGGCACGTTGCGCCGTTCAACCAGCCCGATCAGATGCCGGGCAAGCACCGTACCAAGCTCGCGATGTGGAGCGTGGAGCGTGGTAAGCGGCGGATAGGTGTGGGCGGCCAGGGGTAAATCATCACAACCAACAACCGAAACATCCTTCCCCACCGTCAAACCGGCATCGCGGATGGCGTGCATGGCTCCAAAGGCGAGCGTATCAGACGCCGCCAGCACTGCTGTCGGTGGTGTCCGCATTGCCAGCAGCTCCTGCATCGCATTGACGCCATCGTCTTCACTGCTTCCGGCTTCGATCACCAGCGCCGCTTCACGGCGGAGGCCATGGGCATGGAGTGCTGCCCGATAGCCAGTGTAGAAATGTTCGCTCACACTGAGATCAGAGGCGGCAGTGATGAGGGCAATGCGACGATGACCGAGCCGCGCCAGGTGATTGACGGCCTGTTCAGCGCCGGCACGGAGATCAAAACCGGCAACCGGGCAGGAAAGACCGGGGGTCGGCGCGCCGATGGCAATGGTGGGAACGCCGGCAGCCGCCAGACGCGCCGGTCGCTCGTCGTTGCGACGGAGATCGAAGATGACCAGACCATCAACCCGACCACTACGGGCCAGCCGCAACGCCAGTTCGTCTTCGGATTCGGCAGGAGTGGGGGATGCGATCAACAGGCAATAACCGGCGGTGGTAGCTGCCTCGCTCAAACCGGCCAGGAGTTCGGCGGTCGCCGGGTCGGCCAGACGACCGGCAATGCCGGGAGCGACAATGCCGATGGTGTGCGAGCGGGTGCGCAGGGCACGCGCGCTGTGGTTGGGCTGATACCCCAGCTCGGCGACCGCAGCCAAGACGCGCGCCCGGGTTGGTTCACTGATCACACCGGTCCCGTTGAGGACATAGGAGACGGTTGCGGTTGATACCTGTGCCCGGCGCGCAACATCTTTGATCGTAGCCACGGTCTTCTCGCTCGTTAGTTAAACGATTAAGCGGTTAATCGATTAAGTGGAGTATAGCACGCGGATGTGTTGATGTCAAGGGATGAGTTCACCACAGAGACACGGAGGACACAACAGAGGATGTGGCGGTAGAAGTTATCTCGTTAATCATCTCATGATCGTGACGAGAACAAACAGTATTGCCGTGACCGGCAGGGTGAACGACGTGATACTCGCCAGACACCAAGCACGGCTGCTGCGGCAGCATGGCTGCTGCACGCCAAACGCCGCGACACGTGCAGGATGCGCGGGAAAGGCAATCCATCCCGCACGTGCTGGCGCGGCTGGAGCAGCATACTGCCGCCGGGCCAGGAGCTGGTAAGTGGTCGTTGGATAGTGCGCAGGCACGAATCTGGTACAATCAAACGTCTACGCGCAGGCAGCTCATTCATACCTGACCGACTCGATGATCGTCACGAACACATCCGGCATCCCCGTTACCAGGATGGGTAACGGCCTGCCACGCACCGGATCGTAAGCACGGCTGGCGCACGCCAAACGCTGCGACACGTGCAGGATGCGCGGGAAAGAAGTACCCCCTCACCTTGTGCTCTCTGTGCCTCTGTGGTGCAACCACCCCAGCGCTCTTCGGAGTTTGCCCCATACTTGCCGCTATCTGGTATCATCAGTGCGTGTACTGAAGTGATATGGAGATACGGTCATGCAACATGTCATTCACGGCCCAGCCGGTACCGCCACGTTCGATGGTCACGGTCAGATCGTTTTTACTCACGAAGGCCGCACGGTCTTGTGCTGTCGAGGGGCGACGGCGTATGCCTACGGTACGGATATACCGACTACCGGCGTTGTAAGTGCTGATGTTACCGACCATCAGGCTCGTCTTCACTACGCGACCACGCGCCCAGAGGTGATACTGCGCCTGACAATTGAGACGACTCCCATCGGCTTTCGCTTGAGCTGGTCTGGCCCGCCCCATCTGCCGGCACTGCGGGTTGAATGGCAGCTTGAACCAGGACGCCCCTGGTACGGTATGGGTGAGCGCGTGTTTCAGCATTGGCCGCTCGACCGTGGTGTGGTGATCTCCGATCCGTTCGAGCCAATTGACCATGGTCGTGACGGTACGCTGAATATCGCGACTCCCTTTTGGGTAAATGCTGCCGGGGCTGCGATTTGGCTGGAAGAGGGTGATGGAGAGCTGGCAGTGACGATGAACCGCGACGGTGATGGGTTGTTACGTATCACTGCGCGCGAGGCACCACCGCCGCCTACGCTCGGCTTCGATGAACGCTATGCCGCGCCTGGCCCGGCCCTGGTTGCCCAGGTGATCCTGGCAGCCAATGCGCCGGCTGCGTTTTACACGGCACTGCCACTGTTGGGCCGACCGTCCGCTGCGCCACCGCTGGAGTTGTTTAGCCGCCCGATCTGGACGACCTGGGCACATTATAAGATGCCGGTCACGCAACGGGATGTGTCCGATTTTGCAGCTCAGATCGTTGCCCGTGGTTATCCCTACTCGGTGCTGGAGATTGATGATCGCTGGCAACGGGGCTATGGGGCGTATGTGTTCGATCCGCGGAAGTTCCCCGATCCGCGGGCGATGGTGGATGAGCTGCACGCAGCCGGTTTTAAGGTGACGCTCTGGACACCAACGTTTTTCGATCCGGCTGACCCAGCCTTTGCGGTCGCGGCACGGCGCGGCTATTTGATCCGTCATCCCGCCGATAATGCACCTTATCTGGTGCGGTGGTGGCAGGGCTACGGCGGTGTGCTCGATATGACCAATCCTGAAGCGGTGGCGTGGTGGCTCAGTGAACTACGTGCTCTTCAGGCAGAGACCGGGGTCGATGGGTTTAAGTTTGATGCCGGTGAAGCCAATTTTATCCCGCCCGATGCCATCTGTTACGCGCGCGAGCCGCGCCGTCGCTATGCCGACCGCTACACCGAATTTGTGGCCGATCACTTTGCCTATACCGAGGTGCGCGTCGGTTGGCGCGGTCAGCGGCGTGGCATTCTCTACCGCGAGTGGGATAAGTGGAGTCGCTGGGGGATTGATAATGGTCTGCACAGTGTGCTAACACAGGCGCTGACGCTCAGTCTGTGTGGTTATCCGTTTGTGCTGCCGGATATGATCGGCGGGAATGCGTATCAGGATGAGGTGCCGGATGGCGAGCTGATGGTGCGCTGGACGCAACTCTGTGCGTTGTTGCCAACGATGCAATTCAGCGTTCATCCGTGGCAGTACGGCGCCGAGGTTGACGCTATTTGCCGCCAGTATGCGCAGCTCCACGTTGATCTGACGCCGTATCTGGCAACGCTGATCGAAGAGAATCTGCGCGACGGCACACCACTTGTGCGCCCCCTCTTCTGGTACGCGCCAACGGATACGCAGGCATTGCATTGCGATGATCAGTTCCTGCTCGGTGCTCGCTATCTGGTGGCACCGGTTGTCCGCCCTGGTCAGCGCCGGCGCGATGTCTACCTGCCGGCAGGCGTCTGGCGTGACTACTGGAGTGGTGCGATTCATCAAGGGCCAGTCGCTCTCACCGATGTACCGGCGCCGCTTGAGCAGATGCCGCTCTTCGAGCGACAGGATGAACGGTCGGGCCAATGAACCGGTCAATCCCATAAAACAACAGAGCTGTGAGGTGTATATGCAGCACTCCGTTCGCGTTCATCGTAACGGCATCGAGCTTGATGGAAAACCCTTTTATCTGCTCTCCGGTTGTGTCCACTACTTTCGCTGGCCGCGGGCCGAGTGGCGACCGCTGCTCGAACAGGCGCGCTGGGCCGGTCTCAATACCATTGATACGGTGATCCCATGGAACCGGCACGAACCACAACCCGGTGAGTTCGATTTTAGCGAGGAAGCCGATTTGGGGGCGTTTCTCGATTTGTGTCACGAATTGGGCCTGAAAGCGATTGTGCGCCCCGGCCCATACATCTGCGCCGAATGGGAGAATGGTGGTTTGCCGGCCTGGTTGACGGCCAGCGGTGATATGCGTTTGCGCAGCGATGATCCGGCGTTCCGCGATGCGGTGTTGCGCTGGTTCGATACGCTGATGCCGATCCTGGTGCCGCGCCAGTATCCGCACGGCGGCCCGATTATTCTCTGCCAGATCGAGAATGAGCACTGGGCGTCGGGGGTGTACGGAGCCGATACGCATCAACAGACACTGGCTCAGGCCGCCCTGGAGCGCGGTATCGTCGTTCCCCAGTACACCTGTGTGGGGGCAATGCCCGGCTATCCAGAGTTTCGCAATGGCTGGAGTGGGATTGCTGAGAAGCTGGTGCAAACCCGCCAGCTTTGGCCCGATAATCCGCTGATCGTGTCGGAGTTGTGGAGTGGCTGGTTCGACAATTGGGGCGGCCATCGCCAGACCCGTAAGACTGCGGCCAAACTCGACATGACTCTCCACCAGCTTACCGCCGTGGGATGTGCCGGTTTCAGTCACTGGATGTGGGCCGGCGGCACCAATTTCGGTTTCTGGGGTGGGCGTACCGTCGGCGGTGACCTGATCCATATGACGACCAGCTACGACTATGACGCTCCGGTGGATGAGTATGGTCGGCTGACCGCAAAGGCGCTGGTTGCCCGCCGTCATCATCTCTTCCTGAGCTGTTTCGGGGCCGAGCTTTCGGCAGTGCTGGCCGATGCGATTCCCGGCGGGATGACGGTGATAGCGCCGATGGCTGTTGCCGGAAGGAGTGAGGGCGGTGCCCAGCCGTACCGTACCGTGCGCGCCGGCCCTTCGGCGCCACCCGCGTGGCAACAGTTCTGTGCCACCTTCCTGATGAATCCCGGTCTGGAAGCGACCAGTTACGAGGTCTTTCTGCCCGATGGCGAACACCTGAGTGTTGAAGTTGAGCCAACGAGTATCCGGCCTATCTTTGCCAATCTGCCGTTGGGTGAGAGCGGGATTACCATCACCGGCCATACCGGGCGCATCCTCGGTTACTGGCCCGATCAGGGCACGCTGGTTATCTACGGCCACGAGGGTGAGCAGGGCAACCTGACCTTGCAGCTTCCCAGTCCACCGGTTGGCATTCACGCCGATGATGCCGGACTGACGGCCAGAGTGCGTTTACGCGATCAGACGCTCCAGATCGAGTACTGGATTACGGCTGACGGACGCCGGATTGAAGTGGCCTGGGAAGATCACGCTTTGTTGATCGAGTTGCTGCCACAACGCCTGGCCGAACGCTACGGTAGTCAACCGTTGCCGGCAGCCGCGCCGGTTCAACGCACGATGTTGCCTACCCGCGCCTTTGCAGTGCTGGAAGCGACTGCCGACACCGACTGGCAGCCGATTCCCGGCCCTGCCCCTCTCGAACAGATCGGCTGCCCGTATGGCTACGGCTGGTATCGAGCGGAAGTAGACTTGACCGCGCCGTTAGATACCGTCCTGGCTGTACCCGAACTCAACGACCGCGCCCTTGTGTTGCTCAACGGCGAATTTATCGGCGTCCTCGGTGTGCATCCGCATGGGCCACGCTACACGCTGCCCCTCAGCCTGCCTGCCGGTCGGCACGATCTGCGGCTGCTGGTCGATAATCTGGGCCGTTTCAATTACGGCTTGAATCTGGGGGAACGAAAAGGATTACTGGCGCCCCTGTACCTTGATGGCGCTCAGGCCGACATCTCGGACGGTTGGGCGGCCTACTGGCAAGAGGTGCAGTTCGCCGGTGAAGCCGTTGCCAACGTCAAGCCATGGGCGGCCCGCCCCGATGCAGTCAACGTACATCTCGGTCGCTTTGCCTGGGCGGGGCCGATGGTCTGGCTGATTCGCACCATCGAAGTTGTTGCCGGCAGACGCTACCGCGTCCACATCACCGGCGACCGCAATTCGGGTGCATTCTTCGTCAACGGCATTGCCGTCGAGCGTTTCAGTCGCCACCGCAGCGGTGGCTTCATCGCCACCGACATCACCGACCTGCTTAGACCAGGGATCAACACGCTGGCCTTGCAGATTCTCAACTACGCCGGTGCGCCGTGGCGAGCGACCCTTATCAGCTACGACGCTGAGCGGCCCCTACCGGCGCGCTGGAGTTTCCGGGCCGGTGTGACGGTGAGCGATCAACCGGCGCCGCCAACCGGCCCCGCTTTTGTACAGGCTGTGTTTGCGCGCAGTGACCTGCCGACGAACCTGCGCCGACTGGCGGTGCGCCCCGGCACGCTCGACAAAGGCCAAATCTGGCTCAACGGCCAGAATTGCGGGCGTTTCTGGCAGATTGGGCCACAAGAGGAGTATAAACTGCCGGTGTCATGGCTGACGGCCCAGAACGAATTGCTGCTCTTCGTCGAACAGGCGCGGAGCGGTGCGCTTGAGCTGGTGTATGAGGGGTAAGCCCTCACCCCCGGCCCCTCTCCCGCGTAGCACGCGGGAGAGGGGTGTATATCCCCCACC
>FWWM01010960.1_pt1 | contig 15773 bp, 20 predicted proteins | sample 2228351 | NCBI WGS metagenome assembly FWWM01 (sample SAMEA103939774, study PRJEB20133) | metagenome | reverse complement strand
TTGGTAAATCGGTCTGCGTGCCAGACTTTTAAATTTTTAAACAGGAGGTGTTTAAATGAAGCTTGGCGTTTTTTTAAGCGAGTTCAGGACTGATACTACAATGCTTGACAGACTAAATGCTGAGAAACTCGGTATCATACTTGTGGGCAATGGCGTCAATCACGCAACAGTAAAAGAAAATGGCAAGGCATCAGCCATCCTTGACAGAACCTCTAATCTGTATGTTCTCTCAGAAGACCTCGAAACGAGGGGGTTCAGTTCCGGGGACGTTGACAGTAGAGTAAAGGTTATAACCTATAGCGAACTTGTCGATCTCATATTCAATGATTATGAAAAGCTGGCTTGGATATAAAAATGTAATATAGAAAGGAGGTTTTATGGGCACACTTACTATAGGCTGTTTTGCTTCTTTAGTTGGTTCAATGAATTATGATTTTGCTCTAAAATTGGCAGAAGCAGCGGTTAATAAAGGGCATAAAGTAAATATCTGGTTTTCAGGAAATGCATCTGGCTCTCCAACAAAGGGTCAAAAACATCTCAAAGATTACTCCACTGGAGAAAAATATCTAAGGGCATTGCTCGAAAAGGGAGTCGAGATATGCACATGCGAGGCATGCTCATTAGCCAGAGGTGTTACAAAAGATCGTGCAATTGAAGGAGTCCAGTGGAATGCCATGCACTGGTATCTTGCTAAAATATTTGAATCGGACAGAGTCCTTCACATAGGAGGTGAGTAATATGTCTAAAGATGTAAAATTGGCGTTTATTGTTCACAGACCGCCGTATAAGAGCGAAAATCCAAGACTCGGTGCAACACATGCTATGGCGTATCAGACCGTTGAAATACTGCTTGAGGAAGGACAGACAGTCACCCCTATATTGTGCTATGTGGGTGACGGCGTATTAAATTGCCTTAACAATCAGAAGGCAATGGATTTATATGGTGTTACGAGCATCGAGACACACATAAAAAACTGTCTTCTGGTTGATATGGATGTGTTTGTGTGCAAGGAGGATCTCGAGAAATTCGGAATCCCGGAAAACAGAATCCCTGACGCAGAGGACATGGGAGCTGATAAAAAAGTACAGGTAGTTCCGTACGCCGAAATCCAGAAGGTAATTGAGACAGCTAATCATCTCTTATTTTTCTAAATAATTAATTATTAAAGGAGGATAAAAATGCCAGATTTAAAGTCGCAACCAGTAGCAGAAACACTTGATGTATTGGGTAGGGTATGTCCTTACCCACTGGTCTTGACTAAAAAGGCCATGGAGAAATTATCGAGCGGACAGATTCTTAAAATACTTTGTGATGCCCCAGCATCTGCCGAGGACTCGATTCCAAGGTATGCTGAAAAGCAGGGCTATGAGTTTGAGTCCGTAAAGCTTGAGGACAAAGGCTACTGGGAACTTTACATCAAGAAAAGCTAATAAGCTTTTATTAAACGAATTAAGGGGCAATTCACAAATTGCCCCTTAATTATTTACGATTATAGGCAAAATAAGTATTGCCCACGCTGAATGAAATTTAAAAAATCTTAACAGCCTACATCTCTGTTATTGTGATAGCTGATGTAGGACAAACACCTAAACAGCTCTCACAAAACACGCACTCAGCCGTCTGGTAGGGATCCGATTTTCCGTCAACCATTCTGAAGACTCCCTGAGGACATACATTTACGCACTCCTCACAGCCTTCACATTTAGCCGCATCAACTGCTACAAGATACATTTAATCACCTCCTGCTAAAATAATCGTAATTTAATATATTTAAACCAAAAAATGCAATTAACCTGACTGAAAAATACTGATAGCTACATGAAGTTTGCCATTAAAAACAAATGAGCCTATGTACCAAAAGTTTTACAGTAGGTGCCTTGTAAATCACTATTTATACTGCCACCCTGATTGTTGTAGTTACTAAGTGTTTAGTTGGTTGTCCCGCTACAATGTAAGGCTTGCGACTAAGTTAAGTCCGCTTACGACAAAAACCTTACCCCGAACCTGCACTTTTCATTCTCCACCCTTGACCAGATCACCTGAGCAAATAAAGGGACATATGTATCTATATCGAGAACTGGTATGTAAACCTTTATCAACTCACCACTGTCAAAAAAACAAGGCGAAATCACACCAAGACCAGAAGAGTTAATATCAATCCCCATTCCCTTACATTTAATCTTTTTGACCTCACCAGAATCCATAAATAAGACCTCAAAGCCTACGGTCCTATTAAATGCCACTCTTTCAACTGACCTCTTTTCCATGATAGGAGAATAAATTTTTATCTTCAGTTTGTCAATCCCTCAAAAGTGGGGATTTTAGTATTGTCAATTTTTGAGATTCAAAATATAATTAAACTATGGACAACAATATGCTCGAGATACTAAGTAAACGTGCAACTCCTGGAATTATGATACTTGGCATGGACGGTATGCTCATGTATGTCAATGAAGAGGCATTAGAAATAATCCCTGAGCCAGATAAAATTCCTGAAGATATAAAAAATCTATGTGATAGCATTAAATGCAATATCGAAAATCCCGCTGACAAGCATAAATACATTTCTATTCATAATTACCTTGGCAAACCCTTTTCTATTCGAGCCTTTCCGATAGGCAAAGACCATGAAAGCTCAAAACCAACCCATATTATGATTCTGATAGAGAGGATTACAAAGAAGAGGGAAATTGATATTCAAAAGGTAAAAGATAAATTTAAGCTCACAAAGAGGGAGACGGAGATCGTCAGACTAATAGCAGATGGTCACAACAACAAAGAAATTTCAGATATGCTATTGGTGAGTGAATATACGGTAAAGGATCACATAAAAAATATACTCAGAAAAATGAATGCAAAATCAAGAAATGAGATCATAGCCATTATCCATGAATAAATGAGTCATGGTCAGAAATCTGAGAGAAAATAAATGGAGGTTTTTATGTTGAGAGTTATTATAAGTTTATCTTTTATCACTATTTTTATGTTAACACCTGTTTTGAATGCCTCAGACAAAATAGACATCAACAAGGCAACTGAAGACGAACTCGCTCAAATACCAACCATTGGGCTTAAAATTGCAAAAAGGATAGTTGAATACAGAAAGACAAACGGCAGATTCAAAAGCCTTGATGAACTAAAGCTAATAAAAGGTATCGGAGCAAAAAGACTCGAGGCAATAAAAGAAAGAGTAACAATAGGAGAAGATACAGAGAATATTGACTCGATACCAGAAATTAAATAGTCTGTTTCCCTATTATTATGTTTAGTTCAGTTCAGTATCGATAGATAAAAGGAAGACATTTTTTTGATATGTTCACTAAAGGAAAACCTCTCTGCCAGCCTCCTTGCCTCAATTGACATCCTCTGCCTTTCATCTTTGTCCATTAGAAAACTAATACCTTTAGCTATAGCATCTATGTTTTCTGGATTATCGATCACAAATCCGTGAATTTTGTCTCTGATAATCTCTGAGGCTCCACTCATTCTTGTCGTTATCACAGGAAGTCCGCTTGCCAATGCCTCAAGGTGGACATTGCCAAAAGGCTCATAGATTGTGGGAAAGACAAATATATCTGATGCAGCATAGAATTTGTATATTTCCTTTTGTGGTCCGCAAAAAATCACCCTCTGTTTCTTTATCAGATGCTTGAATTTCTTTTTAGAGCCCTTGCCAACCACAAAAACAGTAACGGGTTCATAAACCATTTCAACAGCCTTTAATAAATATTCAACACCCTTTCTCTCAAATCCCGAACCCACAAAAAGCACAACAAATTCGTCATTAGAGACATTATATAATTTCCTGATTTCTCCTTTATATAAGTCTTTATTTTTAGGATCAAACCTTTCGAGATCGACGCCGTTATATATCACCTCTATATCCTTGCTTTCAACACCGTAGTGCTCAATAATGTTATCTTTAACAAGCTGAGATATTGCTATTACCTTTTTGAATTTATGTCTTTTAAATATAATCCTTTCCAACAAGAGGATAAGCCAGTGATATGGGTTAAAGACAATGGACAATTTCCCGAATATATTTGTTCTCTTCCACCTCTGCCTCAGCCATTGGATGTGGCAGCCGTCCCCTGCGCGATAGATATCCTGAAATAAAGTCTTATCATGGCTCTGTATGATATCAAAGTCTTCTCTCTGCCCTTTAAGCATAAAAAAAGAGGAGATGGCAAATGTAAGGTCTCTCAATAAGGAATTGAATCTTATTACTGGAACTTTATGAAAATAAATGCCATCAATTGGGCTACCCTCCCATTTTATGGCATAGATGTGGATTTCATGTCCTGCTTTGACAAGCTGCTCTATCAGACTTTGAGAAAAACCCTCTGCACCGCCATGAAAGATGTATTTTTTACGAAGGATTGCTATCTTCATATTTTTAACAGCCTTTCGGCAGCAGTTTTTACTTTATCAGCAGAAATGGTTTTTATGCATTTAAAATCATAATCACAATGCCTTCCTTTGCACTTCTGGCAACGAGGCTCCCCTCTTAATACAATAGAGTCCTCAGCAAGAGGTTTCCATATGTTTTCATTTCCGGGGCCGAAGAGTGCGATAACAGGAATGCCCATAGCAGAGGCAAGATGCATCGGGCCGCTGTCATTTCCGATGAACAACGAGCCGATTTCAAACAGCGCCATCAACTCACCGAGAGTTAGTTTATTCGATAGGTTAAAGGCCGGTTTTTTCATGCCGGATAAAATCTCGGCCATCTTATTAGAATCGCCACTGTGTCCGACAAAGACAACCTGAAATCCGAAGGACGCAAGCGAGTCACCTATTTCGGCAAACCCTTCGGATGTCCATTGTTTATAAATTTTTCTAGCACCGGGATGTATGCACACTATGGGTTTTATAGTATCGATATTTTCTTTCAATAGTATCATTTTAAGGGAATAGCGACTGCTCTGTGAGGCTTGTAAAAAAGGAGTAGTAATTTTAGGCACGGCTCCTACTTTAGAAGCTATTGCTGAATAAGCGTAAGCCTTATGGGTGCCAGATGGGATTGGTATTCTTAAATTGTAAACCCATGGTCTTTTCGCCGAAGAACTTCCAATTCTTATCGGAGCCAGCGACAGTATGGTTATTATGGAGGATGTATTTCTCCATCCGAGGTCTATGATTATATCGGGTGATGACCTCCTGAGTTTTAAAAAAAACTGCAGCATTAATACTAATTTCTTTATAGTGGAGCTTTTTTTTATCTTTTGCCTCGGAAAGAGGATTAGATTATCTTCAGAAAGTACCGACTCGCCAATGTCTTTATAAATCTCGTCAACAACCAGAAAAAAATTCTTGCCTGCAAAGAAATCTCTCAGCGCTGTTATGGCCGGCACGGAGACGATAAGATTTCCCATATGCTTGTCAGGCATTAGCACAACTATATTTTTAATATTTTCAAAGGTCTTTTTCATGGGACGTTATTATTCCTTTACAGCCTTCCAGAGAAAATGCCTCGAAAACAATTTCCCAAAAACTAAGGGGGTATTAGGCGTAACTGGAATGCCCAATTTGTAACTGCCTATTATATGGCCGTGGAAGGGTATTATTTCCACTTTGCCAAAATATTTCTGCAAGAGGGTCTGTAATGTATTAAAAGAGAAGAAGTGGAGATGGGAAGGGTCTCCGCATAAAGGTTTGCCTGCCAGAAATCGTACCCTCGTCTTTAGCCTGTAAGCATTGGGCGTAGTGCCGCAAAAGATTCCGCCATTTTTCAAAACCCTGCTGCATTCCTTGACAAAATTTTCAGGGATAACAAGATGTTCGATGATTTCTCCTGCAAAAACCACATCAAATGTAGTATCTTCAAACGGAAAATCATCGTTAAGGTCTATGTGATAGGTCTTAATGCCGAGATTTTTGCTGCATATGGAAAGTGCTATATCATCAATGTCCGCACCTATGACTTCATTGCCGTCTATAAGAAATTTTGTAAAACTTCCATCCCTGCAGCCTAAATCAAGTATTTTCTTGCCAGTTCCTACCATCTCTTTGATAATCTTAACCCTCGCTTCTCCACCAGTTTTACGTCCATATTTGTTTTTTTCCTTGTGATAGTTAATATAAAACTCACGCAACTTGTTACTGCTCATGACTTTTCTCCTTTTATTATTGCTATCATTTCCTTTATTCTTATTTCATATGTGTGCTCTTTGAGTACCCTCTTTTGTCCTGCTTCAGCAATCTTTTTTCTCAAATCCTCCTTCGGCAAATAAAATTTTATCTTATCTATCATCTCTTCTTCATCATGAAATGTCACTATCTCTTTATCAGGCACAAGAACTTCCTCGATTCCTTCAACATGCTGGCACATATAAAATGCCCCGCAGCCAACAGCAGTATACATCCTTGCACTCATAGATTTTCTTATGTGAGGCATCGAGTCAAAGGCAAGGAATATTTTAGAAAGCCTTGCGACCTTTGCATATTCCTCTCCCCATATAAATTTACCCCCATATGCCCTGCCGAGTTTACTAATTAGCAAAGGGACTGTGGAAATTTTTACAGGAATCTTAGGTCCCCACCATTTGAGGTTAAATCCAGCATCGATAACTTTCTTAAGTGCACCTCTTCTGGCAAGGTATTGTGCCTTAGAACCGAGGTTTCCAACAAATGTAACATCAGAAGAGAAGACCTTAATATCTGACGAGGTAATTTCCTTTATTTTGAAAAACGAGGGTTCAAATGCCTGTGAGAGCCAGAAGACATTTGGATTATATTTTTTAAATTCCTGTATCAAACCTTCTGACATTGTAAAAAATATATCACATGCCTCCACATATTGAGGTAGCCATTCTGGAATAACAGGATCAGGATACCACTGAACAACCTTTGCGTACTTCCGCAATTCCTGAAATATCTCTGCTGGCAGTTCATCCTTTGTATGAATAATAAAATCTGGGGTGTTTTCTTTCACTATTTCAAACACCCTATTTTCAGGGTTCTCGACAGAACCAGAATTAAAAGGAATTACTGAATGCCCATTTTTTTCAAGACCAGTTTTATAATACCAGCCATTGTTCCATGGCTTTGAAAACGTAGTAATTAACAGTATCGTTAACCTTTTCATAAAATCCCCTTCTGCCTTAGCACATCCTTAAAAAGCTTCTCGTATGCCCTTACGGTCCTATCGATAGAAAACATCTTTGCCCTCTCAGCTGCCTTTTGAGAAAGATTTTCTCTCAAGGCTGTATCCTTCATCAAAGTGTTCAGTTCTTCAGCAAGGGCATCAGCATCACCAACTGGCACATATATACCTGCTTCGCCTAAAACTTCTCTATGTGGTGGGATATCTGATGCAACAACAGGAAGTCCGGCTGCCATCGCCTCTATGAGTGCATTGGGGAAACCTTCCCACAAAGAAGGGAAACAGAAAATATCCAGCGATTTCAAAAAAATTGGTATCCTTTCTGGGGGAATCATTCCCATAAATAAGCACTTGACCCCAAGTTTTTCTGCTGTCTCTTTTAGTGTTGCCATTAAAGGACCATCCCCGGCTATAGCAACGTACACATCCTTAAGCTCCGAAGCTGCCTCTATAAGTAACCGATGGCCTTTTTCCTCCTTAAGCCTCCCTACTGCACCTATAATCATTTCATTCTCTGGCATGTTCAGTTCTTTCCTGCATGCTGCTTTGGAGATTGGTGGATTAAAGTCTATTAAGCTTACACCGTTATATATAACTCTTATTTTTGATGAATTTACCCTGTCATATTGCAAAATGTCAGAAGCTACAGATGGAGATACTGCAATAAGGGCATCGCTAAAAAAACTGAGACAAAAATTAATAATTCTCCTATGTAGTTTAGGCTTTTTAGGAGACCGGTATCGGCTGTGAAAGGATGGAACGATTACAGGGACACCTGCTAAAATGCCTGCTATGCGGCCATAAAGATTAGCATGATATTGATGAGTACGCAGAATATGTATATTTTCTTTCTTGATCAGTCTATATAGGTCAGCAACAGCACCAATGTCAAAACCATGTCCATTCATTCTATTTAATATCTCTACCGTATACCCCAGTCTTTTAAGCTCTTCAGCTATTTCGCCGCCTTCTTTAATGCAGCAAACAGTGGCATTGAATCGTTCTTTGTCATACCTTGTTACGACCTTCAGGAGCATATTTTCAACGCCGCCAACAGGCAGTCTCGTCACGACATGGAGTATGTTAAATACCTTATTATTATCACGCTTTGACATAAATTTAGATTTTATTTCTTTTTAAACATATACGATATTTTTTCTTTCCATGTGGTTACATCTGCCGGCAAAAGGTCATGCCATATTTCCATAAATCTCTTTTGTGCCTCATCCCTTGTCCTGTTTTCTCCTGCGACATTCTTCCTTGTAGTGGCGCAGAGATGTTCAAAGGGAATGGACAGCACATAATTATTGTTCCTATTTATTAAAGATCTCATGGAAATATCTTTGTCATAAAAGTGTATGGTAAACTCCTCGTTAAACCCTCCAATTTTTTCTAACACATTCTTATGCATTGCCATGAGCAGCCCGTCAACTACAGCCACCTTTTCGAATAAGCCGGATATGGAAGGGGCATCTTTTTTAGAATGAACTATCGTCCTCCCTCTGAAACTTCCATCCTTACGCATTGTCTTTGCACCATAAAGCCCTACTATGCCGGCAGCCGGCATCTTGTATATAAAATCGCTTATTTTAGATATCCAGTTTTCCTCGTACACAAAAACGTCATTGTGCATGAAACAGAGAATGTTATATTTTGCTAATTTTGCTGCATTATTGTATGTTTTTGACAGACCGGGATTTTCTATGTTACGGATGTAGGTGACAACCCCCATATTTCCCCCCTTACTAAGGGGGGAATTAAAGGGGGGTGATGAAAACACCCTTTGCGTCTCATCTGTGGAACCATTGTCAATAATCATGATCTCGAACAAAGAGTTTTTATTAAACCTCCTTATAGTATCTATACACTTCAGGGTTGTTTCTACCTTGTTAAAGACCGGTATTATTATGCTTGCCTTTTCCATCTCTTCTCCGAGAAGTATTTTAACAGCCCGATGAATTTCTTCCTGTTCTTTATATTAAGTTTATCCATATAGTAATTCAGCAATCCCATCTTTTCATCTTTTGTTAGAGGAAGTTCAGGATGATTATAACCTGCAAGGTCTCTTGCAAGATTTTTAAGACTGAAAGGCCTGTTTTTTCTTATGCTGTCAATGTCAATGAACCCTGACACTTCTCCATTATCCATGAAGATATGTGAAAGATGGGCATCTCCCAACCAGTAGCCGAGGGAATGGATTTTTGCTACTGCATCTATAACCTTAAAATATAGTGCCGTTTCCATAACGTTGCCCTCTTTGATTAGTATATTATAAAGGGATTTCCCGTTTATCCTTCTTATTACAAAAAACGGCTTCCTACCTTTTTTTATAGTGCCATAAGCAACTACTTCAGAAACCTTTATTCCTTTTGACAGAAGATATTCGGAAAGACTATGTATGGATCTGACCCTGTCAATAAAAAGAAACGCAACCTTATTTTTGATGGTTAAGGGATGGAGTATCTTGAAAAAGCAATCCGTTGTTTTTTCATAAAATAGCGTTGTCTTCTTAACCGTAGGGTAAAGCTCAAAACCATAAAAACCAGATAATGCCCTGACATCATCATCTATCCCCTTGAACGCACTGAGGATGGAGGGATGCTCTTTAAGCATATCACAAAACTTTGTGACCGATGAAAGAACTGCTTCCTGACAATGAAATACTGCTATATTGTTTTCAATACGCTTCATAGATATAACCTGCATTTAGATGGGAAGATGCCTATGTAACATTGATAATCTGGTTGTATAACTCCTCTGTTTGATTTATCATCGTATCGGTGGAAAATTTTTCGAGGATAGTCCTCCGTGCATTTTTGCCGAGCAGACCTTTAAGATTTTCATCTCTTATAAGCGAAATAACCTTTTCCTCTATATCTTCAGGATTTTTCGCCTTAAAAAATAATCCATTTACTCCATCCGTTATGAAATCCCTGAAGGTTGGTATATCCGAGACTAATACAGGTTTTTCCATTGCCATTGCCTCCAGGAGTGCGGTTCCGAGGCCTTCAAGGGTTGATGGGAAAATAAAAATATCGATGGTTTTTAAAACCCCCGGAATGTCTTCCCTGTGGCCGAGAAAAACAACCTTATCTCTTAATCCTTCATCCACATAGGATAAGCATTTATTCATAGCTGTTTCGTTTATTCTCCCTGCAAACAATAGAATACACGGTGATTCTTTATATATCCTATTAAATGCCTTTAATAAAAATTCCTGACCCTTTACCTCTGTGAATGTAGATGTGTTCCCTATTACGACCATATCATGCGGAATGCCAAGTTCCTCCCTTAAATCATCAACCTCTGGCTTGAATTTCTCTATATCAACCGAGGAATGGATAACCTCTATCCTGCCTCCATCGATACCGAAATCTACCATCCTCTTTTTTACTGCATTGCTAACAGCAATTAGCATATCAGGTAGTGCATATATTAATTTCGTTAAAGGGTCCACTCCAATAGGGTAAAGATTGTGACGGAACCTAACAAGTTTTCTGCCTGTAAGTTTAGCTGCCAATCCGCCTGCCCAGCTATCCACAGAGCTATGGGTGCATACAATGTCCACATCTTCATTCTTAATGATTTTTATTAGCCTTGGGATTGTTATCAGATGCGCCTGCTTTACCATATTCACTTCATAGACCCTTATCCCTGCCTCGTTTGCCTTCTGTGCAAGAATACTGCCTTTATGACAGGCGATAATCATTTTATGCCCTCTCTTGTCGAGGCCGATACATTCGGTTAAAACCCTATTCTGCTGTCCGCCCCATTTTTTCAGGGTCTCTGTATGAAGGATTACCATGTATTACCGATTTTCAAGTATGAAAATATTTTTGCTCGAAAACAGGTTCGGGCAGATACTTTTAAAGAAAGAGCCTCTCACAGGTATAATTTGGGTAATATCATAGCCGAGCTGGTCCGTCCACCAATAAAAATCCTTGACTGTCCAGAATCTTATATGCTCGCCTGGATGCTTGCTCCACTGAATTGGAAAACGTCCTCCTATAAGGAGTCTCAGTCTTACAGTAATGTATCCTGTATTGGGTATGCTTATTATTATTGCCTTTTTAAAATGATTTTTCAACTTCATGAGCAGTCTTTCAGGATCAAGAATGTGCTCAATGAAATCAGCCATGATGATATAGTCAAACATCCAGTCGTTAGGTATGTCCATTGAGGCAACATCGAAATGCTGGGCTTTTATTTCGCGGGCAATTGCTGTTTTGACAGCATCTTCCGATATATTTATTCCAAAAGCATTTATATCAGGCTTCTTTCCTTTCAAATAGGAAAGAAATCTTCCATCGCTGCACCCGATATCAAGAACCGATGACCCGTCAGGAATTATATCCGCTATAAGTTTGTCTTTTTTTGAAGTCAGATTTCTGGGCTTCTTGCTATCATCAAGATAATAATTGCCGCTGTAATCCAATTCAAAGTGTCTTATGGACTTGTCTTCAAAAATTTTCCTTAAGGTTGACCTCACTTCAGCCTCATTTTTTTTAAAATAAAAAATCTGTGATTACAGTTTATTTCATTGAGAAAGGTTTTTTCCACAATGAAATACTTTTTGATGACCCTCTTAACCTCTCTGTAAGAAACACCCCTATTTATTTCCCAGAAATGCTGCCTGCTTTTAATGGACTTCTTTTTAAATGGATATTTCATGATAAGACTCTTTTTTCCTATCATCGGCGCATCTATTTCAATCTTCAGATATTTCCTTTTATGGGGTTCGAAAATGACCACGGAATTTTTTGTGATCCGCGAAAAATCCTTTAATGTATCTTTAATGGCTTCAAAAGGTATATGTTCCAGAACCTGACAGCAGAGGATGCAGTCAAAACTCGAATCTTTAAAGGGTAATGCCTTTATGTCGCCTGCAACATCCGGAAGGAGTTTTCGGTTTATATCAAGTGTAACGATTTTTATATCAGGTGCAATTGTAGAGATCGTATTTTCAACAATACTGCTGCCCTTTCCGATAATAAGCACGCTCGATGGATTCCGCTGGAGGGTCTCGCTTATCTGATACCAGTAGCTCAACCATCTCGCCTTCGAATTGTATTGTAAAGTCGAGTAATTGTTATCCATTTTTTAACAGTCCAGTATAAAGGCTCTCTATCTTATCAAGCATATGGCTTACAGAATGTTCATTTTTTACAAGTTCTCCGGCATTTTTCACAAAATCTGATGCCATACCAGGATTTTCCAATATCTTTATTACACCTTTTGCAAGTGCGTCATGATCTCCCGGTTCAACGAGTATTCCGGTTTTCTCGTGTTTAACTACCTCCGGCACCCCTCCGACTCTTGTAGCAACCACAGGCACACCAGCAGCCATTGCCTGAAGGAGGCTCTGGGGAAGGCCTTCCGACCACGAGCTCAAAATAACAACATCTGTAAATGAATATATTTCCGGAATGTTTTCGACAAACCCGGTAAATATCACATGCTGTTCGATACCGAGACTGTTTGTTATGTCTTCGAGCGCTTTTCTTCTCGGTCCATTGCCAACGATCAAGAATTTAGCGTTTGGAAAATGTTTTATTACGGTCTCTACAGCCTTCAATGTTATCTCGTGACCCTTTACACTTCTTAATATCCCCACATTTGTTACTACTATTGAATCTCTATCCAGCCCGTATTTCAGCTTGGCATCAGGATTTCTTTTAACATAAAAAAAATCTTCGCCTACACCTGTAGGGATGCTGATCACCTTATTTTCAGGAAATCCGCACTTTTTAACCAAATTTTGCCGCATATTTTCCCCGCAGGTTATGTATATGTCTGGAAGATAGTGGATAAAATTGAAAAGATTTCTCCTGAGAGGGATATTAAGATGTCTTGTTCTAACAAGCGCGGGAACCCCCGAAAGCTTTGCAGCTATGCCTCCGATCCATGAATCTATTCCGCTGTGGGTGTTTACAACATCAAAACGTTCTGCCTTTATAAGCATAGCGAGTTTTATTATGCTTGCTATATCATACGGTCTTCTAAATGGTAAGATATGTATTTTAATCCCATATTTTTCTGCCTCTGCCCTTATCTTAGCATTTTCCCTGCATGCCAGCGAAACATGGTGTCCACGATCTGCCAATCCTACAAGCTCTGCCAGGACCCTCTTTTCCTGACCGCCGAATCCATCAGACCATTCTGTATGAAGTACTCTGAATTTCATTAATCTACTAAAATATCTTTAAATAAAGCCTGCTCAGCCAATCCCTTGAATGGATGAACAGCTTTTTTTTGAGATTGAAGGCGCTTATGTTCCCGATGACAATTCGCTTTATCCTATAAGGGTCTGTCTCAGGAGAATTAGCTCCTTTTTCTGTTGTAAAAACCAATTTATAACCTGATGCCTTTGCCGCTGAAATATAATCTTCATTATATACACCCCATGGCCAGCACAGGGCATTGCACTGCTTGTTCAACTTTTCCTCTATTATTTGCTTAGACATTTTCAGTTCCTCGATTAAAACCTCTGTCAATTCTTCACGGTCTTTATATAATTTATCCCATCTCTTGTGGGTATGGGTGTGGGACTGGATATCTATTATACCAGAATCTTCCATCTCCCTGACTTCTTCCCATGAGAGCATCACATCTGAAGCAAGACCAGATTCGATCTTTTTTTGGCATTCCTTGTGAGCCGGAAGGCATGCAGGAGTCCCGCTATCTGCTCTTTGCCTTTTGCCTTTTTCCGTAATAAGCGATGTAACGACAAAGATCACGGCCTTTAATCCATACTTTTTGAGTATGGGATATGCATAAACCCAGTTATCGAGCCATCCGTCATCAAATGTAATCATTATAGGTCTTTCCGGAATCCGCATATGACCGTTTTTGATTAACATAAGGTCTTCTGTGTTAATTGGTGTAAATTTAGATTTTTTAAGGTATTTTATATGTTCTTCGAAAACATCTGGCTTTACATTAATAAAATTTCCGATTGGATTTATATGATGATACATTAGAACAGGGATGCAGATATTATTTTTAGTCATAGATATTTATGAAACTACAAATGCTGTATAAAGTTCTGAATATATATCGTTTCTTAACATAAGTTCTTCATGTTTGCCAATATCTACAATCGTACCATTATCCAGTATTATAATCCTATCTGCATTTTTAATTGTAGATAGCCGATGAGCAATTACTATTGTTGTCCGTCCCTCCATTAGTCTTTCAAGGGCGTTCTGGACAAGTGTCTCTGAGACAGCATCTAAAGAGGAGGTTGCTTCATCAAGTATAAGTATGGGCGGATTTTTAAGAATAGCCCTTGCTATAGCGATTCTTTGCCTCTGTCCTCCGGATAGCTTAAGTCCCCTTTCACCTATTATGGTATCATACCCATCAGGTAGCTTTTTGATAAATTCATCAGCATAAGCAAGTTCTGAAGCCCTGATAATCTCTTCTTCTGAGGCATTTCTTCTTCCGAATGCAATATTTTCACGAACTGTGTCGTTAAATAAGATAATATCCTGGCTAACAATTCCAATAAGTCCTCTTAACGAATGAATTTCTATATCATTTACATCAACTCCATCAATACTAAGCCTACCCTTAGAAGGCTTAATGAATTTGGGTATTAAATCAACAAGGGTAGACTTCCCAACACCGCTTCTGCCCACGATAGCAACAACTTCACCTGTCTTTATCTCAAGATTCAAATCCTTTAAGACCAAAGAGTTAGACCCCGGATAAGCAAAAGAGATATCTTCAAATTTGATAGAATCCCTAAAATCATTTATCACAATTCTGCCGCGATCTTCGTGCTTTGTTTCATATAATGAATCTATCCGATCTATAGATGCCTTCGTCTCCTGTAAAGCATTATAAGCATCACCAAGTTTCTTAACCGGAGAAAATATCATATATATTGCAACCATAATAGAGGCAAAATCTCCTGCAGTAATCTTTTCGTTAACCACCATAGAACCACCAATCCATAAAATTATTGCTATACCAAGACCTGTGGATGCATCAATAATTAATTTAGTGAATTCTTTTGTTCTCACAACCCTCAATATTTTCCTATAGTGATTATGATTAATATCAATAAATTTATTAGACATCGACTCCTCTTGATTAAATATCTTTATTATTCTTGACCCCATAATTGTTTCTCCGATTATATGGGTAATAAATGCTATGCTCTTTTGAACGTCTCTACTTTTCTTTTTTACCTTTTTACCTAATTTCTTTGCATTATATCCAATTAGTGGTAACAAAATCAGAATAATTATAGTGAGATCCCATCTTCTGTAAAAGGCAACACCAAGAAGAAAAATAACAGTAGGGACCTCCAACACAAATGTCTTTAAAACATCTGCAACAAGTCCCTCAAGCTTAGCTGTATCATTAATAATCCGTGAAATTATCATGCCAGAGGACTCTCTGTTGTAGTAACTCATTGGAAGATATAAAATATGTTTATATAACTTATTCCTCTCATCTCTAACGAGTTTTTGACCTGCAGACTTCATCACATAAGATTGACTTAGATGAATAAATCCCTTTGTTATAAAAAGGATAAAAACCCCAAATGGAAGCAAACCGAGATATTCATATCTTTTTTCTACAAAAATGATATCAAGTGCTGGCTTTGTTAACCACGCAATAGCGCCTGTAATTCCGGACAAAATCAGGCTTAAGACA
>FWWM01010949.1_pt1 | contig 15790 bp, 13 predicted proteins | sample 2228351 | NCBI WGS metagenome assembly FWWM01 (sample SAMEA103939774, study PRJEB20133) | metagenome | reverse complement strand
CCGCGTGCAGCAACACGATGGCGAAGATAGCAATCGCCTCGAAAGGCAATCCGGCTTCTCCCGCGACCAACCAGGCGACGAACGAGATGAACGTAGCAACCAGCAACAGGAGCACGAGTGGATTCTGAAACTGGGCAAGGAACTTGCGCCAGGCTGGCGGCGGCGGTGGCGATGCCAGCTCGTTCGGGCCGTAGCGGCGCAGGCGGGACTCGGCCTCGGTCGAGGTCAGACCGTAGTTGCGGTCGGTTCCCAGATTCGCCAGCACTGCTTCTGGTGACTCCTGATAGGCCGGCGAACTGGTCGAGGATTGCATGCCCTGTGACGGCACTGGCTGGACGCTAGCGAGGCTGTAATAGATTCTCGTTGGTGTGGCCGGCTTCGAAGTCGGTGAGGTTGCGAATGGTCGTCTCCGCTATCTGCGACAGCGCCTCGTGGGTGAAGAAGGCCTGGTGGCCGGTGACCAGCACGTTGGGAAAGGTCATCAGCCGCGCGAACACATCGTCGGTGATGATCTGATCGGAGCGATCGCGGAAGAACAAGCCGTCTTCTTCCTCGTATACATCGAGGCCGACGGCGCCGATGTGGCCGGATTTGAGCGCTTCGATCAGTGCCTCGGTGTCAATGAGCGCGCCGCGGCTGGTGTTGATCAAGATCACGCCAGGCTTCATCCTGGCCAACGTTGCGGCGTTGATCATGTGGTAGGTGCTGGGCAGGAGGGGCGTGTGCAGGCTGATGATGTCCGATTGCGCCAGCAGCTCGTCCAGCGAAACATAGCGCATGCCGAGCTGGACGCACGCTGGATCGGACACGATGTCATGGCCGAGCAGCGTCACGCCGAAGCCGGCCATGATGCGAGCGAATATCGCGCCGATGCGGCCGGTGCCGATCACGCCGACCGTCTTGCCGTGGATGTCGTGGCCCTGCAAGCCATCGAGCAGGAAGTTGCCCTCGCGCGTGCGGTTGTAGGCACGATGCACCTTGCGGTTGACGGTCTGCAAAAGCGCTACGGCGAACTCGGCAACGGCATACGGCGAATAGTTCGCCACGCGCATCACCGTGATGCCACAACGAGCCGCTACGTCCAGGTCCACATTGTTGAAGCCCGTGCTGCGCAGCGTCAGCAGCCGGACGCCGCCGCGGGCCAGGCGCTCCAGCGTCAGCGCCGAGGCATCGTCGTTGACAAAAATGCTCGCTGCCCGAAAACCATCAGCCAGCGAGGCGGTCTGCACGTTCAACTGCGATTCGACGAAGATCAACTCGTGGGGCGAGCCGCTCGATGCATTGGCCGCCTGCAGTGTTTCACGGTCGTATCGTTTGGCATCGTAAATCAACACTCGCATCGTGCCGGCAATTGTAAAGCGCCGGCGCCTTCGACCAGTGGACCGACCAATCTTTCAAAACCGGTATCATGTGGGCAACGAGGATCGGACGACATGCAAACGGAACCATCTCAGCCATCGAACGCCAGCCTTGCGCCCGACGAGGTCAACACGCTCATTCGTGCCACAGTCATGGCCGGCATGAGCGTCTCGGCTTCCAAGTCCAGCGGCGCGCTGGGGACTGCGGCGGAGTTCGCCGCCATCGCGCACAGCTTCATCGAACAGATCGAGACACATGCGTCGCATGCCATCCTGGGTGCGCTGGCCAACGACGAAGTTCGAGCCGAGATCAACAGATTGGTCCAGCAGTTCAACCCCGAGACGATCAAACTGCAAGACATCAAGCCGTTCGCCCTGCGGCGATGCGACGAACTCGCAGATATCCTGGATGCGAAGTTCACGCCGCATGAGGGCGAGACGGTCAAGCAAGTCGTGCTGACGGTTTGCCGACGCGTCGCCGAGGAGAATCGAGAAGGCGGCATCTTTGGCATCGGCGGCGCGCGCGTCAGCCCGGAAGAGGAAGCCGTGATCCGCGAAGTCGCGCGCGCCCTGCGCGTAGAAACCTAGCTACGATGCCGTTGCCTTTCCCGAGCGGCGTGGTTCGCGGCCTGGCAGCCGTCATCCTCGTTGTTGCGGCGACCCTTCTGCCAGCACCGGCGAGCGCACAATCGGCCTTGCCGCCCGCCCGCACCTATAGCTTCGGCGAGCGTTCGATCGAACAAACCTGGCTGCCACGCCGGGATCCAGCGCGGACGATGCCCTACCGGGCAGAAGGCATCATCGCCGTGCCGGAGGGCGCCGGCCCCTTCCCCCTGGTGCTGATCTTTCACGACGCGCACGGCGGTTGCCCACCCGACGCGTCCATCGTCGAGCTAACGCTGGAAAGCTGGCCGTGCCGGCCTCACGAAGAACGCCGCAACGACGTCGGCCTGGCCTACCTGGCGCGCGCCCTGGCCGCACGGGGCTACGTTGCAGTCGTGCCCAACCTCAACGCAGTCTACGCAGCAGCCTACGGGTCGGTGGGGCCAGAGTTGCAGCGCTATCCGGCCGTGCTGGACGCACACTTGAGCGGCCTGGTCGCAGCGAATCGCCAGCGCATCGAGGCGTTCGACATCTCGCTGGCCGGCAAGCTCGACTTCTCGCGCATCGGCATCATCGGGCACGGTCACGGCGCGCTGTTGGCTATGCAGAGCGCGCGGGCACGCCAGGGACGACCGCGCAACACGCCCGGCGGACCACTCGCAGCCGTATTGCTGGTTGCCCCGCTCTACTCGACCGAGGGCGACGCGGACGTGCCGCTCGGCGTCGTGCTTCCGTCGTGCGACGGCATGGTGCCCAACCTGGAAGGTCAGGGCTACTACGAAGACGCGCGCCTGGCTGATGGACGCAAGCACTTCGCATCATCGGTCTATCTCATCGGCGCCAATCACAACGCCTTCAACGAAGTCGCAACCGAGGACGACGCTGAGGCACTTTCGCCCGCTTCCGGCTGCCGGTCAGGCGATGTCACGCGACGCCCGCCCCAGGCACAACGCGACTTCCTGGCGCGCTATGCAGCCGACTTCCTCGACGTCGCGATGGGCGCCGGCGCATCGGCATCGCGCGCCGGCTTGAACCCACTCGATCCTGCACCTGCCAGCCTGTATGGCCTGCCCGTGCGCACTGCGCTGTCGCTGAGCAGCGCCGAGCGAGCCATCGTCGTCCAACCACGCACGCGCGATGACCTGGGTTACAACGGCTTCGGCGGCTATATCACGCGCGGCAAGTCCAGCCATCTGGACTTCTGCGCTTATCGCCAGCCCTGCATGCGCTGGGCCATCCAACCCGGCACGCCATCGCAGGTGCGATTTTCATGGACTGCCGGCGATGGTGCGACATGGACCCTGCCGCTGGGCGAGGCCGCAGCCGATCTTTCGGACTTCAGGAGCCTGCACCTGCGCATCGTGCCCGACCCCACCGACTACCTGAACGCCCGCCGCGAGCCGATGACCCTTACGCTCACGCTGACCGACGCCGCCGGCCAAAGCGCCAGCGTGCGGCTCGACGATGCCACCACGCCTGCGCTCGTTTATCCGCCCGGCGAACCGGATCGTCATACCTGGGGATGGATCGGGCACGCCTACCTGACCTCGGTGCGCGTGCGACTGACCGAGTTCGCAGGCGTGAACCTCACACAGATCCAATCGCTGGACATCGGCATCGCCGGCACGCGCAGCGGCTCAGTGCTCATTGCGGACGTCGAATTTCTGCGCGTCGCCCTCGCGTCGGGCAAGGAGCGACTCGGCGCGCGTCATGCGCCGCCGCAGTAGTTTGACATCGGAGCGCATGCCGATCCTGCGCGTGGGGCGGCCCTCGCTCTCCGGCGCGTTGGACGGGCCGTAGGGACGCAGGCCGGTGAGCCGGTGGAAGATGCGATCGCGGATGTACACGATCGGCCGGCCGACCGTGCGGTTCAGGATCAACAGCAGCACCCAGCCTAGACCAACGCACGCCAATGCCTGCAGCCAACTGATCTCGAACACGGCCTGCACCATCACCAGCGTGATCAGAAAACTCCAGGCGTAGAGAAGGCGGGTGAGGATGATGCCGACGTAGGGGATGAGGATGAAGAAGCCAAATACAAACGGCGCACTGCCCAGCAGGATGGCTAACGCACCGATGCCGATCGGCCGATCCGCGCCAAACGCAAAGGTCGCCACGAACCAGATCACGACCGACCAGATGGCCAGGTTGATGACGTAGATGACGGCATTCAGCACCAGGGTAATGATGAAGCGCACCTTCGAGATGCGATTGAGAAACAGCACTACGCTCTGCCCGAGCAGCAACGACAAGCCGGCGAGGAAGGCCACGGTGAGCACAACGAGGACGGCCTCGGGCTCGGTCGAGACAAAGCGCGCCGCTTCGGCATTGAAGCCGAGGGCCAACCAGATGGCTTCCCAGACATGAACGACGAAGCGTTGCAAGGCGTCCATGGCTTTCTTCGCAACATCCAGCGATCGTGATCTACCGATAACTCAAAGCCGGGCTGTGCGCCGATCTGCGCCTGTCGTCTCATCGGTCGTGCGCGAATTGCTCCAGCACGCGCCGCACCTCCCGAGGCGATATCGCCGCGCCCGGCTGAATCGCCTGCAGCATCATCTCGGTGAGCGCTTCGTTGACTGGCGTTGGCACACCGAGCCTGCGTCCAGCCGCAACGACCGCACCATTCAGCACGCTCACTTCGGAGCGGCCGGACCGATGGGCCACATCGTAATACAAGGAGGGATATTTGCTACCGCGCCCCCCGGACACCCGACGCGCCAGTACACCCTGCAAGATCGCATCTGGCAGCAGCTTGAGCGCCAGCGCCAGCAAACGCGCCGGGTGACCCGGCAGGTTGACGGCTGCGATGCGCGGCGCATGCGCTTCCATCACTGCCAACGCCTCGCGCAGCATTCGCATCTCCACCGCGAACAGCCGACGGTCGCCGTAGATCTCGGCCACGGGCACGCCCAGCAGCGCGCTGGTCGCGTTGCCCATGATGTTGAGCAACAGCTTCGACCACTTCATCGCACGCCAGTCGGCATAGGACTTCAAGCTGAGCAAGGGCGCGCGCGACATCGCATACGCGACCTGGCGCCATTCTTCGGACTGCACCGCCAGCGCAGCCAGGCCGACGCCACCGCCCAGGCGTTCCAGTCGAACCGCAGCCGGTCCTTCGACCGAAACCGGGCTCGTCAGCGTCGCAGCGAGCGTGCGCCTTTCGCCAAACGCCGCCGCCAGCCTTTCTTCGCTCCCCACCCCATTCTGAAAGGCGACGAATGCGGCACCCGACAATGCGTGCGCATGGTCACGCAGCTCGGCAACAGCCTGATCGAGCGCATAGGCCTTCATGCATAGCAGCACGGCGTCATAGGTGAGCGGTGGGCGTTGGAGCGCTTCGGCCAGGCCGGTTGCCACGTCCACATCCCGCAAACGCCAGGTCTCGCCGCCGGGCAACGTGACGTGGATGCCATTGGTGCAGGCGGCTTGCACGAACGGCAAACGGCCCACGAAAGTCACCGACTGGCGCGCCATGACCAGGTTCGCCCCGATCCATGCGCCAACCGCGCCGGCACCCAGGATCAAAAATCGCATCGTCACTCGATCCTCAACGCTACATGATCGGATACTGGCCGCCCTGCGGGATCCAGCACCGGCACGTTCTGCAATTGTGGATAGCGATATGCGCCCATGCGGAGCAGGTAGGGTCGAGGGGGCGCATCGGCGGGCAAGGGAACGGCAAAGCTGTGCAACAAGATGTCCCCCGCTCGCCAGTTCGACGGGTGGATCCCCCCGCCGTCGAGCGCAGCAAATTTCTGTTCGCCATCATACAAGTGATTGAACCAGTGATAATCCACGCCGGCTTCGACCTCTCGAAAGACGCGCAGATAGTAATCCAGCAGCAACGAGTGGTCGCCGGCGACGCGATAGCCGAGCAGGCCGACGCCGTTCTCCCACTGCGCCGAGTGCTCCATGAGCGAGTGCAACTGTGCGCGGTTGATGCGCACGTAGGTATACGCCTCGTCGCTGCCGGCGCGCAGAGGAATCACCCGCACCACCGCATCAGCGTCCGCATGTTGCAGCAAACGGTCGAGCGCGTCGTGTGCCGAAGGCACGACGATGTACTGCGCAGCATCTTCGCGCAGGATCAAGCCGGCATCGGCATCGGCGAAGCGATGCGGCAAGTCGGCCAATAGCACATCCATCACCGTCGCCGGCTCGTTTACGCTCGGGTCGCCGCCCGGCGCGACGACGATGACATCGCGCACACCGCCGGAGCGAATCGCGTCACGCGCGAGCTGCGCCACATCGAGCACGCTGCGTAGCGGCGGGCCATAGCCCCCTACGCTCGTGTCGTGATGCTGGATGAACTCGGCAAAACGAAGCGTGGTGAAGACCTGCCAGCCAACGACGAACACGATGGCCAGCGCAATCGCCCACTGCACCGCGCGTTGCAGGCGGACCGCGACGCCGGCCTGCGCGCGCATCGCGCGGACGACGAAATCCACGCCCAGAGCCATCACGACGAAGGACACCGGATAGAACGCGACGAAGTAATGAATCTGCAACGGCCGGGATGTGCGGAGCTGCAACACCACGGGCAGGATCAGCCAGGCCAGCAGCACGGCAACGGTTGCGGCAGGATAGATCGCCGGGCGTCGCGCCAGTTGCGCGACCAGCGCGACAGCGCCGGCGACCACCATCGCCATCTGCAGCACATCAATCCACGCCAGGGCGGTCGGCGTCTGTTCGCGCCAGGCGGGGAAAGCGCCGCCGGTCAGGTCGCTCAAGTGCGTGCCGCCGCTGGTCCATAGCGTGAAACGCAGCGCATCGAGCGAGATCGTCGCTGCACCGGAGGTCGCGCCCAGCAGGCTGCGCGCGTTGTTGAACCCCTGGCCGGCGTCGAAGCCCAGGTAGACGCCGGCCAGGGCCACCAGCGGCAACAGCCCAATCAGGCAGGGAACCGGCCGAAGCGTTGCCCGGCCGGGCACCAGGGCGACCAGCACGACCGGGATGAGATAGAGGGCGGCCAGATGCGAGCCGACGCTCAGCGCAAGTCCCCATCCGGCAATCGCCCAGCCCCATGGGTTGCGCCTGTGAACAGCTTCCAGCAGTCCAAACAACACCAGGGTCGAGAACAACGGCATCGGCGCCAGCCAGGTGCGACGGGCAAACTGGATCGCCCACGGTGCGACGGCGAACAAGAGGCAAGCGACGAATGCGACGCGCGCGTCGAAGAAGCGCCGGCATAGCCACCAGCACAAGGCAATCGCCATCACATCGAGCAGGACGCGATAGGCAGTGATCACCATGAAGTCGCGCGTGAACAGATAGGGCACGGCGAGCAAATACAGATAGACCGGTGGGTGATTGGCGACGCTGCCGCTGAAGGGCGCAACCGGCAACCAGTTGCCACGCACGATGCCCAACGCAAGCTGAGGGGCGGAGGCTTCGTCGAATCGCACATCGATCAGGTCGAGCCGATGCAACCGCAGCCAGGCCGCCAGTGCGATTATCAGGATGAACGCAATCCATTCGGTGCGGCGGGCGACAAGCGAGGGCATCATCGGCACATCTGCGACATCACGGCAACACCGTGATGCGCACGGGTTGGCTTTCGAGGACACGCCCGTCGCGAAGGCGCGCCCGTGCCACCAGGACGTGCTGGCCGACGTCGAGCGGCCAGAACGCACGATATGGCGCCTGGGCAAGCTGCGCGATCACCTCACCGTTGGCCAGCACGACTTCTACGCCGACGACGTCCGCCGCGTCTACGCGCACTTCCACCGGAAGCTGCTGCACCGACATCGGCAACGCCTTCGCCACGCGGTAGATTGCCCCGGGGTCGGGTTGCACGATCTCAACAGGGCTCACCGAAGTCGGGCCGGGCGACCCCGCTGCGCTCGACGCAGTCAGCACCGGCCAGCCCTGCGAACGTGCCCAGTCGCGCAGTGGCGCCGGCAGATCGAGCATCACGCGCTCGACGATGCGCTCGCGCGGGGTGCCGGGCTCAGCCGGTTGGCCGGTCCATGCATCCACCTGCACACGGCGATGCCAGGTGTCGGCCTGGGACGGCTGCGTGCCCTCCAGGAACCACTCCAGCCGCGTCTGGGTGCAATCCGGCGAAGGCAGCATGCCGGACAGCGCACACACTTCGACCTGCACCAGGCCAGATGGACGGTCGAACCAGCGCACCGGCAACGCGCGATGGGCAACCTCCATGAAGTCATGCCAGATGGGGCCAGCGCCGGCTACGCCGCTGATGCGCTCCATCGGCCGACCATCGGCATTGCCCACCCACACGCCGGCCGCGATCTGTGGTGTATAGCCCACCGCCCAGTTGTCGCGAAAGTCGGTGGTGGTGCCGGTTTTGACTGCAGCCGGCCGCGACAGCCTCAGCACACTCGATTCGCCGAATGCCGGCGCGCGCGCCTGGTTGTCGGCCAGGATGTCGCTGATGAGCCAGGCAACGCGCGGATCGAGCACCGCATCACGCATCGCATGCTGCGTGGGCCGCCGATACACTCTCTCGCCGTTGGCGGCTGTGACCTCGACGACGGCATAGGGGTCCACGCGACGACCTCCGTTGGCGAATGCGCTGTATGCAGCAACCAGCTCGAGCAGACGCACTTCACCGCCACCCAGGGTGAGCGCGAGGCCATAGTCGTTCGCATCCCTGAACGAGCGAATGCCCATAGCATTGGCCTGTTGCAGCATGGCATCGAGACCGATGCGCTGCAGGACGCTCACCGCGGCCGTGTTGTTCGAAGTGGCCAGCGCCTGACGCGCGCTGATCGGGCCATGATGCCGGCGATCGTAATTTACCGGCACGTAGGGCAATCCCTCGCGGGTGGGAAAGGCCGTGCGCACATCGAAGATCGGCGTCGCCGCGGTCAACTCGCCGTTGGCGAAAGCAGCCGCATAGGTGATCGGCTTGATAGCGCTGCCCGGTTGGCGCAGGGCGATGGCGGCGTTCACCGCCCCGCTGATCCTTGCGTCGAAGTAGTTTGGGCTCCCGACCATCGCCAGGATCTCACCGCTGCGCGGGTCGAGCGCAACCAGCGCTGCATTGTTGGCGTTGTGGCTCACGCCAGGTTGCCCGATCGGGTTCGCCAGACGACGCAGCTGCGCACGCACGATGTCCTGCGCCGCGTCGTTCAGCGCCAGGTCGAGCGTGGTGGTCACCGTCAGACCGCCACGCTCGACCGCTTCGGTGCCGAACTCGCGCTCCAACCAGTGGCGAACGTAGGCCACGAAATGCGGAGCACGGATGTTGAATGGCGCTGGCGCATAGGATAGGCGCGCCTGCCTGGCTGCCAGCGCCTCGTCCTCGGCGATCATCCCATTCTTGACCATCAGATCGAGCACGATCGCCTGGCGGCGTCTGGCCAGTTCGGGAGCGTTGAACGGATCGTAGGCCACCGGCGATTGCGGCAGGCCGGCCAGCAGCGCGCTCTCCGCCAGGTCGAGTTCCTCGGCCGATTTGCCGAAATAGGCGCGCGCAGCCGCTTCGACGCCGTAGGCCAGATTGCCGTAATACACCTGGTTGAGGTATAGGGCCAGCACCTCGTCCTTGGAGTAACGCTGCGCGATCTTCCAGGCCAGGAGCGACTCCCGCACCTTACGCAGTAGGGTGCGCTGCGCACGTTCCTCGGGGTCGAGCAGCAACATGCGCGCAAGCTGCTGGGTGATGGTGCTGCCGCCGGCCAACGCTTCGCCGCCGCGGATGTTGATCCACAGCGCGCGGACGACGCCGGCGAGATCCACGCCCGGATTGCTGTAGAAGCTCGCGTCCTCGACTGCGATCGTCGCCTGGCGGAGATGGAGTGGGATGCGCTCCAACGGAATCGGCGTATGATGACCAGCGCTCGCGCTGTGTGGATCGAAGATCTCGTAGAGCAGCCGGCCGCTGCGATCCACGATGCGAGTGCTGGGCGTCTGTCCCCGCTGACCGAGCCGATCCACCGCCGGCAGGGTGAACCACAGGCCGGCGAACGCCACCAGCGGCGCAGCAACGACGACCACCAGCAGAGCAGCCAGGGTGCGCCTCAGGCAAGAGCGGCGACGCATGGCGCACATGCTAGCATGATAATTGGCCGGTCGAATGAACATCGTTCATCTCGCGCCCTTCGCCTTCGGGCCGAAAGCCACGGTCAGCGCGCGCATCTTGCCCATGGCGACGGCGCTCTCCCGGCGCGGGCACGCCGTCACCATCCTCATCCCGCCCTACGATAACCCTGCCGAAAGCGGCAAAGTATGGGAGCACGAGGGCGTGCGCGTGGAGAACACATTCGTCGGCGGTGGCGGGTCGGGAATCGGCCTGTATTTCAGCCTGGCGAAGCAGCTCGTGAAACGCGCGCAGCAACTCCGGCCCGATGTCATCCATGTCTTCAAGCCCGTCGGCGTCGCTGCGCTTGCCATGCAATTGATGCACAACCCGTCGCGGGGAATCCGAAATCTGGCGCTCGACAACGACGACTGGGAAGGACGAGGCGGCTGGCTCGATGTGAATCCCTACCCGGCCGCCCAGAAGCTATTCTTGCGATGGCAGGAAGGATGGGCCCTGCGCCGCGCACCGCACGTGACCTGCGCCAGCGAGGTCCTGGTCGAACGAACGCGCCGGTTCAGGACGATGGGCGAACGACCTACACACGACATTCACCTCCTTCCCAATGGGCCGGACGAAGCGATGCGCGCGCAGGTCGTGGCGGCCGAAAGCCAGCGCGACGCCCTGCGCGCGCGCTTCGGGTGGCATGGCCCGGTCGCTATCTACGCCGGCACGATCCCGCTCAACCACGACCTCGACATCGCAGTGCAGGCGATTCGACGCCTGCCCGAGGTGCGCTGGGTCATCATCGCGACCGGCGCAGGCATCCCATCACTCCGACAGACGATTGCATCGGCCGGCATCGGTGATCGGGTCGAATGGCACGACTTCATGCCCCATGTGCAACTGATCGAGCGATTGGTCGCCGCCGACATCGCCCTCTATCCCTATCGCGACACGAACATCAACCGCGCCAAGTGCAGCGGCAAGGTCATGGACTACATGGCCTGCGGCAAGCCGATGGTGGTGAGCGAGGTGGGCATGAATTGCGTCTATGTGGAAGACGAGCGATCCGGGTTGCTCACACCACCCGGCGACGCCGAGGCGTTCTACGCAGCGATGAAGCGGCTGCTGGATGACCGCGTCTTCGCCGTCCGGATCGGCCGCGCTGCACAGCGCCGCATCTGGGAGCGATTCGGCTGGGACGGGCGCATCGGCACGCTGGAACAGATCTACGCGTCGGTCGCCCAGGCGTAGTCGGCCAATAGCCGTTCCTCGCCACGCTCACAATACCCGGACGGGCGTGAGCGACTCACTGGCGCTCGATCGAGAGAGCGGGTTGCGCAATGGCCGCCCGAACAACGGCGACGCGATCTCGAAGAGGTCGCCTGGCTGCGCCGTCACGCCGGCAGCACAGCTCAGCACCGATGCGCCGAAGAAGTGCACATGCACGTCGCCCGGTCGGCGAAACTGCGCATATTTGAAGTGATGGTGCTCGATGTTGGCGATGGTATGCGACATATTCGCTTCCCCCGTGGCGAACTGTTCCGACCACACCACCGCGTCGCCGCGCAACACACGCACCGTGCCGGTCACGTTGGCCGGCAAGTCACCGAGCAGCAACTCCGGGCCGAACGAGCACGGACGCAGCTTCGAATGTGCCAGGTAGAGATAGTTCTGCCGCTCCATGACGTGGTCGGAGAACTCGTTGGCCAGCGCAAAGCCGACGCGCAGCACCTCGCCGCCGTCGCCGATGACATACAACCCGGCCAGTTCCGCCTCTTCGCCTCCGTCCAGCGCCCAGGGCGGCATGGTCAACGGCTGCTCCGGCGGCACAACCCAGGCGCCGTCACCCTTGTAGAACCACTCAGGCTGACTGCCGATCTCACCGGGGGCAGGTTTGCCTCCGGCCAGCCCCCACTCGAAGAGGACGAGCGAGTCGGTCTTCTTCGAGGGTTCGCCACCAGCCTGGGCATGCATCGCGTTGCGTGCCAGCGCACTGCCAAGATGATTCAGCCCTGTGCCCGACAACAACAGCCGCGATGGCTCGGGGTGTGTGAGCGGCGGCAGGACGCGCCGCTCGGCGACGACCCGGTCGTACGAAACGACTTCGTCACCCATGCGCCCGCCGACCAGGCTGGCGAGTGTGCACCCAGCGCGGGCGGCCTCGAGGGCCAGGTCATATACGCTGGATGAATCGCGCACCACACGCAACATCGCGCCATCGTCGGAAGGCACACCGACCGACGGGGCGCCATTCTCGGAAATGAATTGAACCAATCGCATAGGAGGATGCGAGCATTGTAAAGGCGACGAAGCAAGAGGGCGATGACACTACAATCCGCCACAAGTTGCGCGCATGTGGGAGCTGCTCCAATGCCATATGAAATCGTCACCCGCGACGGCACCTCGTTTCGTTTTCGTGAATACGCGCTCGAACCACCCGGCCCGCACGACGTGCGCGTGCAAGTGCAGTTCGCCGCGCCCAAACACGGCACCGAGCTGCACAACATCACCGGCAGCGTCTTCGACCGCAAACAATGGGACCCAGATCTACGCCTGTTTCTGCCTCGGCCGACGACACACAACGCGCAGCCTGCTGCACCCGAGCGCAGCATCGGCAACATGATCGTCGGCGTCGTAGTTGAGACCGGGAGCGCCGTCACCAAGTTCAAGATCGGCGAGCGCGTCTTTGGCTATGGCTCGATCCGCGAGGTGCACCAGGCAGCAGAAGATCGGTTGCGACCGCTGCAGGACCTCACGGAGGTGGATGCGGTGTGTGTTGACCCGGCGCATGTCGCGTTCGTGGCCGTGCGCGACGGCAACGTGCGCATCGGCGACACCGTGGCCGTGTTCGGTCTTGGCGCCATCGGCTTGATGACCGTCCAGATCGCGCGGGCGGGTGGCGCGCGCCGGGTGTTCGCCGTCGATCCGCTGTCCATACGCCGGACCTGTGCCAAAGCGCACGGCGCCGATGAAGCCTTCGACCCACGCACTTCCGACGTAGGCCTGGAGATCAAACGTGCGACCGGCGGCAAGGGCGTAGACGTCTCGATCGAGACGTCGGGCAGCAGCCGCGCGCTGCACGAAGCAATCCGCTGCATCCGGCAGTGTGGCACGGTGGTGCATGTGCCGTGGGGGCCAAAGGACTGTTGTGACCTGCACCTCGACGAGGAGTTTCACCTGAATCGCCCCACGATCGTCGGCAGTCAAGCCTGGAGCGGTTGGGGCAATCCAGATCGCTCGTATCCACTGTGGGATCACGAGCGCGCCTATCAGACCACGATCGAGCTGTTTCGCAGCGGGCTGATCACCGGTGAAGGTGTCGTGACACCGATCGTGCCATTCGCGGAAGCGCCGGAGGCACTGGTCGCCATCCGCGAAAGGCCGGAGACGACGATCAAGTTCGGCGTGACGTTCCCAGCCGACCGAAAATGACGACCGACTCATCGGACTGGAGCAGCTTCTACGACGCCGTCGCGCACCGGCCACCCCACGACACGTTGCTGAAAGCGCTCGCGATGTTCGATTGCGGGCCGGACCGCCAGCGCTTCGCAGTTGATTTGGGGTGTGGCGAGGGTCGCGACGCGCGCGAGCTGCTGCGCCGCGGCTGGCATGTGCTGGCGATCGACCGTGAAAGCGAAGCCATTCGCCGGCTGCAAGCGCGCATATCGGAGGAGCAACGAGCGCGCTTGCAAACGCGCGTCGCCGCATTCGAGGCGCTGACCGGGCTACCGGCGTGCGACTTCGTCAACGCCAGTTACAGCCTGCCTTTCTGCCCACCGACCCATTTCGAGACGCTGTGGAGCATGATCGTCGCCGCAATTCGGCCGCGTGGCCGATTCGCCGGCAACTTGTTCGGCATCCGCGACAGTTGGGCCGACGATGCACAGATGACATTCCACGCGCGCGAACAAGTGCATGCGCTGTTGTCGCCGTTCAAGGTGGAGTGGTTCCTCGAAGAGGAACGAGACGGCTACACGGCGACCGGTGACGCAAAGCACTGGCACGTCTTCCACATCGTCGCCTTCAAACCGTAGGCCATTCCGATGGTCGGAACCACCGGCTCTCGCCGGCCACCATGCGACGAGCAAGACCCGGCACGCCGGGGTAAGATTGCGACAAGAGATGGCCACTGCTTCGATTGCTTCCATCAAGACCATTGACGATCTGGAGTCGGCGCTGCGCGCGCACAACTACATCGCCGAACGCGGCCTAGCGACGTCCATCTTCCTGGCGCTGAAGCTGCGCCGGCCGCTGTTTCTGGAAGGCGAGGCGGGCGTGGGCAAGACCGAGATCGCCAAGGTGCTCGCCACAGCGCTGGATACCGAGTTGATCCGCCTGCAATGCTACGAAGGCCTGGACGTCAGCCACGCCGTATACGACTGGAACTACACCCGGCAGATCATGCACATCCGCCTGATGGAGGCCAGGGGCGAGCGGATCGAAGACCAGGAGGCGGAGCTTTTTGGGCCGAAGTTCCTGCTCAAGCGCCCACTGTTACAAGCCATCGAGGACAGCCGTCAGAAGCCGCCGGTGCTGCTGATTGACGAACTGGACCGCAGCGACGAGGAGTTCGAAGCCTTCCTGCTCGAAGTGCTGTCCGACTTCCAGATCACCATTCCGGAGATCGGCACGATTAAGGCGAAGGAACCACCCATCGTCATCATCACCTCGAACCGCACGCGCGAAATTCATGATGCGTTGAAGCGACGCTGCATCTATCAGTGGATTGACTATCCGAGCTTCGAAAAGGAGCTGGCCATCGTGCGCGCCAAAGTGCCCCAGGCGCCGGCGCAACTGGCGCGTCAGGTGACGCAGTTCGTGGCAGAGACGCTCGACTGGATCACCGCGCTGGTGGCCCTCGATCAAACTGCGCTGGACGAGCGCATCGTGGACGAGACCCTCGGCGTGCTCTTGAAATATCAGGACGACGTGGTGAAGGCGCGCACGGAGCTGAACAAGAGCATCCTGACCTTGATCAGCACGGGATTCGCGTGATTCGCGGGAGGCGGCTGCGCCACTCCCCTGCCTGGGATGAATCCCCTCCTCCTCGACTTCCCCGATGCATTCGAGAGTGAGCGGCTGCTCATTCGCTGTCCGCGCGCCGGCGACGGCGCCATGATCAACGCCGCCATCATCGAGTCGCTCGCCGAACTCGCGCCATGGATGTCGTGGGCCAAAACGCCCCCCGCGGTCGAAGACACGGAAGTATTCGTGCGACAGGCCCAGGCCGACTTCCTCAGGCGCACATCGCTGCCGCTGATCCTGCTGCGCAAAGCCGATGGTAGCTTCGTCGGATCGAGTGGCCTGCACGATATCAACTGGGAGGTGCGCAGCTTCGAGATCGGCTACTGGCTGCGCACGTCGTGCACCGGCCAGGGCTACATGAGCGAGGCGGTGAATGCGATCACCGCTTTCGCCTTTCAAGTGCTCGGGGCCAATCGCGTTCAGATCACCATGGACGACTGCAACGTGCGAAGCTGGCGGGTGGCCGAGCGATGTGGCTTCGTGCTGGAAGGTGTGTTGCACAACCACCGCCTGGATCACCGCGGCCAGCTCAGCGATACGCGCGTCTACGCGCAGGTACGACAACGATGACGACGCCGATGGGCCACGACTCGCCTGCCCCCGAACTGCCTGTCTCCCTGGGTGAATCGGGGAATCTGCTGCACAACCTGGTGCTGTTCGGTCGGGTGCTCCGCGGCATCGGCCTGGACGTCAACCCCGGTCGCATGATCGACCTGGCCAGCGCGCTGGAGCGGTTCACCCGCACGATCCCCTTCTACGCCCAGCGTCACCTGGTGCGCCCCGGCATCACCGGGTGGGCCCAAGTCAA
>FWWM01010944.1_pt1 | contig 15794 bp, 12 predicted proteins | sample 2228351 | NCBI WGS metagenome assembly FWWM01 (sample SAMEA103939774, study PRJEB20133) | metagenome | reverse complement strand
GGTAGAGCGCGCTGCCCAGACCAATCGCCACGATCCCCAGGGCCATCTGCGCCAGCTGAGCAGGCAACGCCGACGCGCGCGGGAAGAGGTCCAACCCAACGTTCGTGAACAGACCGATCAGTGCGATGTTGAGAAGGGTGCCAACGCCCGGGCGTTCGCCCAGCGGCAACCACAAAAGCAGGATCGGCCACCCAATCAGGATGCTGACCGTGCCGAGCGCCAGGCCGGTCTGCCTGGAGATACCATCGGACAGCACCTCCCAGGGGCTGAGGCCGACATCTGCGCATTTCATCAACGCGATGCCGAGCCCGAAGCAAGCCAGGCCGACCAGCAACGTCATCCAGCGCTTCGGAGAAATGTCGCTCAGGCCGTGGGCGAGCGAGCGCAGGGCAGCAGTCATCAGCACTGCAGTTGCCGTCAGCTCAGCACGATCAGCACCTGGTTTTGTTCGACGGCCTGGCGTGGCTGCACCTTGATGGCGCTGACAACGCCTTCGCGCGGTGCCTTCAACTCGTTCTCCATCTTCATGGATTCGAGCACGACCACAACCTGACCCTTCTGCACCCTTTCGCCCTCTGCCACCGGCACCGACACAATCAGGCCGGGCATCGGCGACTTGATGTTGACCTCGCCGCTGGTGGGGGTGAATGCGCTGGCCGCCTCGGCCAGGCGCTTGGCGCGCTCATCGGCCACTTGAGCGTAATACAGCACGCCGTTGATCAACACGCGATACTCGCCATCGCCCTCCTCCACCAGCACCTCGTACGAGTGCGCGTCGAGCAGCAACGAGTACAACCCATCGTCGTCAATCGCGCGCAGGTCCAGGGAATGCCGGACGCCGTCTACGACGACCTCTCCATCCTGATTGATGTCAATGGTATACGTCTTGTCGCCGATGGTGGTCAGGTATCGCATGGAAGGGGTAGTATACGGGTATGCCGAAGGCTGTGCTCGTCGCGTCCAACAATGCGCACAAACTCAAGGAGCTGCGCGAGATCTTCGACCTGGCCGGGCTGGCCGATGTGCCCCTCGTCGCTCCAAGCGACATAGGCCTCGCCTGTGAGCCGGACGAGACGGGCGAGACCTACCTGGACAACGCGCTGATTAAAGGACGAGCGTTTACTCACGCGGTCCGCGCCGGGGTGAACCGACCGGACTTCGACGAGCTATGGGTGATGGCCGATGACTCGGGCCTGGAAGTGGACGCGCTGGGCGGCCAGCCGGGCGTGCAATCGTCGCGCTACCATTTAGCTGCACAGAACGCCGACGGATGTGCGGCGTTGTTGCAGGAGATGGCAACCGTGCCTGACCCACAACGAACCGCACGCTTCCGTTGCGTGGTCGTGCTGATCGCCCCGGATGGGACGGAGCATGCCTTCGAGGGCACCTGTGAAGGCCGAATCGCTCATGACCGACGCGGCGAGCATGGCTTCGGGTTCGATCCGGTCTTCCTCGTGGACGACGGGCGGACGATGGCGCAGCTCTCTGCCGTCGAGAAGCACCGCATCAGCCACCGCGGCATCGCCGGCCGCAAAGCGGCCGAGTTCCTGCGACAAGCGAGGACGGCGTGATCTCGAATCTCGTCTCACGCATCCGCGGCGAGGTTGCGCGCGCATTCGAGCCGTTCCGACAGCCACCGCAGGGTGGCGCGATGCACGTGGTGCTGGCCGTGTCCGGCGGGGTCGATTCGCTGTGCATGGCCGATGCTGTGCTGGCCATCGCGCCACGCCTGGCGTTGCGTCCACTCATCGCCCACCTCGACCATGGCCTGCGCGGGGACGAGTCGGCAGCCGATGCCGAGTTCGTGCGCGCGTTCGCCGCCGGGCGCGATGTGCCCTGCACAATCGAGCGGACAGACGTCATGGCGCTGGCACGCGCCCACAAACAGTCCGTCGAGCTGGCCGCGCGCGAGGCGCGCTACCGCTTCCTCGCACGGGCAGCCGAAGCCCACGACGCCCGGCTGGTGGCGCTGGCGCATCACGCCGACGACCAGGCCGAGACGGTGCTGCTCCGCTTGATTCGCGGGACCGGATTGCACGGCCTGCGCGGCATGCAGATGCACGACGTGCTGCCAACTGCACCGCACCTCATCGCGGTGCGACCGTTGCTGCGCATCTCGCGCGCGGAGATCGAACAGTACTGCCGCGAGCAAAAGCTGCAACCGCGTCACGATGCGACGAACGATGCGCTGCACCACACCCGCAACCGCATCCGCCACGAGCTGCTGCCTTTCCTCGAACGCTACAACCCCAACATCCGCACCACGCTCACGCGCCTGGCCGACACCGTCGCGTCGGACGTGGAAATCGTCGAACAGGCGACCCAGGCCGCCTTCGACCGCATCGCACGGCCGGCAGGCGTGGGCATCGAGGTTGATCGCCAGGCATGGCGCGCGCTGCCGCAGGGTCTGCAACGCGCGACACTGCGCGAAGCGGTGCGACGGTCGAAGGGTGACGTGACCGGCTTGCAGTATTCGGCAGTTGAGGAAGCGCGCGACGTACTCAACAGCGACGCGCAAACCGCCGAAATCGCGCTGATGCAAGACGTCAGGATCCAGGTGACCAGACGCGCGTTCGTTGTGTGCAAGACGCCGGATTGACCTTCTTATAATCGCCTGCGATGGCTGAGCCGAGGGAGCCGTTGACTGAGCGCGAGCTGGAGGTGGTGCGGTTGCTCGCGAAGGGCATTAGCAACAAAGAAATCGCCGCGCAACTACACGTCAGCCCGAACACCGTTCGCGTTCATCTGCGCAATATCTTCACCAAACTGGAGGCCCAATCGCGCACCGAGGTCACCATGATCGCCGTGCGCAACGGCTGGATCGAGGCGCTCTTGCAAACGGCGCCGGCACCCGCCGACGATCGCCTGGACGCAGCGGCGCAGAGCGCCGCCGTGACGCTTGTGCCAGAGCACGTCGCTCTGGCTGTCGAACCCGTCGCTGCTCCGACGGCACAGCCGGCGACTGCGCCGCTCGCACCCGTCCCGGTCGCGCCCAACCCACAGCCATCACCGACACCTGCGCTGTGGCAACGCGTCGCGTCGGTCGCGGCGCTGGTTACCGCCATCCTTCTGACGCTCGTCCTGCTACAGCGCCCCCCGGCCGAAGCCGACGCGTCGTCGAATGATCTGATCCCATCCAGCGAATCGGCCGGCCCGATCAGCGTTGCTTCACCGGCAGAGTCCTCGCGCTGGCACGCACGGGCTTCGATTCGCACCGCCCGTACGCGGCCGGCCGTCGCCGTCGCCGGAAGGGACATCTACGTGATCGGAGGCGAAGTGGGGCGCGCGCCCTCAAGTGAGGTGCTGATCTACAACCCGCAACAGGATACCTGGCAGGAGGCGCCGGGCAAACCCACGCCGGTGATGAACGCCGGCGCCGCTATCATCGGCAACATGCTGTATGTGCCCGGCGGCACCACAGCGGACAGCCAGGCCACCGATCGCGTCGAGGCGCTGGACTTGGCGGCAGGCGAGTGGAAGGTGCTCCCTCCGTTGCCGCGCCCGGTGACCGGGCACGCCGTCGTGGCATTCGGCGGCCGGTTGTATGTCATCGGCGGCCGGACTCTGGGCGGCTTCAGCAACGCGACGTTCGCCTTCGACGTCGAGTCGAATCGCTGGGCATCGCTCCCTCCCCTCCCCACACCACGCAGCCAGCTCGGCGCAGCCGTCGTGAACGATCGCATCTATGCCGTGGGTGGCTACGACGGCAAACGGGAATATGCAACCTGCGAGTATTTCCAAATCGCGAGTGGCCAATGGGCGTCGTGCGCGCCGATGACCATCCCGCGTGGCGGGCTCGGCCTGGCACAAGTTGGCCTGTCGCTCTATGCAGTGGGTGGAGGACTGTCCGGCTTCATCGGCTTCAACGAGCGGTACGACCCCGGCGCCGACAGATGGGTGCCTTTCGAAATGCCGGAGCCGCGCCTAGGGGATTGGCGCCACATCGGCATCGCCTCTCTGCCAACCGAGTTCTACGTCGTGGGCGGATCTACGCGAGGCGTGCCCCTCGCCGACAACTACGTATACGAGGTGTTGAGCAACCGTACCTTCCTGCCGGCCTTCCAGGCAAATCAGGACCGGTAGTGCAGGTCAAGCCATCGCCTCCGAGAGGGTTGGCTGCGGCGCATCACCCAGCTCAAAGTAGTGCCACCAAGCATGGATGACCGAGGCATCACCAAAGAACCACCTGCCCCAACCGGGGGAGTGACCCACACCCTCCAGCTCGAGCGTCGCCGCGCCGTCCAGCTCGCTGAGCGAGAGCGGCACTACGCCGTCGCCCCATTGCGCACCGTTGTGGGAGATGAAGCGGTAGTTGTAATAGGCTTCGCGCTGGCGCAAGGTGCCGTTGGCTTTGCCCTCGATGTAGCGGCTGCGGACGTTGAGATATTTGACTTGCGGCGCGTAATAGGCGCCGGGATATGCCTCATCCACCCAGGCAGCAGCCCACATCCCCGGTCGTGGCGCCCCCCGTGCCGCTCGCAGCGGGCTGCCGATCATGTACAGGCGCGAAACGCGCTCGTAGCCGTGATACGAGCGTTGATGTGGCTTGACCGTTTTGTCGCCGAGATAAGCGCGACCGACGATGCCGCCGGCGCTGTGGCCGACGAGGATGACCCTGCGCGCGCCGGTCTGCTTCAGCGCATGATTGACAGCCACGTGCGCTCGATCCACCAGCATGCTGTAGTCGGTCAGGCTGGCCAGCATCCACGTCAGGCGGGTGATGCCCGTGATGAAGACACGCCGGCCGGCGATGTTGGCCAACGCGCGCGCCGCGAAGCGGTAATCGCTCCAGTGTGAACCGAAGCCGCCGATCAGCACGATGGGTTCCGGTGCGCTCATACGGCGCATAGTCTAACAAAGACGATTAGCCAGACATTAAGGCTACTTTGCGGCGCGGAGGATGGGTCACCTGTGTCATGACGATCCCTGCGAGAGGTGATCCCCGCGAATGACGTCGGCGCCGACATAGGGCCGCAGCACCTCCGGCACGACGACGCTGCCATCGGCCTGCTGGTAATTCTCCAGCACGGCGATCATCGTGCGCGGCAGGCCGAGGCCGCTGCCGTTCAACGTGTGCACGAATTCCGGCCGGGCTCCCTTCTCACGGCGGAACCTGATGTTGGCGCGACGCGCCTGAAAGTCGCCCACGTTGCTGACCGAGCTGACTTCGAGCCACTCTCCCACGCCAGGCGACCACACCTCGATATCGTAGGTGATGCGCGACGCGAACCCCAGATCGCCGGTGCACAGCAGCTTCACGCGATAGGTCAGGCCGAGGCCTCTCAGCGTCGCTTCGGCATCCTCGCGCATCTTCTCCAGGTAGCGATCACTCTCCTCTGGCCTGGTGAAGGCATACATCTCGACCTTGTCGAACTGGTGGCCACGCTTGATGCCGCGTACGTCCTTGCCGGCGCTCATCTTTTCGCGCCGGAAGCACGGCGTGTAAGCGGTGTAGAGCTTCGGCAGGTCGTCGGCTTCGAGGATCTCGCCGCCGTGCAGGTTGGTGAGCGGCACCTCGGCCGTCGGCACCATCCAGAAGTCCTCCTCGGCGTCGTGATACAGGTTGTCGCGGAACTTGGGCAATTGGCCAGCGGCAAACAGCGTCTGCGACTTCACCATGAAAGGCAGATAGCGCTCCTCGTAGCCTTGCCGCATGCGCAGGTCGAGCATCCATGCGATCAGGCCGCGCTGCAGGCGCGCGCCCCAGCCGTTCAAGACGTAGAAGCGGCTGCCGCTCAGCTTGACGCCGCGCTCGAAGTCTATGATGCCCAGTCGTTCGCCGATCTCCCAGTGAGGCCTGGCAGGGAAGTCGAACGCAGGCAGGCTGCCTTCTTCCACCCGCACGATGACATTGTGCGCTTCGTCCGGGCCAACCGGCGTGCGCGGATCGGGCACATTCGGCAACGCTGCTGTGAGCTCGCCGAGCTGCGCTTCGATCTTGCTCAGCTCAGCCTCCAGCATGGCAATCTCGTCACCGACGCGACGCATTTCGACTTTCTTCGCCTCGCGTTCGGCTTCGTCGCGCATGCGGCCGATCTCCTTGCTGACGGCGTTGCGGAGGGCGCGCAGCTGCTCCGAGCGCGCCAGGATCTCCCGGCGCTGCACGTCGAGCGCCAGGATCTCGTCCACTGGCGTCGGGTCGTTGCCACGAGCGATGATCGCCTGGCGAACGACTTCTGGCTCTTTGCGGATCAGATTGATGTCCAACATAGCATCCTCACATTGGAATCCAAAAGCAGAGCGCCCTCCGTCGCATCAGGACGAAGGGCGCTCGTGGTGCCACCTGACTTCGCTGGCGACGGCGGCCTGATCGCATCTGCACAAAGAAGCGCCTCGAGCGCTTTCACGGCAGCGTTCGACCTGGCACTCCGGTAACCAGCCTCGAACGTTCGCTAACGGGAACACCCGTCCTGCTCATCGCAGGAAGCTCGGCAAGTGGAAGCGCAGTCCTTTGGGCTACCGGTTCGCACCAGCCACCGGCTCTCTGAAAGCGCCTGGGGCGCGCGTCTTGCGTCGTCGCCGATTGGCAGGATTCTACTCCCAAAATATGGCTATGATGCAGGAGGTGGTCAAGGCGTTGCACTCCTGGTCGCTCGAGCCGGAACAGGCGATCCAGGTGCAGGCGCAGCTGCGCGAGCAGCTTGTGCTGCGGTGGGACGGCCGCGAGGTGAGGACCGTCGGCGGCGTGGACGTGAGCCTGACCGACGAACGGGCGCACGCGGCCATCGTCGTCCTCCGCTATCCCGAGCTGATGCCGATCGAGGGCGTGACGGCGGATGCGCCGCTCATCTTCCCATATATCCCCGGCTTGCTGGCCTTTCGCGAGGGGCCGGCCATCCTCGCTGCATGGGAGAAGCTACGGCACGAACCTGATCTGCTCATGTTGGATGGACAGGGCATTGCGCATCCACGCGGCATCGGCATCGCCTCGCAGATGGGCCTGTGGCTGGCACGGCCCACCATCGGCATCGGCAAGTCCAGGCTGTATGGCCAGTTCGAGCCACCTGGACCGCACGTCGGCGATATGAGCGATTTGACCGACCCACACACCGGGGTAGTGATCGGCGTTGCCTTGCGCACACGCGAGCGCTCCAACCCGCTGTTCGTTTCGCCAGGGCACCTGATCGATGTGCCGCATGCGGTCGCCTTCGTGATGCGTTGCGTACGGGGGTATCGCCTGCCCGAGCCGACGCGGTGGGCGCACAAATTCGCTTCGGGCGAAGCGTTGCCGATCGCCGGGGACGATGACGCCGAAGGACAATTGCCCTTGTTCTAAGAACGAGGCGAACGAAGGCTAGACCCGCGCCCGCCCCTCCGGGCAAAGGCGCTGCACCAGGCCGTCATCGTCCAGCACGGTGCGCAGGTCGAGCGCCACGCGGTCGTCGTGGATGCGGGCGATGACGCCACGGGCGCGCAGGCCGGCCAGCACCTCATGTGGCGAACGCGACGCCGACCCCAGCGCAATCAGCACGGTCGAGAGGGTTTCGCCTGGCAACGATCCGCCGCCGACGGTGCTCTCGCCATCTACCAGATCCGCGGTCAGTTCGTTGTCCGACAGCCAGCACGCGATCTTCGTCCGCACGGCCTCCGCCCGCTCCCTGACCTCTTCTTTCGACATCGCCAGCATGCGGATGACCGGCACCTCACGCTGCGCTTCGCCACGAGCGTAGTGCATCAAGGTCGCTGCCAACCCGGCCAGCGTGAACTTGTCGGCGCGGAAGGCGCGCGCCAGCGGATGACGTCGGCATCGCTCGATCCACTCGCGGCGACCCAGCATGACGCCGGCCTGGGGTCCGCCCAACAACTTGTCACCGCTGAACGTCACGATGGCTGCGCCAGCGCGCAGGCTGTCTTGCGGCATCGGCTCACGGCGCAGGCCGAAGTGCGACGTATCCACCAGCGCGCCGCTGCCCAGGTCGTCCAGCACGGGGATCGAGAAGCGTCCGGCAAGCGCCACCAGATCCTCGATCCGCACATCCTCCACGAAGCCGACCATCCTGAAATTGGAGGCATGCACGCGCAGGATCGCGCCGATGCTCGAAGCATGACCTTGTGCTTCGTGGATGGCTTGCTCGTAGTCTGCCAGCCGCGTCCGGTTGGTGGTGCCCACTTCGATCAGGCGTGCGCCGCTTTGCGCCATGATCTCCGGGATGCGAAAGCCGCCGCCGATCTCCACCAGTTGACCGCGCGAGATGATCACGCCCCGGCCGACGGCAACCGCAGCCAGCATGAGCACCGTAGCTGCTGCACAGTTGTTGACCACCAGCGCCGCCTCTGCGCCCGTCAACTGGCACAACAGTCGCTCGATCTCCTCGCCGCGTCGTCCACGCTCGCCGGTGAGCGGGTCGAATTCGAGCGGGCTGTAGTCGCGCGCGACGGTCAGCATCGCCTCTTGCGCGGCCCGGCTGAGCGGCGCGCGACCGAGGTTGGTGTGAATGATGACGCCGGTGGCGTTGATGACGGCCGATGGACGACCGCCAATCGCGGATCGCAACAGATCGTATGCCGCCGAGAGCAGCTCCTCGCGAGATGGAGCTGGCGCACCGCCACGGATGGCAAGGCGGGCTTGCCCCAGCACCTCGCGCAGCGCGTGCACCACGCGCAGATGTCCTTCGGCTTCCACCAGCCCATTGGCCTGGGCGAGCAGTTCGTTGACGCTCGGCAGCTGTCGCAGCCTGTCGTTCACGGACATCGTGCGCGGATTATAGAGCCGGGCTCAGCGCGCGGTGCATTCACGTGGGCCGCCTGCCATACCGATCTGCGCCGTGATCAAGCGTTCACCCGGTTCCGGACCCAGGGACGCTGCCCCAGAAGCACATCCCCGCTAAAATGGCCTGCGCTCGCCCGGCCGCATCGCTCCTTCGTGAGCGCGCCATCTTCAAAAAACGAGCGGCTTGCGCGCGCCGATCCGACGTGAAATACCTGTTGCGCTTCCTGACCAAGCTGCTGTGCGTGCTGATGGCGCCGGCGCTGGCGATGCTGACCCCGCCGCCGCTGCGCCTCGGCCCGGCGGAGCAACCTGCCCCAACCGAAGCCCAGCAAGTCACCGGCGAGTCCTTCGCCGACGTGCCGGCCATCTGGCCGCATCACCAGCATCCTTTCGGTCATGAAGTAGCGCTGTTTCGTCACACGTTCTGGATCGAGCAGCCCATCGCGTCGGCGCGCCTCGCCGTGTTCGCCGACACGCGCTATGAACTCTGGCTAGATGGCGTGAAGCTCGGGCGCGGCCCGGCGCGGTTTTCGCGGCTCACCCACGAATACGACGAATACCTCGTCACCTCCCTGGCGTCGGGCCCACACGTCATCGCCGTGCTGGTTCAGTGGTCTCCCAACATGCGCCGTTCGGAATCGGAACGGCCCTTGCTGCAACTGCGTTTGACGCGGGACGGCCATGTGGTCGCACAGACCGGCCCCCATTGGAAGGCCATGCGCGCTTCTGCGTGGAATCCGGCGGCTTCGCCAGTGCATGCCTGGCAATTGATCGGCACCACCGAGCTGCTCGATCTCAACCGTCTACCGGCCGACTGGGCACAGTTCGACTTCGACGATGCGCGCTGGTCTGCACCCGCGACACTGCCGCGGCCGACGGCGCGCTACCGGCCGCGCAGCATTCCGATGCTCGCCGAGATCCCGGTTCGGGGGCGCATAATGCAGCGTGGCGTGCTGGCGCACGGCCGAACACTGATCGAGCTGCGCCCCGATGCGCATGGTGAGCAGCGGTTCGTCTTCTCGCTGCACGAAGACGCCGAAGTGACCCTCGAAACGCTGACCGTCAGTGGGCCGATGGCGCACAGGTTGATCCAGTTCCACCCAACCACCGGCACCCAGACGATTCCGCTGGCGCTGGAAGCAGAGCTGGACGGCCGACGCATGAGCTGGGAAGCGGATGAAGGCTGGCATCCCGACGTGCGCCGGACAAGCGCATACCTGAAGCCGGGCCGATATACGCTCCTCCTGAGCAACGTGCCGGTGGACGGGTGGCCGATGCTGGTCTCTGGCCTGTCGCTCGACGCGGATGAGCTCACCTTCCGTCAAGGGACGCATGCCGGGCGGCGACTGCTGTTGAGTCGGCCCCATCGAGACGAGAGCGCCGTCAGCGTCGAGGCCACGCCGTCAGGTCACACGCTCATCTTCCACCGCACGCCGGGGTTCGCAGTGCTCGATCTCGGACGCGTCACACACGGTCGAATCGGAGCGCTGGTGAGTGGCGCGCGCGGCGCAGTCGTTGACGTCGGATGGTCCGAGCGCTTGTGGCGCGGCCGGTATCCCTTGCCCTACCTCGGCTCGTTGCATCCGGAATGGAACCAGACCGACTCCTGGGTGTTGGACGGGACGCTGCGGCGCATCAGCACCATTGACGCCCGCGCCGGCCGCTACGTGCTGATCGCCGTGTGGGGCGCCTCTCCCGTGCAATTGCGCGAGCTGCGGGTGATCGAGGAACGCTACCCGCTGAACGCCGGGGCGATGTTCGCTTCGTCCGATGAACTGCTGAACACGATCTGGCGGATCGGACGTGACACGGCCATGCTCAACATGACCGATGCGTATGCCGACCCATGGCGAGAACGCGGCCAGTGGTGGGGCGACGCCTTCGTGGTGGACCGCGTCAACGAAGCGGTGTTCGGCGACAACGCGCTGATGCGGCGCGGCCTGCTGTTCATGGCCGAGCAGGTGGGCCGGCGACCCGGCGCATCCATGACCACCCACGAGGACGCCGGCGGCTTCCTGCACGACTACGGCATGCTGTGGGTGCAGAGCGTGCGGCGCTACGTCGAGCGCACCGGTGATGACAGCATCCTGCCGGAGTGTTATCCCGCCGTGCAGCGGCTGATGGCCAATCTGGCCGGGCTGGAGCACCCCGACACCGGGCTGCTCGACATCCCAAAGCGAAACTGGTGGGAATCGGCCCTGATCGACTGGTCCGCCTACTACAGCCCAGACGTGCCAATCGTGTATGGCCAGTCCGCGCCGGTCAACGCGATGTATTACGGCACGTTGCAAGACGCCGCTGCCATTGCGCGATGGATGGACGACGCGCCCTTCGAGACAGCGTGGACAATCCGCGCGCGACAGGTGCGCGAGCGTATCAACACCCTGCTCTACCTCCCCGATCAGAGGCGATATGGTTCCTCGATCGTGGGCGGTCAGGTGACGACGCCGACGCTCTTCGCCCAGGCATGGCCGCTGGCCTACGACGTCGTGCCAAGCGAGCGCATCACGGATGTGGCTCGCGCGCTGCTCGATCTGATCTCGCGCGATCCGACCAGGCCCAACGTGCAACCATACGGCATGTTCTGGGTGCTCGAAGCACTGGGGCGCACCGGCCACGTGGACGAGGGCGTCACGCTAATCAAGCTGTATTACGGCCATTTGCTCGAACGCGGCGCAACGACGTGGTGGGAGCGCTGGGACGCTGACGAGCATCCCAGCCAATCGCTCTCGCATGGCTGGGGCAGCGCGCCGACGTGGTTCCTGAGCACCTACGCAACAGGCAGGTAGACACGGAGATTCGGAGAGGGAGTGAAGTATCAGGCGGCAGAAGCCCGTGGTCGCACCGGCGCGTCCTGCAACGTATCTACACGGCGCTTTCCTTTCGAGACGCCGATCGCCGCGCCCAGCAACGGCAGCGCCAGCCATGCGCCTGTATTGATCACCTGGAGCAGGAACGTCTCAAAGAACGAGGCGTTCAGGCTACCCTCGAACAGGATGACGTTGGTGGTCAAAAAGCCCAGGACGATCGTCAAACCTGCTACGAATGCCGCGAACAAGCCGTAAGACAACTTCAATTCCCTGACGCGCGTGGCCACGGCCAGCGCGATCAAGGCCTGCGCGATGGCCGCGACCATGACGATGTCTTGCAGCAGCGCCAGCTTGGCGTCGTCCGATGAGCGCGTCGCCTCATCCATCCACAGACGAAGCAGGCAACGAAAGGTGATGATGATGAGCAGGCAGGCCAGGCCGGCCGCGAAGCCCGCTCGAGCCGCGTAGGCTGTGCGGAACTGCACTGAACTCGTTCGAACCTCGACAGCCGTCGAGGCTGCGTCGTCCAGAAACGCCCACCGTTCCTCGATATCCCGCGTCTGGTGAGTGCGGCGTCGCCCCAGCCCCGCAGCGAGCGGAACAGCCCACATGCCGACGAACAAGGCCAGGTTGATCCATCCACCCACGTCGCGCAAAATGCCGATGAAAGGAGACCCCGCTGCCAGCAGCGCCATGGTAAAAATCCCAATCGCCACGGCGGGGAAGTCGCTCAAGCTAAGGAACACGAAGGCGACGCTCAGCCACAGTGACAAGCCGATCGCGGCCACGACCAGGCTGCGGCGCGCCAGCCGCTTGAGACTCTCCGCATCGTGGGCTGCTGCGATCCAGGCGCGCGCCGCGTCGGCGACTGCGAGCATGAATAGATACAGCCCGATCGCCAGCCACACGCCCCACCACGCGAAGAACGCGAGCGCATCGAGCGGCCCGCTCACGCCGATGAGGAGGTCATCCTGGATCGCACTGGTTGCGCCCAGCCACCGGCCGATGATCAGGCCGACAGTCATCGCAACAGCGAACTTGAAATATCGCAAATGGACATATTGCCCATGCGCACCGGCGAAGACATCGCGCCAAACTGCCAGGCACACGATCCCGGCCATCAGCGGGCCAAGCAGCAACATCGCAAGCGTGCTCGCAAAAATCTCGACGGCGACGGGCAGCAAATCCGTCGCCAGCCAGAACACGCTGGTGAAAGCCAACGCGGCCGCGAGGCCGGTTGCAAATGCGTCCCCGGCGCTTGTCGCAAACAGCCCTCGCGTATCTTCCACGCTGGCGATGCGGCGCGCGCCGGGCGGGTGCTTCTGAAAAAGCGTCTGCAGGCCGCGCGCCGCATCGCGCGCCGTCGAGGTAGATCGCTCGGCGAGCACGTTCCTCAACGCGCCGTCAGGCCCATCCCAGACCGACGCGCGCACGTCGGCATACAGTTCTCTCGCGCGCAGAATCGCATTGCGTAGTAGCACGATCAGCAACGCTAGAACCGCGATTCGCCATCCTATCTGCGCAAAGAACGGGAGATCAGCGCGAGTCGGGCCTTCGACGAGTTGAACGACGATGAAGGGCAGCAAGGCAGTCAACACGAAGGCCGGCCAGATAGCCAGGCTGAAATAGGTTTTGTCCACATCGCCGTTGCGCAAGTGAGCCAACTCGTGCAGCACGATGGCGCGGAAGGCCGCTCGATCCAAATAAAAGAGCGACACCAACCCGCCCGACAGGGCGACGAACTTGCGCCGGAGATGACCGAAAGCCAAACCACTCACCCGGCCATCGAGCGGATTCCAGACGAAGTCTGGCTTCGTGCGCAAACCCGTCTCGTCGCACAGGCCGTTCAAGCAAGCCAGCGCTTCAGGTGCATCGGCAACGGTCAGCGGCGCCAGCTTTTGCCAGCGTCGCTTCAGCGCAGGCGTGATCCAGTAGATGGCGAAGGCCGTCGCCAGAACGAGTGCCAGTCCGCCCAGGGCAGTCAGCCCCTGCGCCAGCTCCCACCCCTCGATGCACGCCTTTCGCGCCTGGTTCGCCGCAGTCCAGTTCGAGAGAATAGAAGAAAGGTCACCCAGTCGGTCGAGCGCTGAACCGGATAAGTCAGGTCTCTCCGGTGCGGCAAACGGCGTCCGCTCCAGGCAGTCCTGGATGACGGTGAAGATTTGCAGGCTGAAAATGGCGTTGTAGATCGCGCCGAAGATGAACAGGCTGGTGCTGGCGACGGCCACGATCAGGAGCAAGAAGCGAAAGTCGGTGTCGGGCGGGAAGAGAAACGGGTTCAAGCGCCCGCTGCGACTTGAAAGGTTCGATTGCTCTGTCATTTGGCCCCCTCACGAGTTACATCCATCAGGTGACGGCAAGATTCGCGACCAGCGTGTCGGCCAGCAGCGATGCGCGCTCCTCGCCCAGCTTCAGCTCACGCGCCTGCGCCAGTGCGGTCTGTCGAATGCGGGCGAGTTGTGTTGCGTCGAGGATGAAACGACCGTCTGTCGTCAGTTTCGTCTGCGACAAATTGGCCCAACTCACCTCAGGGCGCAGGCGGGCGCACGCCGCGATCAGATCGGACATACGCTCGCGCCGCTCGAAATACAGGATGAGTTCACGCACCTTGTCGGTTCGCCCTGCGTCCGCGCTGCCCAGGCTTTCGTAGTCCACGTCCAGGTCGAAGCACAACGTTTTCAGTTCGCTGATGTCGAAGTGCTTGAGCATCAACTCTCGCAGCCGGACGCGGTATGCGACGCCCGGCGTTTGAGCCTCTTGTGCCACGTTGCGCGCTTCGCTCGCCGCGACGGGTTGAAAAGTGTGCGCGGCAATCGCTCGCACATCGCCTGGCACACCCGCCGAACTCACCTCCTGCATCAACGCGCTCACCACGGCAGCCGTAACGGCCAGGGCGATTGGCGCGATCAAACTGACTGCCTCGGAAGTGCCGAAGCCCAGCGCGTCATCTCGTGCGCCCGCCAGCTTCTTCACCGCGGCGGGGTCCTTGAAATACGCCGCGCTGGTGGCGCGAAACAACGGCAGTTCCTGAGGCGACAGTTGACCAACCAATTCTCGCGCAACACGCGAGATCAGCTCAGCTTCTTCGGGAGCAAACGTCATCGCCTGTAGACCAGTCCGGACCCAGTCCGACTTCATTCTACTTCCTACTTCGCCGGCATGTGCCGGGCGTGTTCTTCCCGCTCGATCATCTTGAGGGCCGCCTTCATGAAGCCGAGCGCGAAGGCCATGCCGGCGTGAATTCGAACGACTTATAATCGTAAGCGATGACCGCGACAAGCCCCACATACAACGGACCAGCGCCTGCTTTCATCGTTACGGTGGAAGAAGGGGGGGTGATTCGGCTGCCTGCCAGCGTACCCGTTGGAGCAACAGTCGCGGTAGTAGTCGTTTCGCCTGTGCAGCGCTCCAACGCTGACAGCGTTGAGCGAGAACGGATATTGCGCGACCTACGCGAGCTGTTCAAGACCACGCAGGATCTCGTCCGCCCTCTGGCAATCAGTGAAGACGATATCCAGGCCGAAATCGCTGCATACCGGCAGGCCACGACCTGAGCGAAACCCGATTCGACGCGTCATGAAAGTTCTCATTGACACAAGCGTCTTGGTTTCCGCCGCACTGAGAGATCGCACACCAGAAGCTGTGATTCTGTGCGCGTTAGAAAGACACGGGGCTAGTTGGATCGTGTCGGATGATATCCTCACAGAATACCGAGAGGTCCTTGCGCGCGAAAAGTTTGGCTTGACACGAGACGTGCTCGCACGTTGGTTTGATCTGATTGATAGACTCACCACTCACGTGGCCGTGAGTGGGAGCATTGAATTTCCACGCGACCGCAAGGACGCCAAGTTTCTGGCGTGTGCACTGGCCGCCGATGCCGATTGGTTCATCACCAGCGACCGCGACTTTGAGGGTGCACAAAAACTGGTCAATACCAAGATCGTATCGGTATCGCTGTTTCAGCGGTTGATGTGCGAAGCGGACGAAGCTGCCGGAGGCGAGTTGAGTTAGGCCTTCGCCTCAATCATCCGAACGGCCGCCTTCATGAAGCCGAGCGCGAAGGCCATGCCGGCGTGCCAGGGCGCAGCGCAGCTCATGGCCGGCGTGTGGTCGGGGATGAGCACGCCGTCGAAGCGATTCTTGTGCAGGATGCGCAGCACCTCGATCATGTCCACGTCTCCCTCGTCCACGAAGACTTCCTCGTACTCCGGCACCTGACCGCGCACGTTGCGGAAGTGGACGTAACCGATGCGGCCGGTGGCGCTGTAGTGATC
>FWWM01010940.1_pt1 | contig 15796 bp, 16 predicted proteins | sample 2228351 | NCBI WGS metagenome assembly FWWM01 (sample SAMEA103939774, study PRJEB20133) | metagenome | reverse complement strand
GCGAGGGGCCGGGCAAGACGGGGCCGGTCATCACGAACTTCCCGATCTGGCTCGCCTACACGAGCGACGCGCCGGCCCTCGCCCTTCCCGACGAGCCGCCCGAGGCCGTCGTCGACCTGGCGGCGGCCTTTCCCGGGACGCGCTTCCTCGTCGTCTTCGGCAACGAGCACGGTCGCTGGCCGGCAGTCCTCGAGGGCGGGCCGTCTCGGCCGAGCGCGGCTGTGGCCTGCTTCGAGCCCCTCGACCTCACGGCGGCCCTGCCACCGGCCGAGGCGGCCGATCTCGCCGAGATCCGGGCCTGGCGGATCGTCTGTCCAGCGGAGGACGCCGATGGCTGACGTGCGCCGCGCCCGCGGTCGTCGCGCGCCGGACGAGGGCGCCCCGGCCGTCGATCGCTCCCTGGCCGCCTCCATCCCTCCTGGGCCCGACCGGCCTCCTCCCGGCCATCCCACCCCCGGCCACGCTGAGCCCCGCTCGTATACTGCCCCGGAGATGGACGCCCCCCGCGCTCCGGACGATCCGCGCCCGGCCAATGCCGAACCGTCGCTGCCGTCCGGCCGGGACAGCCGCTTCGACCACCTCCACGCCGAGGCGAAGGCGGCGCTCGGCTACAGCGCCAACACGATCCGGGCGATCCGGGAACGCTATCGCGAGCTCTACCTCGAGGAGCTCGGCCGCTGGCACACCTTGCGGGACGAGCTGGAGCGCCTCGAGCGACGAAGTCGGCCCCGCCCGTCGAGCCCGTCTGACCCTGCCCTCGCCGCCGAAGCCGGTGCCGAAGACGCCCGCCTCCGGGAGCTCCGGCGCGAGGATGCCCTCGTGACCTCCTCCCTCGGCGTCCACCAGCAGGAGCTCGCCAAGCTCGACCTCGCCCTTCAGGTCCTCGAGCGAACGTGGATCTTCCTCGAGCGGGGCGACGCGAGCCTCATCGGCGATCTCGGCGGGTCGGCGGCCCCCGAGGACCTTCGAATGCAGATCATCGAGGCCCAGGAGGCCGAGCGGTCGCGCCTCGCCCAGGAGATCCACGACGGACCCGCCCAGGCCCTGGCGAACGCGATCTTCCAGGTCGAGTACATCGACCGGATCCTCGGCACCGACGAGCGCCTCGCTCGGGCCGAGCTCCACTTCCTCCGCGAGCTCCTCCGGCGCGAGTTGAGCGATGTCCGGAGCTTCATCAGTCAGCTCCGGCCGCCCCTCCTCGAAACCCGAGGCCTCAACGGCGCCCTCGAGGAAGCCGTCGAGCAGTTCTCGGCTCTGGCCGGCGTCCCCGTCGAGCGGCACCTCGACGCCCCACCCGAGCGCCTGGGCGACGCCGAGCAGACTGTCGTCCTGCGGGTCGTCCAGGAGGCCCTCCAGAACGTCCGGAAGCACGCCGAAGCCTCGACTGTCGTCCTCACGACGAGGGCGACCGAGACGGCCTGGAGCGTGGAGGTGCACGATGATGGGCGGGGCTTCGACGTCGATGCCGTCGCGGCCCGCGGCCGCCGGAACTTCGGCCTTCAGTTCATGCGCGAACGCGCCGAGCTGATCGGCGCCCAGCTGGAGATCCGATCGCGCCCGGGTGCGGGCACGATCGTCAGCCTGACCATTCCGATGGGAGGTGGAAAGGACCGATGAGCAGCAGCGAGTACACCGGACCCGAGCGGCGCCGCGGTGGTCCGGACCGCCGGAGCAGCGGCGAGAAGACGAGGATCCTCCTCGTCGACGACCACGCCCTCTTCCGGGTCGGGATGCGAAACATCCTCGAGCAGGAGCCGGACTTCGTCGTCGTCGGCGAGGCCGACAGCAGCCGGAGCGCCCTCGACGCGGCCCTCGAGCTCAGCCCCGACATCGTCATCATGGATCTCTCGCTCCCGGCCCCGGGCGGGATCGAGACGACCCAGCGGATCAAGCGCGAGCTCCCCGCGACGGGGATCATCGTCCTCGCCATGGAAGAGGACGAGGACTCCCTCTTCGACGCCATCAAGGCCGGAGCGGCCGCCTTCATCCTGAAGGACGTCGGGCCCGACGACCTGGTCACGATCATCCGCCGGGTCTCCCAGGGCGAGTACCTCATCAACGACAAGGTCTTTGCCAAGCCCTCCGTCGCCTCGCGGGTCCTCAAGGAGTTCCGGGAGCTCGCCGTCTATGGCCAGGAGGCCCAGCCGATCTTCGCCCCCCTCTCACCGCGGGAGGTCGAGATCCTCGACAACATCGCTCAGGGGATGACGAACAAGCAGGTCGCCTACGCCCTCTCGATCAGCGAGCAGACGGTGAAGAACCACATGAGCTCGATCCTCCGCAAGCTCTCGGTGAACGACCGGACCCAGGCCGTCGTCTACGCCATGCGCCAGGGCTGGATCAAGATGCCCGAGGACTGAGGGCGGTGCACCGGGACGGACCGGGCGGGAGGACGAGGTGAGCGACGAACGACCCGAGGCGAGGGCACCGGACTCCGGCGCCGTCGCCGCTGGGGCAATCGAGGCTGCGACAGGGGATCCGGCCGTGGCGGCTGCCCAAACGGAACTGGCGACCCTCGACCGCGAGCTCGCCGAGATCGAGCTCCTCATCAACCAGGCCCGGACCGAGGCGAGCCGGCACGAGACCCGGCGCGCCCAGGCCGAGGAGCGACTGCGGGCCCTTCGAGCAGCCGGCGAGGACACGACGGCGGCCTTCGAACAGCTCGTCACCCTGACCCGGCGGGCGGCGATCATGGAGTCCCAGATCGACGTCCTCGAAGGCAAGCAGAAGGCGCTCCGCCGCTTCCGAGAGACCCTCGCCCGGCACGTCGACGCCCTCGCCAGTCGGCTCGAGGTTGTCCGGGGGGTCGCAGCCGAGGTCGGCGCCACGACGGAGTCCGGAGGGGCTCGGGGGGCATCGGCGGAGGTCGAGGCGACCGGCGTCCCGCCGGGGGAGCGTGCCGACGCCGTACCCGTCGACCTCGAGGTTCTGCCTCCGGCGATGTCGCGGATGATCCTTGCCGCCCAGGAAGACCTCCGCCGCGAGATTGCCCGGGCGATGCACGACGGTCCGGCCCAGAGCCTGACGAACATCGTCCTCCAGGCTCAGATCGTCGAGCGCCTCATGGACCGCGATCCAGCGGCGGCGCGTCGGGAGGCCGGGCTCCTCGTCGGGATGGTCCAGCAGACCCTCGAGGCAACGAAGTCGTTCATCTTCGAGGTCCGGCCGATGGTCCTCGACGACCTCGGCCTCCTACCGACCCTCCGCCGAGCCGCCCGCGATCGTGGCCGGAGGGCCCAGATCCCGGTCGAGTTCGACTCCGTCGGTGCCGACCGACGGCTGCCGATCGACGTCGAGAGCGGGCTCTTCCGGATGATCGACCAGGCCCTCGCCGGCTACCTCGCCCTCCGTCCGGCCCGGGTCTCCCTCCGCCTCGACTGGTCCGACGCCTTCGAGGCCGTCGTCGAGGCGATCGTGCCGGAGCCGGTTCGCTCGCCGGACGAGCTCGGCGAGGCTCCCCCGCCGAGACCAGCCGAGCGGGGTCGGAAGCGGGGTCGGGAGGAGCCGGCGGAGCTGCCGCCGGCCTTGGCCGCCCTCATCGAGGAGCGCCGGATCCGCGAGGCGGCTCTGGCCGAGGAGGCGAGCGCCCGTTATCGGCTGCCGGAGGCGACCCTTCGGGAGGTCCGGGGCCGGGCCGTCCCGATCGGCGTCGAGGTCGAGGTCCTCGACGGAGGGCGCGGCCTTCGCTTCCGGGCGCCCCTGCCAGCCGACGGGGTGTGATGCCCGTTCCGGGAGGGCCGGCCGGTCGCCGGGGCGCTGGCCAGGGGCTCGTCGAGTACGGGCTCATCCTCGGCCTCGGCGGGCTCATCGCCCTCGTCGTCCTCCTCTTCTTCGGCGACATCGTCCGGGAGGTGCTGCGGTTCATCGCCGACGTCGTCGACGCGGCGACTCGAAGCACCGGATCGGTACCATCGGGCTAGTGGTCAACCCCGAGGCGGCGGGCTATCGTGGCGGGGCCGGATCTCCGGTTGGCATCATCGCAGCAGGAGGTTGCTCCATGGCGCTCATCACGTCCGTCCTCGCCGCCCTCCTCCGCTCCGACGAGGAGGGGCAGGGCCTTGCTGAGTACGCCCTCATCCTCGCCCTCATCGCGATCGTCGCGATCATCGCCCTCATCTTCCTCGGCGGCCAGGTCAGCACGATCCTGAGCACCGTCGGCAGCTCCGTCTAGACGTCGCTCAGGGACGACGCGGCCGCCGGGACCCCCGGCGGCCGCGATTCGTTCCCGGTACGAGAGGCTCCGCCGGAGCGGACCATCGGGCGGTTCCCGGGCGAGGGCCCGATCGCTGATCCTCCCGGGGCGTTCGGGTGGATCCCGAGCGGACTCGCCGTGCCCGTCTTCGGCCCGAAAGGAGGTGACCCCGAAGGTGACCGATCAACCCGTCCGAGCGGCTGGCCCGCCGGGGCGGCCGACCCCCCAGGATGGCGAAGCGGGCCAGGGGCTCGCCGAATACGCACTCATCCTCGTCCTCATCGCCATCGTCGCCATCCTGAGCCTCGCCTTCATCGGCAGCAACCTCAGCACGATGCTGAGCACGATCGGCAACTCCGTCTGACGAACCAGCCGCCAACCCGACGGCCCGTCCCTCCCCGGGGCGGGCCGTCGCCGTCGAAGCCACCCCACCTCCCGAGGAGCCTCCATTTCTTGCCAGCGATCTTCCTAGCGAAGATGGCCCTTTGGTATAGTCGCGGCGCCCCAGGTGGCTGCTACAGTGGTGCCACCTGGCACACGGTACGGGGAGAAGCACCTTGAAGCGCTCGAATCGCCTGATCCTGCTCATCGGGATCTTCCTTGCCATCGTCGCCTTCATCGGCATCGTCCTCATCTTCGGCCAGCGGCCCGGGGGAGAGGGACCGGCGGCGTCGCCGACGGAGCTGCCCACGGTCTTCGCCAAGGTCGACATCCCCCTCGGCGTCCAGGTCACGGCCGACATGGTCGAGCAGCGGAACCTCGCGACGACCGAGCGTGACCCGACGGCCTTCCAGAGCACGAGCCTCGTCATCGGCAAGATCGCCCGACGGGACATCGTGGCCGGCGCCCAGCTCACCGCCGCCGACTTCGACGTCGGCCGCGGCCAGGGCCTCGTCGCCATCGACTGCCCGGCGACGATGCGCTGCATCTCCGTCCAGGTCGACCAGGTCTCCGGCGTCGGAACCCTCATCAACACCGGCGACTACGTCGACCTCCTCGTCGGCTTCCAGTCTGGGACCTTCCCCGTCGTCACGATCAACCCCACCGACGGCTCGATCACCCCGGTCGCCGGCCTGAACAGCACGAGCGTCAAGCTCCTCCTCCAGGGGATGCAGGTCGTTGGCACCCTCCTGCCGCCGGCTCCGCAGACGGAAGGCCAGCAGCCGGGCCAGGGCGGTGGGACGACCCTGACCGGGCAGCAGGAGGTCGTCATCCTCGCCGTCACCCCCCAGCAGGCCGAGGTCATCAAGTTCGCCCAGCTCGACGGGTCGATCAGCCTCGTCCTCCGCTCACCGAAGGACTTCGTCGATCCCGTCACCCGCCAGCCGATCACCCCGCCGGCCGACCCGACGACCGGCGTCGTCCTGAAGACCCTCGTCGATGAGTACGGCGTCCTCGTCCCGCAGCTCATCGAAGCCATCCTCCCGGCCTCGGCGTCGCCGCGGCCATAGCCGTGAAGCGATGGCCCGTCCTGGGACGGGGAGCACGGCATGGATCGGGGACGGAGCGCTCGTCCGCAGCCGCCCCCGTCCGTCCCGCTCGGGCGGCCATGAGGAGGAGCCCGTCCCACCATCGCCGGGTCGGACGTGACACCGGCCCGGCGATCGAGGGGCAGCCCGAGCGAGGCAACCGGAGCGAGCACGAGCCAGCATGGCCGACCAGATCCGCATCCTGATCGTCGACGACATCCCCGAGACCCGGGACCACCTGACGAAGCTCCTCTCCTTCGAGAGCGACCTCGTCGTCGTCGGGACGGCCGCCTCGGGCCACGAGGCGATCGAGCTGGCCGAGGAGCTCCGGCCCGACGTCGTCCTCATGGACATCAACATGCCCGACATGGACGGCATCGCGACGACCGAGCAGCTGGCGACCCGGGTCCCGACGGCCGCGGTCATCATGATGTCGGTCCAGGGCGAGGCGGACTACCTCCGGCGTTCGATGCTGGCCGGGGCCCGCGAGTTCCTCGTCAAGCCCTTCAGCTCCGACGAGCTGACGGCGGCGATCCGCCAGGTCCACGCCCGCGAGCAGGAGAAGATCAGCCGCATCGCCGTCGCCCACCCCGCCGCGGCGACGACCGGACCAAGCCCCGGGCGCCAGCCTGGCCGCCTCGTCGCGGTCTTCAGCCCGAAGGGCGGCGTCGGCCGGACGACCCTCGCCGTCAACCTCGCCGTCGCTGCCGCCGCCGAGCTCGGTCAGGCAACCGTCCTCATGGACGCGGCCTTCCAGTTTGGCGACGTCGCCGTCCTCCTCAACCTGAACCCGAAGGGGAAGTCCATCGCCGACCTCGTCCCCGAGCTCGAGGCCGGCGAGCCCGAATCCCTCGACGCCTTCCTCGTCGGCCATTCCTCGGGCCTTCGAGTCCTCCTCGCCCCTCCCTCGCCGGAGATGGCCGAGCTCGTCACGGCGACCGCCGTCCGGCGCGTCGTCGAGGCCCTCCGTGCCCGGCACGACCTCGTCGTCGTCGACTGCCCGCCGGCCTTCAACGACACGACCCTCGCCGTCCTCGATGCGGCGGACACGATCCTCACCGTCCTCACCCTCGAGATCACGAGCATTAAGAACATCCGGCTCTTCCTCGAGGTCGCCCAGCAGCTCGGCTACGAGCGGAGCCGGCTCGTCCTCGTCCTCAACCGAGCCGATTCGACCCTCGGCATCCGGGTCAGTGATGTCGAGCACTCCATCGGTCGGCGGATCGACCACTCCATCGTCAGCGACGGCCGGACCGTCGTCTACGCCCTGAACCGGGGCGTCCCCTTCGTCGTCGCCGGCCGCGAAACCCAGGTCGCCCAGGACGTCATCCGGCTCGCCCGGGCCGTCGTCGGGGCCTCGGCCGCGGCAGCGCCTGCCGAGCCCGAGCGGCGAGCGACCCAGAAACGATCACTCCTTGCCTGGCGGTAGTAGTGTGTACTCCAACAGGCGGCCGGACCGGCCGCCATCGACGCAGACGGTCAGAAGGGGGTAGGCGATGTCCCTGCTGAAGCGAATCGAAAGCGCCCGACCGGGCACGGCGCCGGCTGCCCCCGGCGCGCCGGCAGCTCCACCCGGTGTCCCGGCTCCGCCGGGCATCCCACCCGCTCCGGCCCGCCTCGTCACCCCGGGACCGATCCGGGAGTCCTTCCGGGACGTCAAGTTCCGGATCCAGAACCGGGTCATCCAGGACCTCGACCCGAAGCTCGACCTTTCGAACCAGGTCGAGGTCCGCCGCCAGATCGAGGAGATCTTCAACAAGGTCATCGACGAGGAGGGGATCGCCCTGACCCGGGCCGAGCGGGTCCGGATGCTCGAGCAGATCACCGACGAGATCATCGGCCTCGGCCCTCTCGAGCCGCTCCTCCGGGACGAGACGATCACCGAGATCATGGTGAACGGGCCCCGCCAGGTCTACATCGAGCGCGGCGGCAAGCTCGAGCTCACGAGCGTCGTCTTCCAGAACGACGACCACGTCATGCGGATCATCGATCGGATCATCGCCCCGATCGGTCGTCGCATCGACGAGTCGAGCCCGATGGTCGACGCCCGCCTGACCGACGGCTCCCGGGTGAACGCGATCATTCCGCCCCTCTCCTTGGTTGGGCCGGTCATCACGATCCGGAAATTCGCGGCCTCCCCCTTCACCGTCGACGACCTCATCCGCTTCGGAACGGCGACGCCGGAGATGTTCGACTTCCTGAGAGCCTGCGTCGAGGCCAGGCTGAACATCTTCGTCTCGGGCGGCACCGGGTCCGGCAAGACGACGACCCTGAACGTCCTCTCCTCCTTCATCCCGAACGACGAGCGGATCATCACGATCGAAGACGCGGCCGAGCTCCAGCTTCGTCAGGAGCACGTCGTGACCCTGGAGTCGCGGCCGCCGAACATCGAGGGCAAGGGCGCGATCCCGATCCGGGAGCTCGTCCGGAACGCCCTCCGGATGCGGCCCGACCGGATCATCGTCGGCGAGGTCCGAGGCGCCGAGGCCCTCGACATGCTCCAGGCGATGAACACCGGCCACGACGGTTCGATGTCGACGGGCCACGCCAACAGCCCGAGGGATATGCTCAGCCGCCTCGAGACGATGGTCCTCATGGCCGGCGTCGACCTGCCCCTCCGGGCGATCCGAGAGCAGATCGCCTCGGCCGTCGACCTCATCGTCCATCAGTCGCGCCTCAAGGACGGTTCTCGGAAGATCGTCAACATCACCGAGGTCCAGGGCATGGAGGGCGACGTCATCGTCATGCAGGACGTCTTCGTCTTCGAGCAGACGGGTGTTGTCGAAGGCAAGATCCAGGGCCGCTTGAAGCCAACGGGCATCCGGCCGAAGTTCGTCGAAAAGTTCGAGGTCATGGGGATCCACCTCCCACCGAACCTCTTCGGGTTCGGCTTCTAGGGTGAGCGAGGACGCGGGGAGGCGCGCATGGACACCCTGACCCTCGCCGTCGCCGGCGCCGCCGCCCTGGCGATCTTCCTCATCAGCGTCGGGATCGCCCTCTCGGGGAGCGGCTCCGGTGTCACCGCTCGCCTCGAACGCTACGCCTCGGGTCGGCGAGAACCTCAGCCGACCGCCGGCGGACAGGGCGGGATCGCCGAGCTCCTGGCCCAGAGTCAGGCCCTCGCCCAACTGAACAAGGTCGTCGAGCAGCGCCACTTCGGCGCGAACCTTGCCCGCGAGCTCGCTCGGGCGGACCTGAAGCTGAAGGTGAGCGAGTTCCTCGTTCTCTGGGCTGCCTCGATCGTCGGGATCCCCCTCCTCTTCCTCCTCTTCTCGGTCGCCCTGCCGGCCCTCGGGAGCCCCCTCGTCCTCCTGGCCGGGGCCCTCCTCGGTTTCCTCCTGCCGCGCTTCTGGCTGAACCGGCGGAAGGCGAGCCGCCTCAACGCCTTCAACAAGCAGCTCCCGGACACGATCACCCTCATCGCGAACGCCCTCCGGGCCGGCTCGTCCTTCCTCCAGGCCGTCGAGCTCGTCGTCCGGGAGACCCGGCCACCGGTCTCGACCGAGTTCAGCCGGGTCATCCGGGAGGTGAACCTCGGCCTCCCCTTCGAGCAGGCGATGGAGAACATGGTCCGCCGGGTCCGCTCCGACGACCTCGAGCTCATGGCCACGGCGATCTCGATCCAGCACACCGTCGGCGGGAACTTGGCCGAGATCCTCGATTCCATCGCCTTCACGATCCGCGAGCGGGTCCGAATCAAGGGCGAGATCCGGGTCCTGACCGCCCAGCAGCGGCTCTCGGGCTACGTCGTCGGCTTCCTGCCCTTCGGTCTCGCTGGCTTCATCTTCGTTGCCGCACCCTCCTTCTTCGAGCCGATGTTCGATCCGGCCGTGAGCATCGGGGGCCTGCCGGCGGGGATCATCATCCTCGGCCTCGGTCTCGTCTCGATGTTCACCGGCTTCATGCTCATCCGCCGCATCGTCGACATCGAGGTCTGACGATGGAGACGCTCCTCCCGATCGTCGTCGCCGCGGCCGCCGCGGCCGCCATCCTCCTCATCGCCATCGGCCTGGCGGGCAGCTCGACGACCGACCCGGTCCAGGCGCGGCTCCTCCAGCTCGGGACGATGCAGGCCCGAAACCTCGAGGAGCTCGAGCTCCAGCAGCCCTTCATCGAGCGGACGATTCGGCCCCTCGCCCTCCGCCTCTCGAACGCCGTCTCCCGGATCACGAGCCGCTCCTTCGCCGAGTCGACCGAGCGGCGGCTCGCCCTGGCCGGCAACCCGGGCGACCTTCGGGTCGCCGACTGGCTCGGGATCAAGGCCGTGGCCGCGATCGTCGGGGCGATCCTCTTCTTCCTCCTCTTCGTCGTCGTCGGGCTCCTCGGGCTCCCACCCGTCATCGGGTTCCTCATGGTCGGGGTCGGTCTCCTCCTCGGCTACACCCTCCCCGAGTTCTGGCTCGGGAACCGGATCCGGGCCCGGCAGCGGGCGATCCTCCTCCAGATCCCCGACGCCCTCGACCTCCTGACGATCTCGGTCCGGGCTGGCCTTGGCTTCGACGCCGCCCTCGGCAAGGTCGTCGAGAAGATGAAGGGGCCACTCATCGACGAGTTCCGGCGGGCCCTCGCCGAGGTGCGGGTCGGCAAGGCTCGGCGCGACGCCCTCCGCGACATCATCCCCCGGACGGAGGTCCAGGCCCTGACGAACTTCATCGGGGCGATCATCCAGGCCGAGCAGCTCGGGGTCTCGATCTCGAAGGTCCTCCAGGTCCAGTCCGAGCAGCTCCGGATCGAGCGGCGCCAGCGGGCGGAAGAGATGGCGGCGAAGGCACCGATCAAGATGCTCTTCCCGCTCGTCGGTTGCATCTTCCCGTCCCTCTTCATCGTCATCCTCGGTCCGGCCCTCATCCTCATCGTCAAGAACCTCGCCTGACGCCGGCGCCGAGGGGTTCGGTCGAGCTCGGGTTGGCGCGGGGTTCGACGGCGGTCGCTGCGACGTGGAGGCGGTCGCGACGGTGGCGAGGGAGGTGACGGCGGCAGCCCGGAACGTCACCCGGGGAGCGCTCTTGGCAAGGGAGGTCGAGGTCGGGAGGTCCTTCTGGGCCCGGTTCCGAGGGCTCATGGGCCGCCGAGGGCTCGCGCCGGGAACCGCCCTCTACCTGCCCGGGAACGGGATCCACATGTTCTTCATGCGCTTCCCGATCGATGCTGTCTTCTTGAGTCGACCGGGACCGGCCGGGGAGCAGCAGGTGGTCGGGCTTCGGTCGGGGCTCCGACCGTGGCTCGGGCTCGTCCCGTATGTCCGGGGTGCGGTCGGGGTCCTCGAGCTGCCGGCCGGCACGGTCGAGGCGACGGGCACGGCGATCGGCGACGTCGTCGTCCTCGAGGAGCTGTAGCGGGCGAGTCCAGGGAGGGGCCTCAGCCTCCCCAGGCCGGCGGTTTCCCTTCCCGCTTGGGGTCGGCCCGTCACGGGCCGAAAGGCGGCGGAGAGCCCGTCGGGCGATGATCCGGCCGTGATCAACCCATCCCGGCTCGTCGACCGCGTCGTCGACTTCTTCCTCCCGCCTGCCTGTCCCGGCTGCGGGCGCGAGGGCGAGCCCATCTGCGCCGCCTGCTGGCCGGCCTTCGTGGCCCGCGAGACGGTGCCGCCGGGGGTTGCCATCGGCCTCCCGACGGAGCTCCCGGCACCGCTCCTCCAACTCGAGTGGGCCGCTCCCTATGAGGGGCCGGTCCGGGCTGCCCTCCACGCTCTGAAGTACGGCGGCGAGACCCGACTGGCTGAGCCCCTCGGGCTGGCGGTCGCCCGCCGCTGGGCTGGGGCGGGAGCAGGCGGCGAGATCCTCGTCCCGGTCCCGATCCACGCCGAGCGGCGGCGAGAGCGGGGCTACGACCAGGCCGAGCTGCTCGCCATGGTGGCCGGTCGGGTCCTCGGTCTGGTCGCGGCCCCGGCGCTCGAACGCGTCCGGGCGACGACGCCGCAGTTCGAGCTCGGTCGACGGGAGCGGGCGGCGAACGTCGCGGAGGCCTTCCGAGTCGTCGACCGCGACATCGTCGGTGGGCGCTGGGTCGTCCTCGTCGACGACGTCGTCACGACCGGGGCGACCCTCGTTGCCTGCGCCCGTGCACTCCTCGGTGGCGGGGCCGCGGCGGTGTCGGCGGTGACGGTCGCCCGGGAACGGTGAGGCAGCCGGGCGTGGGGAGGGCCGGGCGCCGGGAGGCCGGCGGGAGAACGCGGGCTCGGGCGGGGTAACTGGACTCGGGCGGGTCGACGGGACGGCGGGTGAGATGCGCCCAGCGAGCGATCCGCCGGGCGTCCCCGAGCGAGCCGCGCTACCAAGGGAGGAGACTCAGCCCCGCCTATACTCGGGGCACCGGCGCCCGTTCCCGCGGGCGCTTTGGGCCAAGACTCGGACTTCCAGCCGTCACACCGGGAGGCGCACCATGCGGACGATCGTCAAGGGCAAGAACATCGAGCTTCCCGATCGCGTTCGCACCTACGCCGAGCGGAAGCTCCGCCGCCTCGAGCGGCTCCTCGACGAGCGGACCGACGCCATCGTCGAGCTCTCGAACGAGCAGCACCGGAGTGCCGCCGACGCCCACATCGCCGAGGTGACCCTCATCGTCAACGGTCAGACCCTCCGCAGTCACGCCGTCGGCCCCACCTACCAGGCCGCCATCGACGCCGTCGTCGATCGGGCCGAGCGGCAGGCCGTCGATCACAAAGAGCGTCCGCGCGACCGAGCCCGCTCGGCCGAGACCCCGCGGCGGCTTGGCGCCGGCGCCACCGAGACTGCGGAGGCCGAAGGGGGCCCGCGGATCGTCAAGGTCAAGCGCTTTGCCATCGAGCCGATGTTCGAGGAGGACGCCATCGCTCAGATGGAAGAGCTCGGCCACGCCTTCTTCCTCTTCGTCAATGCCGAGAACGAGCGGCTCAACCTCCTCTACCGTCGCCGGGACGGCAACTTCGGGATCATCGAGCCGGTCGTTGGTGGGGAGTACACCCCCGGGCGCGGCATCGACCGAAGCCCCGGACGGCACGCCTGACCTTGGCCGGGGACGATCGTCTCGGCGTCGAGGGCGGCACGGCCGGACCCGACGCCGGAACCTGGACTGGCCGCCTCGGCGCCCACCTCTCCCTTGGTCAGGGGCTCCTCCGGGCCGCGGCCCGGGCCGAGGCCCTCGGCATCCGGTCCCTCCAGCTCTTTGCCGACAATCCGACGGCCTGGCGGCGGCGGGCGACGCCGCCCCGCGAGCTGGCCGCCTTTCGGGCTCGGCTCGCCGAGCTCGGCATCGATCCGATCGTCGTCCACGCCCCCTACCTCCTGAACCTCGCCAGCCCCGACGAGACGGTCTGGCAGCGCTCCGTCGCTGTCCTCGCCCGGGAGCTCCGCGTCGCCACGTCCTTCGGAGCCTCGGCGATCGTCCTCCACCTCGGCTCGCACCTCGGCTCGGGACCGAGGGCCGGGATCGCCCGCATCGCCCAGGGGATCGCCCTTGCCCTGGAGGCCGCCGGAGGCTCACCCTGGAACCTGGGCGACAGGACGGACCGCGGCCCGGGTGACGGGTCGGGCGACGGCCCGGACGGGAGCGAGCGGGCCGTCGGCGGACGAGGCGGAACGAGGGTCCGGATCCTCCTCGAGAACGCCGCCGGCAGCGGCGACGCCGTCGGGGCCTCGATCGCTGAGCTGGCGGCTGTCGTCACCGCCGTCGAGGAGGCGGGGGTGCCGGCGGAGCGGATCGGCATCTGCCTCGACACCGCTCACGCCTGGTCGGCGGGGATCGCCATCGACCGGCCGGAGGGTGTCGATCGGCTCCTCGACGAGCTGGAGACTAGGATCGGCCTTTGGCGTCTCGGGGTCGTCCACCTGAACGACTCCCGGGCCGAGTTCGGCAGCCGGGTCGACCGGCACGAGCACCTCGGGGCGGGCCGCATCGGCATCGAGGGCCTTCGGCGGATCCTCGTCCACCCGGCTCTCGCCGAGGTCGCCTACATCCTGGAGACGCCGGGCATGGACGACGGCTGGGACGCCGTCAACCTCGCTCGCGCCGTCGCCATCGCCGCCGGGCGACCGCTCGCTCCGTTGCCGCCGGAGGCCTTCTCGCCCCGCGGCCGCGACTCGGGTCGGTCAGGGCCGCCCGACGAACCCGACGAGTCGCCCGCCTCGGATCGGCGCGCCGCGCTGCCCTCGGCGGACGGACCGCCGAGCGAGCCGGACCTGGATCCTTGACGGCCCGCGCCTCGGCCTCGACTGCGACCCGCCGGCTCGCTGCCGACCGCCTCGTCCTCCTCGTCCTCCTCGGCCTCGCCGCGATCCTGCGGCTACCGAACCTCGAGGCCCGGGGGTCCTTCGACGCCGACCAGGGCCGAACGATGCTCGTCCTCGAGGCCTGGCTCCGAGAGGGGTCGATCCCGCTCCTCGGCCCACCGGCTTCGATCGGTGGGGTCCACCACGGCGTCCTCTCCTACTACCTCCTCGCCCCGGGGGTGGCGATCGGCGGCCTCGACCCGACGCCGGCCGTCGCCGTCGTGACCCTCGCCGGGATCGCGAGCGTCGGGATCGTCTGGTTCCTCGCCCGTGCCATCGGCGGCCCGGCCGCCGGGCTCATCGCCGGGCTCCTCTTCGCCGTCTCGGCGACGGAGGTCGGGCGCTCGACGAGCCTCTGGAACCCGAACGTCGTCCCCCTCGGGGCAGGATTGGCGGCGACGGCAGCCTGGCAGGCGTGGAGCCGAGGACAGCCGGCCTGGTGGCTGGCGGCAGGAGCGGGCGCCGCCGTCGCCCTCCACGGTCACCTCCTGAGCGTGGTCGTCGTCTTTCCCCTCGCCGCCCTCGCCATCGCCGACCTCGCCCGGCGCCGCGGCGAGAGGAGGCGTGCTGCCATCGCCCTCCTCGGTGCGGGAGCGATCGTTGTCGCCAGCTACGTCCCCCTCCTCGTCCACGAGCTCGGGACCGACTTCGCCGAGACCCGGGCGTTCCTCACCCTGGCCACCGAAGGCACCGGTGACCGTCCGTCGATCTGGACGGTCACCGTCGTCGCCCTCCGGGTGGGGAGCTGGTCCCTCGTCGGGCTCCTGACGCGGGCGCCGGAGCTCGCCGTCACCGTGACGGCCGGGCTCGCCGTGGGAGTCGCCTGGCTCGCCGTTGGCGGGGGTCGGACGGGCGCAGCTCTGTTCGAGGGCGGGAGCCGATCGGACAGGGGGCGACCGCTCCGGGCCGACGGGCGGGTGACCGAGGGGCACCGGGCAGCGGTCGTGCCGGAGGAGAGCCAACCGGATCCGAGGACGGCCCGGGCGGAGGGGTCGTCGGTCGAGGCAGGCGAGACGCCTCGGCGTGGCCCTGCGGACCCGTCCGAGACGCCCCCTGAGCCGGGCTGGGCGGTTCGTCGCACGGCCGTCCGCTGGCTGGCCGCCGTGCTCGTCACCACCGTCCTCGGCCTGGCCCTCGTCGCCCCGAGCCTGGCAACGGTCGTCGAAGCGCTGCCCGTCGACCAGTACCATGCTGCCGCCGATCCGATCGTCGTCGTCCTCGCCGGGGTCGTCCTCGGCGTCCTCTGGACGGACGCCCGCCGGGCGACGGGCAGGTCGCGGCGGCGCCTCGTCGCCCGCCTCGGCGAGGGAGGCGTCTTCGTCGTGGTCGCGGGCCTGGGGCTCTGGAACCTGGCGACCCAGCCTCCCTGGGTGGCGCCCGACGGCGGATGGCCAGCGGTGAGGGCCGCAGCGGAGCGGGTCGATGCCGCCCTGCCGGCCGACCGGTCGATCCTCCTCCGGAGCCTCCCGACCTTCACCGCCCCCGACGCCTACACCTTCGCTCTCCATGCTGTCGGCCGGACGGCCCTCGGACCCGAAGCTGCCTCGACATCCGAGCCCCCGCCGGCGCGTGGGCCCGTCGCCCTCGTCGTCGTCTGCGACGATCGGTTCCGTCCCGTCACCGGCGCCGGCTGCGGCGGACCCGCAGAAGGGCGCTGGCTCGCGGGCACGAGCTGGCGGCTCCACGAGCGGTTCGTCGCCGCCCCCGAGCGGGTCCTGTCCATCTACGTGCCCGAGCCCGAGGCGGCCGCCCCGTCGACGGCCAGACCGTGCGTGGATTGGAAGCCGAAGGCGGCGCCTCTGCGCTGGACGAGCAGCCTCCCCGAGGATTGGCGGTTCGCCGCCCGCTCAGTCTGAGCGCCCGAGATGAGCGAACGCCGGCCCCCCAGA
>FWWM01010927.1_pt1 | contig 15814 bp, 14 predicted proteins | sample 2228351 | NCBI WGS metagenome assembly FWWM01 (sample SAMEA103939774, study PRJEB20133) | metagenome | reverse complement strand
GTAAAATTAAGCGATGATGACTATCTCGGTATAGTTAATTCTGTTACATGGGGTGATTATAAGCAATTCTGGTTATGGCGTTTTAATAGTACTGGTGATACATTATGGACTAAAGTTTTTAATCCTCGTAGCGGAGGAGGTTTCAGAAAAAGTTCTATCTGGGGAATTCGTTTAATTAAAGCCAATGATAATGAGTTTCATATTCTATTTGGTGAAAGAATTGAGTATGAATACTTTTCATATCATTGTAATGGAATAATGAAGATTAACTTAAATGGCGATATTCACTGGAGCAGAATAATTTCACCTGAAGATCCCTGGGCTGCTTCGAATTACTATGATATTGTGTTAACTGGAGATAACGGAGTTGCAGCGGTAGGAGCTACCTCATTTCTTCCATCGAAAGCTTCGATTGTAAAATTAAATAGTTCTGGAAGTCTAGATTTTTCGGGAATTATTTTTGACGAGTACAATACTAGTGCCTTTTATAGTGTAGGCATATCCTCTGATGGTAAAATACTTGCAACAGGTGATGCCAGTAATATTAACTACCAATATAAACTTATAGCTGCAAAAGTGGATTTAAATGGTCAGATGATTTGGAAAAAATCATATTATTCAGGTGATATCTCAGTAGGAGATAGAAGATTAGCCTCAGGTCTTTCTCTTGTCTCAACAATTGATGGAGGATGTTTCATAACTGGATATGTTACAAGACCTGGTGAAACATCTCTAGGCTCTGCATTAATAATGAAATTAAATATGAATGGTGATAGTATTTTTACCAGAGAGTATGTTGGAACTGAACGTGGTCGAGGATATACTATCAAGAAAACCGTTGATAATAACTTTTTAGTTCTGTGTAATACAAATCATGGTTATACTTCAGGTACTTATGAGTTGCTAAAAATAAATTCTGCTGGAGATTCTTTATGGTCACAAGCGGGGTATTTTTATAATACATATTTTAGAAACATTTCCAGTGATGGTGGAAATCTTTTTGTTGGTGTTAACTGGGATGAAGGCTGGGCATTTACTTTCTTTAAATCCACATCTGGAGGAGTCTTTAGAAATCCTGAGTTGAGATCGCCATATAATAATTATACTTATAGTCCAGACTCTATTGAATTTCGCTGGTGGTGGTGTCATAGAAATTATGAGCTTCAAATTGCGACGGATAGTTCATTTACTCAGAATGTAATTTCTAAAATTATACTGGAAGACAATACTTATATCAAAAACCTTCTTGCAAATCAAAAATACTATTGGCATGTTAGAGCAATTGGCTTTGAAGGCTCACCAGGACCATGGAGTGATGTTTGGTCATTTAATACAAGTAATTATACATCAGCGGAGGAAAAACCCATGAATGTACCCGATGAATTTATATTATATCAGAACTTTCCCAATCCATTAAATCCGGCGACAACGATTAACTTTGGATTGCCTAAAGAATGCAATGTTACCTTGAAGGTATATAACATAACTGGTCAGGAAGTGATGACATTGATAAACAACGAGAAGCTTAGTGGTGGATATCATTTTGTTAAATTAGATGGTTCGAGATTAACAAGTGGAGTATATATTTACAAAATAATAGCAGGCGATTATTTAGCCACAAAGAAAATGATTTTAATTAAATAGTGAAAGTTTAAGAAACAGTTACATAAGATTGTTTCAAAAATTTTTTTAGAGCTGGCTACTGCACTCAATGTGTAGTAACCAGTTTTGTATTAAAATATTGATCATAAAAAATATGTAATTATCATAACACTATGAGGAATTATAGCTTAGGTTGATTCAATCTATATTGAGTTAGAAGAATTTTGTTATTTACACTCGATTATTTTGATTACGAATTTGTTTGCTAAATCGATTCATAGTTTAATAGGTGGTAGTAATACTACGAAAATCAAAATAAATTTTACACTACTCCACTTAATAGATACTCATATTATTTTCAAACAAATTTTTTAGACTGTACTTCAACAAATTAAGTTGAAATTTCAAGTTGTCGGAATGATGCTGTTTTTAACAGAGGGGATTCAATTGTTTTTCTAAATGATATGGCGAAAAAAGATTTAGCAGGAACATCGAATGTGGACGATAGCACATTTCATAGAATCGCTTCTATTTCGAAGTTAATTTCAGCAAATGCTCTTATGAAATTATACGAACAGGGTTTGTTTAAACTTGACGATGATGTTAGACTTATCCTGGTTGGACTCTAAGAAATCCAAATTTTACTATATAAAGTTATTTTCAATGTAAGTAATTTCAAGAGAGGAGTTCATTTACTATCGATTGATTACACAAGAGAAAATTATAACCAAGAAAATGTAAATGTTGAAATAGCTGAGTAGAATCGACCTGAAATCTAAGATTATTTAGGTTCGAAATTGATTTAAATAAGCTTCGATTTTAATTGAATTCTGGAAATGAGATAAAGTAAACCATAGTGTAATATTTTATAATTAGTTCTGTAGAATTTGACCTAAATATTGATTTTTTTGATTTAATGGAATTTGGTAGGCGTACCTCAAATCGGCTGATAAAATAGAAGTAAATTATTTGAATTCAATGGGTTACCAAAATTAACGATTTTGTGCAGTCGTTAGTTGAGGAAAAACAATGAGGGTACACTGAGTGAGATGTCCTAATTGTCAGCCATTAAATACAATAAAAAATGGAATAAGGGCACTCAGAGAATACTCATTAGAAAGAAGGAGTTTAAGGGAAATTCAAAGATATAAATGTAAGGATTGTAAAAAGAGTTTTACATAAAGGGGCAAACCGAAGGAACGATACACAAAGGATTTAAGATAGAAATTACTCGTATGCATGTAGAAGAAAGGATGAGTTATCGATTGATAAGTAAAAGGATTAGGGATAAACATTCGATACGAAAAAGCAAGAATACAATTTGTAAGATGATCAATGATATAGCCAGTTATTCAATGGGAGACATCCATATAATACAGGAGTATCAACCAAAGTGGGAAGAATAGTTAACCGTAGATGACAAATATTTTAGTATATACAGAGAGAAGAGATTAATATTAGTGACCGTAAAGTGCAGTGGAGATATAATTCATATGGAAGTATTTAATCATGTAGAACAACACAGGATAGATGAGTTTTTTGAATTTAACAAGAAGCACTTAAAATATCCGATAAAAGCAATAACCAAAGATCTTCATGAAATGCTTGAAAAATCAATATTAAACACTATGGTTCATAGTTATCACATCAGAAATGTCTTAAACACGCAATGGATGTAATTAGGGAGAATATTAGATTTAAAACAAAAGAGGAGACAGTATCAGTTTAGTCTAAACAAATCACAACAAGACAATCTTGAAGTTCTTCAAATATCAAGAAGCACAAATGATTTACGATATTTGTAAGAAGTTATTATACACTAAAGATAAAACACAGACAAAATTTTTAGTTAAGGAATTAAAAATTACACTTATTAGCATCCGCAAATAGAAAAATTCTTAAGTAGAGATTTAGACACATTATTAATGCATAAGAACAATAACAAGATCAAGAAAACTAATAATATCGCTGAAAATGTAAATAGACGCTTGATGCTTAGATTGAAAACATCAGAATCGTTTAAGAATTTTCAAAGGGCAGAGAATTATCTGAATTTATATAAAAACTATTTACGTTTAGAAAACTTATTGAATGTAAAGGTATGAACAAAATAAGAATGGGAAATCACCCTTAGAAGTTTGTGGTGTTGTTTTACAGACCTATGATTGGCTTAAAGATTCGTTATATTTAACTTATTCTATCAACTGATTGTAGATACACCACCAAAAATTTTAACTTGGAGTGTAAAATGAAAGCATTAAATATAATTTCGTTTATACTCATATTGTTATGTCCATTATTTGGGCAACAAATAACTGACAAACGAGCAAGAAAAGAATTATTATATAAATTTAATCAAAGTTACAATAAACAATTTAAGATACGCTTTAATGAGTATGCTGCCACTACAAGTTCAATTATAGGCCATAAAATATCTAAAAGGATCTGTTTTGGAAATTGCTAAAGCATTTTTGAATGAACATAAACGAATATCAGGAATTGCGGATGCAGAAAATGATTTGAAATTAGAGAAAAGAAATGTTCCTAAGGAGGGTGGTAAAAGTTTTTTATTTGTCCAGAGATTTAAAGGAATACCTGTGCTGAATAGTGGAATTTATTTTTATGTTCTTGATACACGCAAATTTAAGGAAAAAAAGAAAATGTTTTTGGTGAAATGAATTTGTTAGGAAAAGTTTAATAGAGCATATCAAATGACACGAAGGTTTGTTCGTCCATTGACGCAGGAGGAAGGGAGAATTTTTTAACCTTTTGAAAAATTTGCTGTCTAAAAAGTATGAACAAAGGAAAATGGAGGTATTATATCAAATGAAGCGATTCGTTTTTATTTTCTTCCTGTTGGCAAATGCTATGGCGATGCAAGCGCAAGAATCGAGCAATTCCTATGGTGTTCACGCTTCTGAGCTAACAAGTGTACCAATGACTACATTATCTCGCATTGCCAAGATGCTCGACTCTGCAAATGTACATTGGGTGCGACTTGTGCTCTCCTGGAGGGACATTCAACCTACCCCAACACGATGGCAGTGGGGTGATTTGCGCCAACGATTGGATACGCTAAGTTCTCACAATCTAAAGATTCTCGCCATTTTCTACAAGCTGCCAGACTGGGCGTCTTCAGCGCCTTACGGGACGAACCCTACTTTTGTTCCTTTCTATGCTCCGCGTGATACACTTGAATGGATAGCCTATATTGACTCGACAGTGAGAAAATTCAAGGACATCATCTCGCATTGGGAAATTTGGAACGAACCTGATGGCGGATTCTTCTACGCACCGATTTCGGGCACAAAGCACTTAAAGTATGTCGAAGTTCTACGCACAGCATATCGAGCTATAAAGAATGCTGATTCAACGGCAACTGTATTGATAGGTGGCTTAACATCACAAATTGGCTTTTTTCCGAAGCGAGTTTTTCTCGATAGCATCTTCGCCCATGGAGCAGCCGAATATTTTGATGTTATGAATGTTCATTTCTATCGCTACGAAGATAATCCTGTATCAGTAGTAAAAAACGTCTTAACCCAATACAACAAGAGCGCTCCAATCTGGGTAACAGAAACCAACAATTGGCGTTCCCTTGTGCCGAACAACACAGAGCAGCGGGCAGCAGACTCGTTGGCGGCGTGGCTGAATTTCATTCGAACAACAAAACCAGAAAAGATTTTCTGGTTCAATCTCACAAACTTCTCTGCAAGCGGAGAAGTAGACTCGACCGCTTGGGGATTATTCAATAAAAACTATGAACCAACGTTGGTCTATACTGCTTACAAAAATTACATCTCTACTGCCACTTCAATCAAAAATATTCCAGAGAGTATGCCGCAAGAGGTTCTCCTTTTCCAAAACTACCCAAACCCGTTTAATTCCCAAGCAACGATTCGCTTTTTACTTCCACGCCGTGAGCATATAATATTGAAAGTCTTTGATATCCTCGGCAGAGAAGTCGCAACTTTGGTAGATAGAGAGCTAAATGCAGGGGAACATTCAGTTCTGTGGAATGCAAGTGATCTCTCAAGTGGCGTCTATTTCTACCGTTTGACCACACCCACATTTTCTCAAACGAAATCAATGATGGTGATAAAATGAAAACAGTATTCATGAAAACAAAATATCTATTGCTGAGGCTACTTGTCAGCCTAACAACAGTTTTAAACACTTCCTACGGACAAACCCAACAGAAACCCGATTGGGCCGGCATTTGGCTAATTGTAAGAGACAAAACAAAAATTGATTCCTCCATTAATAAAGATAATTACCCATTCTTAAAAGGGATTCTGAGGCTAATTAAATGGAGTAAATTTGAACCTGACAGTACAGGCAATTTTCAATGGAATCTTATAGATAGTCATTTAATCGACGCTGTGAATCGAGGTCTCAACGCAATGGTTGGAATCATAGTCGCTCCTGACCCGCCTCGATGGCTCTTCGATAAAGATGTGCCGGAAATAGTAACTGCATTTCATGATAGCTCTTCATTTCCATATTATTTACACCCAGTGTTTAAAGCTGAATTCAAAAGAATGATTTCAGCCGTCGCGCAACATGTTCAAACATATCAAGGGGAGATGCGGACGAAACTTATAGCTGTCCAAGCTCCTGTTGGTGCTTCTGGTGACCCGCATCCGTATAAAACGGAACCCGGTGAAGGTGCTCGTGATGCCGGAGGATCATTTTTGTCCCCCAGATCCTAAAGATAGTATTTACTGTATAAGTGAGACCGAATGGATTAACTACCAAAAAGAAATGTTTCATTACTTTAGTGAACAATACAAAAATAGTAATCCTAAGATTTTTGTTCTTTTCAATCCCTCAGGAGACTTGGCACTTCAAAGATGGATGTTAGATAGTCTTCCGCGCTTTTGGATTAAACTTGGTCCCATTGCTGATCGCTACCAACTTAATCGTGAAGCTGAACGTTGGGATACGCGATGGATTGAGGATTTTAAACCGTTGCCTTCGCGTGGGGAGATGGACCTAACGGATATGGGGTGGTTCGCGGAAGATTCTGTTGGCAATATGTATTGGTCTCAGCTTTGGGCACTTCACAATGGTTTGGATATGCATAATCAACTTGTTAAGGATGTGCAAGAGAGCCGCTTTCATTTCGCATTCGAATTTTTTACTAACTATGCAGGCTATACATCACCTGAACAAAGCCATGGTGCTTGGATTGCTTTAAGAGATGGGTTAGATGCGGCCGATACAATCAGATTTCCAGAAAACATCTACGGTGAGTTAAGAGATGGAGAAAATAAACAACGCTATGTCAATATTGCGAAAGCCTTTTCAGCATACGGAGCGATACAATCTGACACAACTGCCGGTAAGAAAACGAGTTGGGATGCGTTGAATGATGTTGGTTACAAAATTCATCCGGGGAATTATGAAATGTGGATTCATCAAATAGAACCACAAACAAGTCAGGGATATTGGCGCCAGGGACCAAAGGAACAGGTATTTGGTAGATTTGCTCGTGGTTTTGGTCAAATCAATAAGATGTATTTTGATATTGACGATAGATTTTTCTTGAATAATCCTCTTGCTGGGGCATATCCAATAAAAATAAGAGTTGTCTATTTAGATATTGGCAACGGGAAATGGGCTATAGATTACGATGCTCTTTCTGGCCAAAAGAATATTGAAGTGCAAAAGCAAAATTCGGGAAGCTGGCAGCAATTTATTACAGAAATAACCGATGCTCACTTTGGCAATCGGCTGGAGAAAGGAGCTGATCTTATTTTAAGGAACGTTGATTCTGAACAAGATATATTTCATATGATTGAAGTTACAAGGGAATCTGGTTCAACATCGATTGAGGATATAGGTGATGATTATATAACTTTTACGTTATATCAAAACTACCCCAACCCATTTAACCCGACAACGACAATTGAATTTGATTTGCCAAAAGATGAAATTGTAACGCTTAAGGTTTATGCACTTGATGGCAGAGAGGTTAAAACATTGATTGAGAAAAAACTCTACCGTGCGGGGAGACATAGGATTAGCTGGGATGGAACAAGCAATGCTGGGAATAAAGTAGGTAGTGGTGTTTATGTTTATCGCATAGAGGCTGGTAAATTTAAAGCATCAAAGAAGATGATTTTTTTGAAATGATCCAAAATTAAGAAAAATCTTTGTGCTACTCTGAAAGAGTTAAGATTTTTCTTGACATTTATGTTTAAATTTTTTACATTTATAAGAAATATCTTTGGGAAACAAGCTTGAAGATGTTGAGATGAAAAGGCTAATTATATTTTTTGTAGTTTTATTCACCCTTGTCGAGCTTGCTTTATCGTATGATTCCTGTTTTGCAGATGATTTCTCTTTTGCACAACATTCATATTTCTTTTCTACTTTTTCCACTTTCGTTTCTTTTGAATTTTTTATTTCAAAATTTATGTTTATGTCTAATTTTATAAAAAGCTGATATATTAAAATTGGGCAAAGATTTTTAATGAAAATTAATAAACATTTTTGTAGAAATGATGGGTTTAAGCAGGGAGACATAACTGAATATTTTGGTAAAAAACGCATCACAACAGGAATGCCATCTATATTCAAAAACCAAAACAATATTATTTTGAAAAAATATACAAAAAGAACCAACATGATGATAGAAGGTCAATACACAGAACAGGAAGTCCTCAATCTAGCCAAACGAGCCTATACCGAAGGAAGTGCGAGCTTTGCCATTTCACGTGCAGCTTGTGCCTTGTTGGTCATTACCACGATGAACCGTAGCGCGACCGAGATGGCTGTTGGGATGGGCGAACCAACGCTGGCAGCAGAAAACTAGCGCTACCCCGGATACAGTTAGGCACGCGACATCTGCCCAGTGGCGTCTATCTCTCTATCGCATGGAGGCCAATGATTGCGGACAGTACGTTACCGCCAGTCGGAAGTTGGTGTTGTTGAAATAAATTTTTTTAAAAACCAAATAAACGGAGGAAACAATGAGAATATACATTAGCATTTTCCATAAACTCTCGAGGCTTGTTTTTTCGAGGAACAAGGTATTTGGTTTCATGGTGATGGGTTTGTCTCTGCTGGTCGGAGCTCAGATATTTGCTCAAACGGCCACTCCTCATCTGCGCGAGCGGGTGTTCTATGTGGATGCCACGGGCATTGTTGGGCAGACCGATGATGTGCAAGCCCAAATCGGCGACAGCGCCGCCTATAATTTTGCCTGGGGGATGAAGAAGATCGTTGTGCACGAGGGCAAATTCTACCACGTATTCACCGACCGCAGCGAGGGCGGAGACCACGATGTGTATCTGCGCTTGAGCACCGATGGCATCCAGTGGGGAAATAAAATTCGCGTCAGCGACGATTCGCTTGATGCGCAGCAGCATTTTCCCACTATTGCTGTGCACGGAAGCGGTAGCAATATTCGCATCGTAGCGGCATGATCTGACTCTCGCACCGCCAATCACCAGATGCGGGCAGCGGTCAGCACCGACGGTGGGCAAACCTGGAGCGCTTCCCTTCCCATCAGCAATCATACAGACAATTCCCATATTTATGGCAATGTAACTGTGGCGCCGAACGGCACCTTCTACGCTGCCTGGATGCGCCGCTATTACGGAGACCGCCGGGACGATACCTTCTTCAGTAAAAGTACCGATGGCGGGCTTACCTGGAGCACTCCCGTCATCGCTTTCGATGGGCATCATTATAGCGGACCAAGCCAGATTGTCGCCGGAGACAGCGGTAAGGTATTCATCGTGATTGATGATGACCAGTCTTATAGAAGAAACCTGGTGCTTCGCTACAGTCTGGATTTTGGGAATATCTGGCACACGGGCACACAATTAACCAACTATTCCACCAATGAAGGAACTAATGTTCCCTCTATGCAAGTGCATGGCGACACCCTTTATGTGTTACACAAATACTTCAATCTAAACACCAATTTTTCTCGGTTTGATTTCATGAAAAGCACCGATGCCGGGCTTACCTGGTCTGTGCCCGTTCAGGTGAATGACTCATTAGTTATCGATGACAATACCAATCCGGGATACGAGCGCTTTTATCCGTGTATCGCTGTCGCCCCCGGTGGACAGCGCATCTACGCGGTTTGGGCAGACCGTCGGGAGAATCCTTCCCAGCAGGAATATAACGTGTATTTCAGTTTTTCGCTGGATGGCGGGCAAACCTGGAGTCCCGATGTGCGTGTCAATGAGGACACGTCGGGAACCTACCAGCTCTATCCATCGGTGGCCGTCAAATCCAATGGCACCATCGATACGGTATTAGTGATCTGGCAGGATGACCGGCAAGCCCCGCTGGTGGGAGTGGCAACACAGCCGGGTCTTATTCCGACTGGTTTTCAGCTCCACCAGAACTACCCCAACCCCTTCAATCCAGCGACCTCGATTGAATTTGCCCTTCCGACGGCAGGTATTGTGAAGCTGAGCATCTATGATCTGTTGGGACGGGAGGTGCGGACGCTGGTGGCGGGCTGGATGCCGGCAGGCTGGCACCGGGTGCAGTGGGATGGCACTGATAGTGCAGGGAAGGCGGTGCCTAGCGGCGTGTATCTGTATCGGCTGGAGGCTGGAGATGCGGGTCGTCGCTTTACCGCCAGCCGGAAGTTGGTGTTGTTGAAATAAATTTTTAAAAACCAAATAAACGGTGGAAACAATGAGAATATACATTATCATTTTCCATAAACTCTCGAGGCTTGTTTTGGCAGGCCTCTCAGAAATGTCGAATTGGCAAAAATTCTTGCTGGTTAGTTTGGTAGTCTTGATGTTGATGTATAAACAAGCCTTTGCCCAGGACTACAGCGGCACCTATACGATTCCCACTTCTAAAGGGGTCATTACCTTGAAACTAACCCAGCATCAAAGCGGAGTCAGCGGTCAATTGATTGGTGATGATGGTATTCCATTTCAAATAGAGGGCAAACTCGAGGATGGCGAGGTAATTGGATACTTGTTGAAACCCAATAGCAGCGGCGATCAATTCGAACTGGTAGCCATGTTCGAAGCTTTTCTGGAAGGCCAGCAGCTCTATTTTACTCTTGTTCCAATGGATGCCCAGGGAAATGCGCTCCACGATTCGGCCACCGAGTCGGTGTTTCAAAAGCAGAGCGATGGATCGGTACCTTCAGGTGGAATAGAATCATCACCCGATAGGAGTGTTTTGCCAATTCCCCAGCAAAATCAAGCGGATAACCAGCAAATGGTAGCGCCTCCGGCAGAAAACTATTCTGCTCAACTGGTAGCAGGGCAGCAGTATACCCCCGGAACCCGTGTACAGGTGCCGTCCGCCGGTGTCTCCTTTGTTCTGCCGGCGGAATGGATGGGCGGCATGCCGGTGGGCAAGTCGGCTTTTATTCTGGGATCAAATACCCGTGGCGGAATGGGCATCATCTTTCCTTATGGTCACTATGTGCCGCAACAGGTATTACAAGGTCTCAATGGACCGCAAGATTTTGGACAGGGTCAAATATTGCAGCCCAGTGGCCCACCACGCCAGGAGGGGAATCGCATATGGATCGAATACACCGGATATTCCCAGTTGGGTTCGGCGGTCGGTTATGCGCTCATTTTGCCAGGGTCTTTTAACAATGCAGTGGTCATCTTTTTTGGCGGGCTTGCTCAAGATGGTCCTTATTTTCAACAACTCGTGCGCAGCGTAGCCGCCTCGGTTCAATTCAGTGCGCCCAGGGCCGATGCTGAAACGCAACAGTGGCGCCAATTACTAGCCGGGATGATGTTGGTGAAAATGTCAAGTTATTACAGCGGAGATTTTGATGGTTCTTACGTGGGTGGGGGCTCCAAAGAAGCGCTACACCTCTGTTCCGATGGGCGTTTTGTTTATTTTAGCAGCTCCTCTGTGGCGGGCGATGCAGGCGATGTGAGTGGGTACAGCGGCGGTTCTGGTAGTCAAACCGGTCGTTGGGAGTTGCAGACCCTAGGTGGTCAGGTTCAACTGATTTTGCATTACGACAACGGGCAGCAATCCCAGCACGTCATTTCCTTTGACGGCCAGAAAACGCTGCTGGATGGGCAACGGGTGTATCGGGTCAAAAGCGATCAGTGTTATTAAAGGAGCATGCCTTGTATGAGCCTACGCTTGCAAATTAGCCTCTGCGTTTTTCTTTTGGTGTTTTGGCCGGCCAGCGTGCCATGGACTTACGCACAGACCAATGAGCTTCCGTCGTTTTTACAAAAGCGCTACCAGATAGCGGCAATGCCAAAAGATTGGCAGCAGTGGTGGAAGGCGCAGGCAACCGGCGTTCATTTGATTGGGCATATAAAAGTTTCCCACGATCTGCGCAGTCGTTTCCTGTTTCTCATCAACCGCATGATAGATTTACACAACCATCGCGCCGAAGGAAATAGCCAATGGCTGCTGGCAGCAAGCTTCCGCGCGGATATGCTTGAGATCGAAGCCACTTATCGGATTGGCTATTTTTCATGTTGCAGTCACGCCTGGCTTTACGAACCACAAATGGCCATTCAGGATGTGAATGGTGATGATCAATGGGAAATGATATTAACGGGTCGCTACGAAAGTGGCAGCGATAGTTATCAATTGGAAGGCCAGGTAAAATTAGTTGTTTTTCTGGGTGAAAAAGTATCGGTAGTGCCGTCTCAAACTTTTTGCCAGTTTTTCCCACCGGGCTTCTGGCCAAATTCACACATGATACCAGTCATTCTTGAGGGAACGTATCGCTATCATGGGATGCCTCGTTTGGATATAGCCCCGTTCAACCGTGTTCGGGGCCGCTTGGTGAGAGAAGAAAACTCCAGCGATTCTGCATCAACAAACGCCCTGATCTGGGAACAGACCTGGTTTTTGCCCACACGAAACGAGGAGATTCAGCGTTGGTATGACACGGGAAATCCCAACGAATTGACCGAATTTCGGGAATTGGTTCGCCGTCAGGCGTTATATTGGAATGAAAAGACTAACCGGCTCGAGGTGTTTTGTTCATTTGATAGTAGCTTTTTCCGTCTTCGTCGGCAATCTGCCCACGAACTGGTAGTGAAACAAGGCAGTTTGGAGGTTTGGCAGATGTATTTCGATAACCCGGTGATGCAGATAGCCCTTCACCCGATCTTGCCTCTGGCGGTGGCGTTTACGACAAAGGATTCTTTGGCTGTTCAGCCCCCCCGGGCTTCTGACATTTTTGAGATCTATCTGCTGAACTTGTGGGCAGGAGAACAGCTATGGGTACCTGTTCAGGACCTGGCACCCGAGTCCTGGTTCTTTTCCGTCTGGTCGCCTACCGGCACCTATGCGCTGTTCCCCGATGCCTATGGTGATCTACTCCTGTTCCGCAGTGCCGATCTGCTGGATGAAAAGGGCACCGTACGGGATAACTGGTACGAGCGGCCTGCACAGCGGCTGTCAATAGTCGACCTGCCTGAAGTACCGAAAAATGCCCTGTCCTTACACTTTCGAGGTTGGCTTGGCGACGAACGCATCGCATGCGACCTGATGGGCAAGGACATCCTTTGGCACTACGAATATCACATTCCTGCTCAAAAATGGCAATTGATTGCCAAAACTGTGCGGAAACCTTGAATGAGAACCGGTCTCTACAGAATTTTGAACGCTATCAAGCGTTGCTTGCAAATCAAAAAAAGATATCCACGAGTTGGTAAATCGAACAAAATTCAGGAGGAGAATACAACATGAAAGTCTTTCTATTGCTTATCCTGTTGGTGTTAGTACTTCTTTACCTCGGTTATGTACAGACAAGAGGTACACAAAGCATTGCATCACCCCAGCAGAATCGAGGCGAAGTGTATGAGTTACAGGTGGGGGATAAAGTTTATGAAGTGGTTCTGAATCACCCACTAATCATTACCACACCCAAAGGTGAAACCATCGAACTGTTGTTACGTCGCAAGAAGGTGCTGCATTACTCAGGCCAGCACCTTGCTTTTGACTATCCTGCCGCACTCAACCTCAGCAGTGAAACCGAAAACGAAGTTACCACTCTGACCCTGGAAGGGGTTGCTTCACCATTCGTGTTGCTTCAGATATACCCTCCTTCAAATACAGCTGAGGAGGTTTTGGCGAATCTGCTAAATGCCTTCGAGAGCGAATATGCCTCGCGCCAGGCGCAGTTCCTAAGTGGCAACAAAGGGACGGTGAGTCGGCAGATTGGCGGGGCAACTCGCCAGGGTCGAATTCTCAAGTTCAATCTCGCTGGCCAGCAGATGGTGACCGAAATCTATGCCTTCCCGAAAAACGAAGTGGTGGTAGCGCTCATTTTACAGCACGATATTGCAGAGGCTGCGTTGGCTGAAGATTACTTTGCGATAATTACCCAAAGCCTGCGTTGAGGAAATCGGAGAGGGTGTTCTTTTAAAAAGGATATGAGGATTGCTGAAGTTGTTCTGTTCGGAATAAAGTTTTTAGTTTAATAGTTAATCTTTCAGAGGGTCTTGATAAAAAATGAAGTAAACTTAAATAAAAAAAGGAGGTCATTATTTTTCATTCCTGCATAGTGTCTGCATTTGTATTGCGAGTGTTCTTATCCCTCGCCATTGTTCTATCTTTTATAAATACTAGTGTCGCACAACATGATGTTGGTAGTGAATGGGGACCAGATAGGGTATTGCCTGTATACAATGAATCTCTAAATCCTAAACAGCGAGGAGTATTGTACAATAATATTGTGACAACCACTGATGGTAGAATTATCATTTCCACGACGGAGGTCAATAATTCAAATATAGATGAAATATATGGTCATTATTTCACATATTCCGATGATGGTGGATTAACGTGGCAGGATCCTCCTATTCGGTTTACACCAACAGATTTAGTTTTTGGTGGTTCCTCAGTAAAACTGGCTATTTCTAAAGAGGATACGTTGTACGTTCTGTGGAATTCCTTGGATCCACGTGCACTTTTTATTTCTATTCTTGATAGAAATTTAAGCGTTATTATCGATTCTGTTAGAGTAGCCAATCCACAAACTTATAATAATTTTATAACTCATTTTAGTGTAGATAAATACAATAGAATTTATGTAATGTGGCATGAAGGAAATCCTGGAACTTCTAAAATAGCGGAATCATTCTACACCCGTTCTACAAATGGCGGAAGGACGTGGGAGCCCATAAGATTATTGAGTGACAACGATGGGCATCATTCTGCATTTCCGCATGCTCAATTTAATTATGCAGGTGATACGTTAGCTATTGCCTGGATGGATTCAGTGGGTGCTGGATCACAATGGGATGTTAACATGGTGTTTTCTACTGATGGGGGGCAATCATGGACCGCTCCACAAACAGTTGTTGGGGGCCCTGATGCGGACTGGGATCCGGATGTTTTTATAGATCCTTTTAATAGAATACATCTTTTTTATACAAAATTCCCTATAGGACATCCTTTCGACGCAAGGAATTATTATCGGTACTCAGATGACGTGGGTCAAAATTGGAGTAGTGATGTAATGATTTCTCCTGATGTGCGTTCACAATTGATTGAAGGTGTTCGATACGATGCCGCTAGAAATGTGATTTTTGTAACCTGGAAAGATGAAAGAGATAGAGTGGGGACGAATGTAAAAGGTGATATCATGTTATCTTACACTACCAATCGGGGTTTAACCTGGTCAACTCCCGAGTTTGTTACAGACCACCATGATTCAACAGTTGGTTTTAAAGGTGGTGATGTTCTTCCTTCAGGTGAATATGTGATAAACTATGAACTCATTTCAAATGATGATATCACAAACACCTTCACATATGTTCGGGTACATGTGAAAAAGCGAAACGTTGTTACATCAACAAGTGTGAGGGAAACGTTTAACATCCCTTTGAATTTCCATTTGAAACAGAACTACCCCAATCCTTTCAACCCGGAGACGACGATTGAGTTTGATTTGCCAGAGAGAAGTTATGTGAAACTTGTTGTTTACGATGTATTAGGAAGAGAAGTAACAACACTTGTGAATGAGTCAAAGGCTCCGGGAACATATGAAGTGAAATTTGATGCAGAACAAACTAACAGTTTGCCAAGTGGTGTTTACTTTTACAAACTTGAAAGTGGAAATATTGGCCAAACTAGAAAATTTATTCTGATGAAATAGTGAATTTAAATCTCGAGTAATTCTATATATCATAATTAAATGGTTTCTTTTTGAATATCAGCTCGTATTCAGAGCTGACTTTTTCTTTAAAGTGATTTTATAGAGTAGTACCAAAGTTTT
>FWWM01010472.1_pt1 | contig 15817 bp, 14 predicted proteins | sample 2228351 | NCBI WGS metagenome assembly FWWM01 (sample SAMEA103939774, study PRJEB20133) | metagenome | reverse complement strand
GATGAGTTTACCATTTTCTTACTTTAAGGAGGAAGAAAATGCAGGAAATTGGAAAATTATTGATCACGGTAGGTCTAACAATTTCGCTGATGGGATTGATAATCTTTCTGATATCGAGGAATAATATCGAAACTTTTAGATGGTTACCCGGTGATATAGTAATTAGAAGAGAGAATTTTACTTTTATTTTTCCAATAACAACGATGATACTTTTAAGTGCACTCTTTTCTTTTATTACTTGGGTTATCTCGAAAATTTTTAAGTAGGAGGAAATTTCAAAACGTGAATCGAGTATTCGAAATTGGTGCTTTAAATATTGAAGAAATGCTGGAATTTGCAGAAAAGTTTTCCAAATGTCTTTCGATAGGTGATGTAATACTTTTGACAGGTCCTCTTGGAAGTGGAAAGACCACATTTACAAAAGGAGTTGTTAAAGGTCTTGGTGGAGACGAACGCTTGGTGACAAGTCCTACTTACACTTTAGTTAATATATACAACGCTTATAAAACGGTATTTCATGTTGATGCTTACCGCATTCAAAATTCTGAAGATATCTTTTATTTACTTGAAGGTGAACTTGAAGATGATGAGGGAATCTTTATTATTGAATGGGGAAATTTAGTTGAAGATAACTTTGAAGGTGCGATAAAGATTTACTTTGATTACGATGAATTTGATAGTAGACGACTAAAACTTGAGTGTGGCGTCGAAGCAAAAGTCGAGCAAATAAGGAGGTGTTTAAATAATGGTTAAAAAATTTGAAAGACTTGAAAAAGAAGCAAAAAAGCAGAGAAAGGAACCGATAACTATACCAGAAATTTTGCCTATAATTCCAATGCGCAGTAATACCGTCATATTCCCAGGCACCGTCTTTCCGTTTTACGTTGGAAGAGAAAAGTCGTTGATGGCGTTGGAAGAATCTATGGAAAATACAAATCAGATACTTTTTATTGCGAATCAAAAAGATATAACAGTTGAAGAACCAACATTTGAGGACCTGTACTCTATCGGAACAGTTGTTAGAGTCCTTGAGATTGGTAAACTTCCCGATGGAACTTTCAAAGTTTTAGTTGAAGGTATAACAAGAGGTAAAATATCAGAACCTGTCGAAGACAAATACTTAAAAGCTAAGATAGATCTTATAAAATCAAGGTACAGAAAGTCCAAAGAACTCACAGCGTTAATGCGAATAGTAAAAGATGAACTTTACAGATACATTCAACTCTCAAAAAAAATACCACCAGAAGCAATGATGCTTTTGGAAAACGTTGATGATGCTGATGCTTTTGCGGATATTTCAGCTTCCTTAAGTCCTGGAAGTTATGAAGATAAACAGAATCTTTTGGAAACAGTGGAACCAAAAGAAAGATTAACGAAAATTTTGGATATCTTATCAAAAGAACGTGAACTTTTAGAAATCGAACAACAATTAGATCAAAAAGTTAGGCAAAGAATCGAAAAAACGCAGAAAGAGTATTACCTTAAGGAGAAACTTAGGGCAATTCGGGAAGAATTAAGTGGCGAAGAAGATGTTGAAATAAAAGAGCTAAAAGAAAAGGTTGAGAAAGGAAATTATCCAAAGTTTGTTAAAGAGAAAGCGTTCCACGAAATTGGAAGACTTGAGAAAATGTCTCCGTATTCTCCGGAGGCTTCTGTAATACGTAATTATCTCGACTGGATTTTAAATCTTCCTTGGAATCAAAAGATAGAAGAAAATAATGATATATTCAAAGCTGAAGAAACTCTTGAGAAAGACCACTATGGGCTTGAAGAACCGAAGAAAAGAATTTTGGAATTTTTAGCTTCAAGATCGCTATCTGATAAAGCAAAAGCTCCGATAATATGTTTTGTAGGTCCTCCGGGAGTTGGTAAAACTTCACTTGCAAAGTCTATAGCTAAAGCACTCGACAGAAAATTCGAGAGAATGTCGCTCGGCGGTTTAAGGGATGAAGCCGAAATAAGAGGTCATAGAAGAACATACGTTGGGGCTTTACCTGGAAGGATAATTCAACTAATAAGAAAAGCGGGTGTAAGTAACCCTGTAATTCTTTTAGATGAAGTTGATAAGATGGGGATCAGTTTCCAAGGAGATCCAGCATCTGCACTTCTTGAAGTTTTAGATCCAGAACAAAATAAGGAATTTACAGACCATTACTTAGAAATTCCATTTGATCTTTCAGACGTACTTTTCATAACGACCGCTAATGTACTTTACTCTATACCAGATGCTTTAAGAGACAGGATGGAAGTAATAGAAATATCGAGCTACACTGATATTGAAAAGTTCCACATTGCAAAGAATTACATAATTCCTAAGATACGTGTAGAATTTTCTGAAATTAAGAAAGAATTCCTAACCTTTAGAGATGATTCTATAAAAAAGATTATAAACGAATACGCAATCGAACCTGGAGTAAGGGAACTTGATAGGATGTTGCATTCAATATTCAGAAAAGCCGCGTTAGACTATGTTAAAAATAAGAAAAAAGTTACGGTCGATACCAAAAAAATAGTTGAATATCTTGGACCAGAAAAGATTAAACAAGAAGAAAAACTTGAGAAACCTGAAATAGGAATTGCAACTGGACTTGCTTGGACGCCGTACGGTGGGACAACGCTATATATAGAAACAGATTTTGTTAATTCAAATTCTCCGAATCTCGTTGTAACTGGTCAACTTGGAGATGTGATGAAAGAATCTGTAAGGATTGCTTTAAGTGTTGCTAAGAATTACACAAAAGACGATGAAACAGTAAACCAGAGACTTTCAAAGTGTGAGTTACATATTCACGTTCCTGAAGGTGCTGTTCCAAAAGATGGACCAAGCGCTGGAATTACGTTGACAACCGCTCTTATATCTTTGTTTAATTCAAAGCCTGTAAGAAATAACATAGCTATGACTGGTGAGATAACTTTAAAAGGGAAGGTTTTGCCTGTTGGTGGAATCAAAGAAAAAGTCTTGGCAGCTTACAGAAAAGGAATAACCACTGTTATTCTTCCAGAAAAAAACAGAAGCGATATCGAAAAGATACCTCAAGAAGTAAAAGAGAAGATGAAGTTTATATTTGTAAAAGAAATAAGTGATGTTCTAAAGGAGGCATTACTCGATGAAAAACCCAATAAAAACCGCAGAACTGGTAAAAGTGGTAGCAACACTTGACGATAAGTTTCCGGAACCTTTGGAAGGTGAATATGTGCTTGCCGGACGTTCTAACGTTGGCAAGTCTTCGTTTATAAACTCGTTAGTTGGTGGAAAAATAGCTTATGTAAGTAAAAATCCTGGTAAAACAAGAACAATTAACTATTACCTTGTAAACAATAAATTCTACATAGTTGACTTACCAGGATACGGTTACGCTCGAACTTCTCAAAAATATAGGGAAAATTGGAAGAAAGTTATTGACTACTATTTTAATAAGAGAATGTGGAATATAAAAAAACTTTTCGTATTGATAGATTCAAGACATAATCTTATGGAAAGTGATCAAAGTCTTTTAGAATGGATTTCAGAACTTGACCTTAATATAGTTGTAGTTCTTACAAAGGTAGACAAGTTAAACAATACCGAGTTAAAAAAGACTTTAGATTATTTTGAAAACGAACTCAGAGCCTATTCGATCGAAGAAATTATTCCATTTTCCTCAGTAAATGGAAGGGGAAAAGAAGACGTATATCGAATAATATTTGATGAGCAAGGAGGAAAAATATGATAAAACACGAAATCCATTCTCTTTTGAAAAGTATTCTTTCAGAATACAATGTCGATGTAGACTTTGTTGTTGAGGTACCACCAACACAGTTTGGTGATTTTTCATCGAACGTTGCTATGGTTAGTGCAAAGCATTTGAAAAAACCACCTATAGAAATAGCAAAAAATATTGTAGAAAAACTCAAAAATCACCCGATGTTTGATGAAATCTCAATAGCAGGTCCTGGATTTATTAACTTCAAACTCTCAAAGACATACTATGTAGACTTTTTGGAAAGTTTTCTGCGCAAAGGTAAAGAAGTTTGGAACCTCAAGAAGAAAAATTACAAAATAATCCTCGAGTACGGTAGTGCAAATCCCACAGGACCATTCACGGTCGGACACGGAAGGCAGATAATTATCGGCGATGTATTAGCAAACGTTCTTAAATTTTACGGATACGATGTTTTTAAGGAAGTTTACATAAATGACGCTGGTAGACAGATTAAACTTTTAGCAAAATCAATTTGGGCAAGGTATAACCAGCTTTTAGGAGAAGATGAACCTATTCCTGAAGATGGTTATCGTGGTAATTACATTATAGATATAGCAAAGATTGTAATTGAAAAAGAAGGAGAAAAATACAAAAAAGTATGGGACGATTCTGTAGAAGAACTATTCAAGAAATATGCGTTAGAAACTATGTTGGATTCTTTCAACAAAACATTTGAAAGACTTGGAAGCAAATTTGACAACTTTTACGGTGAAAGAACTCTTATTGAGGATGGTACGGTTGATGAAACCTTAAGAATTCTTAAAGAACATAATTTAACGTATGAATCTGAAGGTGCTTTGTGGTTTAAAGTATCTGAATTTGAAAAAGATAGCGATAAAGTTCTTATTAAAAGTGATGGAAGCTACACGTACTTTCTTACAGATATAGCTTATCATTACAGAAAATTCAAACGCGGATTTGATAAAGCAATAGATATTATGGGAAGCGACCATCATGGTCATATACCAAGAATGTATGCAGGAATAAAAGCCTTAGGAATTCCAGAAGATTTCTTAGTTTTCTTATTGCACCAATTTGTTACTTTGAAACGTGGTAATGAAATTGTCAAGATGAGCACCCGTGCCGGCGAATTTGTAACACTCGATGAACTAATCAATGAAGTCGGAAAAGACGCTACAAGATATTTTTTCTCGATGGTTGATATTAATACGCACCTAAACTTTGACCTTGAACTTGCGAAATCAGTATCTAATGATAATCCGGTATACTATGTAAAGTATGCTCATGCAAGAATATGCAGTCTTTTTGAAAATGCGAAAGAAAAGAATATAGAATTTAAACTTGGTGAAAACATTGATTTACTTACGAAAGTTGAAGAATCACAGATTATCAAAGAAATATCAACATTTGATGACACTATCGAAAGAGTTGTTGAAAGACTTTCACCACATTACCTAACAGACTATTTGGAAAACCTGGCTTCAAAGTTCCACAAATATTATGCTGAAAACAAAATTGTAGATCTTAATAACGTAGAGCTTAGTAATGCACGTCTCAATTTGTCTTACGGTGTAAGAAATATACTCAGAATAGGTTTAGAATTACTTGGTATAGAAGCTCCAGAAAAAATGTAAAAATTTTAAAAGGATGTGGTGGCTACGAAACTCGAAGAAATTTTCTCAAAGTATATAATGGAAATATCAAAAGCAACAGATGAACAAGGTGTTTACAAAACTTTTCAGACAACCGTTGAAAAATTCCTTGATTTTGAAAAAATCAATATTTTCAAAGAGAATTCAGTTGTTTTCGCACAACCCGAATCTGAAAGTATAAAAAGGGAATTGTACGAAGATTATGTTCCATTTATTGAAGAAAGGCTATCGCCTGCTTTTATTCCCTCTGAAGTCGATGGCAAAGAGAAATATGTTGGCATTGTACCGATGGTGAAAAATGGAAAAATTTTGGGAATGATAGTAATTCAAACAAAAGATGAGGTTAGCGAGGAGAAAATAGATTTTCTTCAAATATTTGCATACCTTGCAGGGATAACTCTTGAAAATTTAAAACTTCTCGAATTCGTAAGCCGTTCAAAAAAGTATTTTGAAAACATTATCGAATCTTCGTCAGATGGAATTATAGTACTCGACGAAACGGGAAATGGTGAATTCAAAAATAAAGTCGCTGCTGAGTTTTTGGAAAACTTAAAAGAACTTGAATCTATCGTAAAAGAACTTGTAGATACTCAGCAATTCTTTAGAGAAGTTGGATTGTCTGAACAGTATTTTGTTATAACATTAAAAGAAGTTTATCTACTTAACGAAAAGAAATTTTTGGTAAACATAAGAAACGTAACGAGTGAAAAAGAAATTCAAAAGTTAAAAGAACTCGAAAAAATCAAAGCTAATTTCATAGCAAATTTATCTCACGAATTAAGAACTCCACTAAGTGCTATAAAAGCCTATACAGAAACTATGATGACATTAGAACTATCAAAAGAAGAGATGAACGAATTTATACCAATAATTTATGAGCAGTCTAATCGTTTGGAAGATTTGATAAACGATTTATTTGACTACGCAAGACTTGAAAGTGGAGAACTTATATTGAAGAAAGAGAACTTTAAACTTGGTGAAGTTCTTAATAACGTAATTTGCAAACTTTCAAAGAACGCTGAAAAGAACAAGGTTAATTTAGACGTAGAACTATCTGATATTGAAATATATGCCGACAGATATAGCTTTGAAAAGGTATTTTATCACCTTTTAAACAATTCTATAAACTTCTACGATAAAGAAAAAGAAGAACGGTACGTAAAATTATCGGTTTCTGTAGACGACGAGATTCTTAAAATAACTGTTGAAGACAATGGAATTGGAATTCCAGAAGACAAGTTTGAAAAGATATTTGAAAAATTCTACAGAATCGATAATGAACTTACTTACACAGTTTCTGGTGCTGGTTTAGGTCTTGCAATAGTTAAAGAAATCGTAGAAGAATACAAGGGCAAAATAGAAGTCGAATCAAAACTTTCAGAGTTTACAAAATTCACAATAAAAATTCCGTTAAATTCTATAAGTAGGTGAATTGATGTTCAAAGAGTTGATGTACTCTGTTAACGAGCTTCCAACACCCGACGTTATAGTAGAACAGATAATCGCAACCGCATCGAATCCAAACGTTAGTGCAAAAGAGCTTGAAAAAGTTATAGCTCAAGATGTAGGACTTTCAACAAAAGTTCTAAAACTTGTTAACTCCGCTTACTATGGACTTCCGAGAAGAATTTCGAAACTTTCGGAAGCTATAATGATTTTAGGTTTCAAAACTGTTAGAAATTTAGCGTTAAGTGTTTTTACATATTCAGCTTTAAAATCTTCCAATAAATCAAAGATAGACCACGATAAACTTTGGACACATTTTATGCTCACAGCAATTTTTTCTGAAAGTATTGCAAAATATGTTGGATATATTCGTAAAGAGGAAGCTTTTATGGCTGGAATGCTTCACGATGTAGGTAAAATCGCACTTGATATATTAGCAACAGAGTATCTTTATCAGCTAACAATAACAAGTGAAAAGACACTTAACCCTATTTTTCGAATCGAGTACGATAATCAATTTGAATCCCATACAGAACTTGGTGGAGATCTACTTGAATTGTGGAAACTTCCAGAAGAGTTCGTCGCAGTTGCACGGTTTCATGAACTTCCATCGTTAACACCAGATAGTCCGTACATAGAAATATCTTGTATCGTGCACCTTGCTAACTTCTATTCAAATTTAATTTTACCTGGATATTCTTATTCTTACGGAGACCCATTTTTAGATCAGATTATATTTAAAAAATTAGCTTTGAAGCCATCACATTTACAAGCTTTACTAAACGACTTGACACGTATATATAAAAAATCACTTGATCTGTTAAAAGGAGGTGCTGAAGATGAAACAAGAGTATAAACTTAGAATGTTAGAGTCAGAATTGAGAAACGTTTTGGTGGAAGCTTTGAGAGAATTAAAAGACGAAAAATTGGAGCCTGTGAAATTGAACATAACGATTTCAAGGGTTCAAGTATCAAAAGACAAACGATACGCAGATATATTTGTAAGCTATTTTGGCTCAGCTGAAGAAAGAACGGAAATAGTAAAGTATTTAGAGGAAACCAAAGGTTATTTTAGAACTTATGTAGCCAAGAACATAAGGCTTTTCAAAGCTCCAGAACTTAGATTTAAAGAAGATAAAGGGATCGAAGCAACGGTGCATATAAATAAATTGTTAGATAGTATTAAAGAAAAACAAAATGATTCCGATAATTGATATAGGATAACTGTAATCCTATGGAGGGGATTATTATGGAAAGAGTAGAAGGAGTTGGAAGGGTTAACGTCTTTTCGACTGATAGAGCGGTTGATAGAACTAAAGATGCTGTGAAAAACGAACTTAAAAAACCACGGGAATTAGAAAAACAAAACGAAGAGATAAAAAATCAAAACAAACCGAACCCCGAAGAAATCGAAACATTTAAGGATAACTTGGAAAAATTGAAGAAGATATTTAGAGGACAGGCGGAATTTGAAATAGACAAAGAAACGCATATGGTTATAGTCCGAATTAAAGATCCTGATAGTGGTGATATTATACGTCAAATACCTCCAGAGGTTGCTGTTAAACTTTCCAAAAACATCGCAGAGCTTTTGGGGGTTTTGATGGACGAAAGGGTGTGAAAATATGGATCTTTCCGGTATAGCCAACAATATTAATCACAGATATCAACCATCGTCAAGGCTCCAGATTGGTGGTGCGGTAAGTGGTCTTGATACCGCATCTATAATTGAAAAACTTTTGGAAGTTCAGTCCGCTCCTTTAAGGAGACTCGACCAAAAGTACAGAAACCTCGACTCTGTTCAAAGAGCGTATAGGTCTGTATCTGACAAAATCAGAGAGTTTTACAATTATATCTCGAATTTTTCCCTCCAAAGTTCTCTTATACCAAAGACTGCGTCAGTGTCAGATACATCAGTTCTTAATGCAAAACCAAATTCTTCTGCTACAGATGGTGTGTACAACATAACGGTTAATTCTTTAGCAACGAATAGTGCATACCAAGGAACGTATTTTGGTAAAGATGTAACCGCTACAACTCAGTACTCAGATATAGATGCAAGGGTTAGCCCTGTAAATAACTCAACAGTCAAAATAAAAATTGGAACAAATGAGCAGACATTCAACGTAAGTTCTTCAGATACAGTCAACGATATAATAACAAAGATTCAAGGTGCATTCAGCGATGCCGGTTCATCTGCTACCGTATCATTTGATACGACTTCTGGAACCTTAAAGATACAATCGAGTTCTGTTTTCCAGATATCAAACGTATCAGGAAATTTCACAAATGTTTTCAGATTAAACGATTCCGTTATGACAAAGGTTGGAAGCGATTACGTACTACAAAGTTCTGGAAACGTTGGAGCCTATTCGACGCTTAAAACTATGTCAAGTATTGGAATCAGTAGTAATACAACGATGCAGATAAATTCTATAACAATAAACATAAACACTACTGATACAATATCGCAGGTAATCAGCAAGATAAACAACGCAGATCAAAATATTCAAGCACAATACAACGATAAAACCGGAATAATAACTATAATCGATAAAAGAACTGGCGATTATGTGCTAAACGTCTCAGGACCGGCTCAACTTGGACTTAGCACTGGAACTTTTACATTAGGCAACGTCGCAAGTATTAATGTGACCAGCTCTTTAGGTACAGAAACAGTTCAGTCCAAGAACAATACATTAACATATCAAGGTTTAGAACTTACGTTGCTTAAAACCGGTTCGTCAACTGTTACTGTCGGAACTGATAAAGGGAAGATCGTTGATAAACTAAAAGAATTTGTAGGTAAATGGAATGAGATGATCGAGTTTGTTTACGGTAGGCTTACGGAAGATAAAGTGAAAGGTAAATCCGAAGATCAAATGACCGAGGAAGAAAAAATAAAAGGCTACTTAAAAAACGATAATTACTTAAGAAGAGTCTTTGACAAGATGCGAAATTATATTTACAATCGTATTGATGGTGTTAGTTTGAACGACTTTGGAATTTCTTTTGGAGATACCGGAAAAGGATATATCAACACGATGAGAGGACGAATATCTTTAGATGAAGATAAGTTAAACAAATTTTTTAATGAGAATTCACCAGAAAAAATATGGGAGTTTTTCGGTAAATCTGAAGGAACAACAAAAGGCTGGGCACTTCAAGTTAAAGAATATGCCTACAGTTTAACAAAATTCAACGGAGAAATCGATACTGTAGCAGGTGTTTCGGGGAGAATCGAAAGAGAGAAAAGAGTGTTAGCAAACCGTATGATTTCAATGATGGAGATGCTCGAAAAGAAAGAAAAATACCTCTGGGATAGATATACAACACTTGAAAGCGTTCTATCGAAGCTAAATGCTCAAGGAAGTTATATAGCTCAAGCGACACAACCGAGAAGATAGTTAAAAATTATTCTTGAAGTACTTACAGTCGTTTTTTAAGAAACAATTTTGGCATTTTGGACTTACCGGTTTACAAACTTTTTTACCAAACTCGACCATCGAACCGTTAATTGGTCCCCAGAGTGAAGGTTGAAGAAGCTCGCAAAGTGCTTTTTCAGTCTGCTCTGGGATTTTTGTTTTAACCCACCCCAAACGGTTTGAAATTCTGTGAACGTGGGTATCGACAGCTAAAGCAGGGATACCAAACGAAACGTAAAGAACAATATTCGCAGTCTTGCGTCCAACACCAGGTAGTTTTAAGAGCTCTTCGAGTGAGTTTGGTACATTACCACTGTAATTTTCCAATATCATCTTACTGACTTCAATTATATTCTTTGCCTTTTGAGTGTACAATCCTGAAGGTTTTATAAGATCATAAAGTTCTTCAGGATTTGCAAACGCTATTTTTTCGATACTGTCAAACTTTTCAAAAAGTTGCCTTGATGCAATTTCAGTATTTTCATCTTTACTTCTCTGACTTAGAATCGTTGTCACAAGTACTCTGAAAGGCTCGGTCTCTTGATGAATTCTCGGGAAGTTTTCAACAATTTGCTTTGCAAGTTCGTTTATTTTATCGTTCTTGTTCATACTTTTCTATCAGCTCCCTTGCCAATTTCTCATCATCTTTCACCTGCTGTATAAGTTTTTCAACAGAGTCAAAATTAACTTCAGTTCTTAAAAATTCCAATAATTCCACTCTAATCTCTTTACTGTACAAATCGTCTGAGAAGTCTAAAATATATACTTCGTACTTAACTTTCTTGGTTCTTTCAAGCGTTGGTCTGTAACCAATATTTATAAGTCCATAATATTTTCTTGGTGTGTAAACAGTGCAAAGGTAAACACCACACTTTGGATCAAGAAGATACTGATCGCTCCTTTTAATGTTTGCAGTTGGAAATCCGAGCTTTCTTCCAATTTGCCTGTCTTTGTAAACTAAGCCGTGAACTGAATAGTTTTTTCCAAGAAATTTATTTGCTTTTTTTACATCTCCTTCTTTCAAATAATTTCTTATCTTACTACTACTTACCCTCTCTCCATCGATCATTATAGGCTCTACGACTCTTAGTTCTATTCCCGATTTTTCACAAAACTCTTTTAATTTTTCAACATTTCCACCAGCACCTTTTCCAAATTTGAAGTCGTGTCCTACAACAATTCCTTTAACATTTTTGGAAATAATCTCAAAAAATTCAGAATATGAGTATTCTTGGATTTTTGGCAATTCAAGCGTTTCAACTTCTCCGTAATAAGAAAGGTATTCTATTCTATCTTCCAAAGAGATTATTAGACCATCAAATTTATCTTTGTAATATTCCATCGGATAAGTTATTGTATATATTTTTGTTTTAGCATTTAGTTCTCTTGAAAGTTTTTTCAACTCACTTAGTATTTCCTGATGTCCAATATGAACACCATCAAATACACCTATCGTTATTATCATTTTCTATAAGCCCCTCTCACCAAAGTTTCTTGTTAGTAATCTGTAACTCATCTCTCTAAAAGTCATCTTTCGTGTATAATTTCCAAAATCAAGTTTGATAAAGAGAATGTAAACGGAAATTCTTAAAAGCAACGCTATAAAGAACAAAAAATTATATCCTGAGATTATTTCAAGATTTCCAATTGAAATTTGTATGTCTTTTAGTGCATCTGCGGTGAGACCACCGAGGTATGAAGCTATCAAAGATGCAATTCCTGCAACGAGAGCATGAGTTGAAACATAAAACTCAGCTGGTTCACGTGCGACCTGAAGCAAAAGGTTGAAATAAGAAAGATTTATTGCAGTCCAACCGAATGCCGCAATTACAATATCAATCATCAAAAGATAAAGGTAATTTTGTTGGTTCATCATAGAGTATAGAAAAGGTATACACAAGACTATACTCAAACCGAATCTTAAAGTATTTTTATTACCAAAATGTGTTGATATCTTCCCAAAAAGTATGTAAAAAAGAGAAGCTAAAATAGAATTTACAACGCTCAAGACACCTAATATAGCATAATCAATCTTCAAATAAGCCACTTCAAAATAACTAAAAAATGGTCCTGCAAACTGGATTGCAAAGTTCCAAAAGAATGCAAATATGAGCATTTTCTTAAATTCAGAATTTTTTAGAGATTCAAGAGGTAAAAGTAAACTGTAGTCTTTGACAGATGATTCAGGTATTTCATGTTTTGCTAACAAATAAGCTGTTAGAAGAAAGAAACTTGAAGAAAGCGTATAAATTATTATTAATCCAATTCTTTGTGGTGCAAACTTCAATATAAAAGAGTTAATTAGAAAACTAAGTGTTCCAGCAACGGAGGCCATCGTATTTCTGAATCCAAAATACTTACCTCTTAAGTCTTCCGAAATTATACTTCTCATCGAAGCCGTCCAAAGAGCACCTGTAAAACTGTTAACGAAGTTAAAAACTATTATAGGTATAGCAACAAAAAGTTCTTGTTTTATATCAAATACAAGGGCAAACAACAAAATCAAAAACGCTGAACGACCTATGTAGGCTGTCGTTGTAATCAGTTTTTTTCTTGAGCCGTTAAATCTGTAAAGAGTTGGTGCAAAAAATTGAAATAGCTGACTTGTCGCTGGAAGAGCAGCTAAAATACTTAGTGTAACTGGGCTAAGTTGAAAGTAAAGTGCAAGTGTTGAAAATACAAACCCTTGTGTAGCATTAAATGCTAATGTGTAAATGGCACCTTCAAGAATAGATAATTTCATTGTTTTAGTGTATTTCAAAATTTTCAGACCTCCGATTGTTCGTTTCTCTAATTAATTTTACCATCAAGAGCATTTTTGTTAATAGGGAAAATAAAGTCCCCACAAAATTGTGGAGACTTAAGAATTTTACAGTAGATATTATTTCAATCCAGTTCTTGCTATTCCTTTTACAAAATACTTTTGAGTGAACAAGAATATCAAAATAACCGGCAAGATTGAGAATGTAGCCGCTGCCATAAGCTGGTTATACCTTGTACCAACTTCTGAACTGAAAGCTTGCAAACCCACAGACAAAGTTCTGTATTTCGGATTGTTTGTAACAATCAAGACCCACAAAAAAGCATTCCAACTTCCAACAAACTTAAGTAGGGCAGTTGTTATCATAACAGGCTTACTGAGTGGTGCAACTATCTGCCACAAGAATCTCCAATGTGAACAACCATCTATTTTTGCAGCATCAAACAATTCTGAAGGTAAACTCAAAAAGTGTTGTCTCATCAAAAAGATAGAGAAGACACTCACAATCCAAGGTATTATCAGAGCATAATATGTATCAATCCAACCGAATTTGGAAACAGTGATGAAATTCGGAACTAACAGAACCTCACCGGGAACCATCATTGTAGCTAAAAATATACTGAAAAGAATTCCTTTGCCAGGGAAATTCATCCACGAAAAAGCGTATGCGGCTAAAGCTGAGATTACAAGTTCAAGAATTGTTGTTAAAACCGCAACAAGAACGGTATTATAGTAATACCTGCCAAACGGTGCAGCATTCCAAGCGTCAACGTAGTTTTGGAATATGTTTTTAAAAGCTTCTGATGGTGTAAAATTAAGTTGAACTTTGCTAAGGTTATCGTCTACAAAATAAACTGGAGATACATTATCGAGTTCTATTTGAATATTTTTACCGCCTTTTATCATAACTCTATTTACAAAATCGGGAGCTTTGACAATTTTCCAAAAGTATACAGCTTTATCGAACATATCTCGAACCTTTTGTAGTTCCAAATTAACATTTAATAAATCATCGAAAAGACTGTCGAAATTCTCTTCATAATCCTCTTTATATGCTAATAATTTTCCTTTTACAGAACTATAAGTAAGGTTAAAACCAACTAATTTGTCCAAAGCTTCAATCACATCATCAAAAGGTTTATTTAAATAGTTCTCAGGTTCAACGTTGTTTTGATACATAACATTCAAAAGGGAACCAACTAATGTCTTCAGAGAAACTGCATCACTTGTTTGTAATTTATACTTATCAATTATTTCGTAGTCCAAAGCTTTTGAGAACTCCTCAACTATCTTTTCTATTGGCGTTTTGTTTACAACTGCCTCAAATAACTTATAATCTTTTATACCTTCAAGTTCTTTAAGCAAATTTTCTCTTTTTTCTTTCTCAGTTATACTTTTAACGATAATATCTTCACTAACAACTGAGTTTTGAATTTCCTTAAAGAATTTAGAAGTTTTTACGTACAGTTCAACATCCCTGTAAATCTCTATCAACCCTTCAACATTTTCATTGTAGTCGTAACTTAGTTCATTTTCATAATCATATCTTAAATCATTTAGTAAAGCGAGTGTATTATTAATTTCTGAAACTTCCTTATCGGAAAGAACCAATTCTAAACCTGCCTTGTAAGGTTCTAACTTACTTTGAATTTTTTCAATCTTCTCAATATTTGAAATTAAGAAACTTTCAAACCGTTCTTTTTCGCTTTCGTCAGAAATTCGATCAACACCAAAGGTTGATACGGTATCAATGTATTCTTTAAAGAATTCGAGTTTCCCAAATAATCTTTCAAAGAAATTATCTCTCTTAAGGTACGGTGTTGTACCTGTTTTGTAAAACTGAAAGACCTCTTCAAAGAAAAGTTCGGGTTCTGACGTTTTAAAATTACCTTTATAATCTAAAGAATTCAGAAAACTCTCAAATTCAGAAATATCCATATTGTTCGAATACTTGACACCTTTAAGTGGAATAGTCAAAGTACCTCTAATTATAGGATCAGAGTTTACAGTAAGTGATAGCCCTTCCATTTTCTTTGAAACGAAAGAAAGTGCTTCTCTAAGACTTATTCCAACTACTGATGTACTCTGTCCAGCACTTACATCCACGGGAAGTTCTCTTTTTGATGCAAAGGAACTTGTTTTCCAACTTGGAGGCCAGGTGTTAACTTCAGATGGTAATTTAAGGGAGGTTGCGACCATCCAAGCAAATGGTATAATCATAACGAAAGTAAGAAATACCAAAAGAATGTAAACAAGAGTTTTATTTAGCTTACGTTTTTTCGTCATCATATTACCTCCCCGATTATCCTGCGTACTCGACGACTTTGTCTCCGACTCTGTACTGGATGAATGTGAATACAAGGATTATTATAAACAACAAATACGCCGCCGCACTTGCGATTCCCATTCTTTGTTGTCTGTAGAACATATCAAAAACATAATAAACCATCGTCATACCACTGTTTCCATATGGTCCTGGGAGTCCATCGTACAAAACGAAGACTTGTTGGAAGACTTTAAAAGCACCTATAACTGACACTATCGTAAGGAAAAAAGTAGTTGGTGTAAGAAGTGGCCAGGTAATATATAGAAATTTCTGTAAATTATTTGCACCATCAACATCGGAAGCTTCATAATAGAAAGTATCGATATTCTGTAAACCCGCTAAAAAAATAGTTGCATTGTAACCGACGTTATGCCAGATCGAGACGATACTTACGGTTGGAATTGTCCACTTAGCGTCTTTAAGCCATTTTATAGGATTGAGTCCGATAAATGATAACAGGTAATTTAAAAGTCCTATATCATCGTTGTATATCCATTTCCATA
>FWWM01010919.1_pt1 | contig 15825 bp, 14 predicted proteins | sample 2228351 | NCBI WGS metagenome assembly FWWM01 (sample SAMEA103939774, study PRJEB20133) | metagenome | reverse complement strand
TTGTTAGTGCGTCGTCAGGGACGACGCTTTGCCTTCTTTTATTCTATTACTCAAAACGTCGTCAGGGACGACTTCTTTCCATTCATTGCTTTTCATCTCTATAAAGTGCGAGAACGGATGTTTCGTCGTTGGCGCTTCTCGATAGGACACATTTTTTAATGCTATCATACCTTTACTAACGACGACCTTTATCATCTAACGGAGAATTATTTTTTCAACAACCATGACATTGGAATTTTTATGAAAAAGGGCATCCTCTATGCCATCATCGCTTATGTTATGTGGGGGCTTTTTCCGGTGTATTGGAAATGGTTGAGTGCCGTTGCAGCATTGGAGGTCTTGAGCCATCGCATGGCCTGGTCGCTGGTGTTCGTTGGCCTGCTGTTGTGGTGGCGAAAAGCGTCGCTTTTGCAGAATCTACGGCGCCATTGGCGTCGGTCGTTGATTTTTATTGTGACGGCTTGTGTATTATCGATCAATTGGGGCTTGTACATCTGGGCAGTTCAGACCAATCGTGTGGTGGATGCCAGTTTGGGTTATTTCATCAATCCACTGATCAATGTCCTGTTAGGCATGATGTTATTGCAGGAGCGGTTGGCTCCCGGACATTGGATAGCCGTGGGGCTGGCGTTTGCCGGGATGTTGTATCTGGCAGTGCAGCAGGCTGGTTTGCCCTGGATCGCTTTGGTTTTAGCCATTTCTTTTTCGGTGTATGGCATTATGCGCAAGACCGCGCCGTTGAACAGCCTGGAAGGATTAGCGGTGGAAACGGCTGTACTTTTGCCATTTGCCCTCAGCTATATTTTGTGGCTGGAGCGTCAAGGAGCCGGAGCTTTTGGGCATGGTGAGTGTCTCACGTCTCTGCTGTTGGCCTTTGCCGGTCCGGTTACAGCACTGCCTTTATTGTTCTTTGCAGCTGGCGCCAGACGCATTCCCTATAGCCAATTGGGATTCATACAATACATCGCGCCAACGTTGCAATTCTTGCTCGGCGTTTTTTTGTATCATGAACCTTTGTCATCTGTACGTCTCACTGGTTTTACATTGGTTTGGCTGGCGCTGGCGGTTTACACCGCCGTAGAATGGAACCGCTCGCGTAATGGTGCGCCTATGGTAACATAGTTGTTTTTAACGGCTACGGCTTTGAATACAAAGAGCAGAAATCCTCATTTCGAAGAACCGATTATTTCATATCTGCGTGTGGATTATCCACAATTGCATCAGGATATGTCGGTGGGCGAGGCTCTCCATACTATTAGAAAAAAGGGCTTGGGCGCCCAGATCGTGTATTTTTACGTTGTCGATGCAATCGATCGATTGCTGGGGGTTGTGCCTACACGACGTCTTCTCACCGAAGATTTGAACACCAAGATCGGCGACATCATGGTCAAACACGTGGTGACCTTGTCCAGCCAGGCCACTATACTCGATGCCTGCGAGATGTTCGTTCTCTATAAATTTTTGGCGTTGCCCGTGGTCGATGAGCAGCGACGTTTATTGGGAGTGGTTGATATCCATCTTTTCACCGAAGAAGTATTCGATTTGCTCGAGCGCGAGCAAACGGATACGGTTTTTGAGTATATCGGTTTCAAGATATCGCAGGTCCGGGAAGCCTCGCCGGTGAAAATATTTCGTTATCGCTTTCCTTGGCTACTGGCGACCATCACCAGTGGACTGCTCTGCGCCGTATTGACCAGTGTCTTTAAATACACCTTAGAGAGCAGCATCCTCCTGGCGTTTTTTTTGGCGTTAGCCCTGGGCTTGGGAGAGAGTGTGGCCATTCAATCGATGACAGTGGCGATTCAGAATTTACGATTTGGTCGGCCGACCTTGAACTGGTACCTGAAAAACCTGGGGAAGGAGGTGATGACTGCTGTTCTACTGGGAATAGCTAGTGGTTTTTTAGTGTTCCTTTTGACTCTTTTTTGGGATCGGAACAGCCTTGTTGGGTTGGCCATCGGAACCGGTATCTGTTTTTCTATTGTGTCGGCCTGTTTCTTTGGACTCACGGTGCCGACACTCTTGCATCGACTTCGCATGGATCCAAAGATTTCCGCCGGGCCAGTGGCGTTGGCGCTCACCGATGTTTCGACGGTGCTGTTTTATTTTCTCTCGGCGGTGGTGTGGCTGGACTGATTACAGGACGAAAACATTCTGACCCCATTTCTTTGGGCATCGCATCATGGATGGATAAATTGATGACTTTCGATGGAGTAAGAAATCCGTCAACCCCTCTGCGATATTGGAATATGCCCATTGTACATTATCCTTGAAATCTATCCTTTTTCCAATTTTTCTAATATCGATGGTGGGTATTTTTCTACTTTATTAAGTTTTACTGCGCATCAACACTTGTCCTTGACTTTCATCTAATTTCTTTGCATATTGCATACCTAAAAACTAGCAGTGCAGCGGTCGATCTAAAGTAAGCATCTATACAAGCAGCAATTTTGTTGAATCAAAAATGGAGGAGATATGCTACGAGTCGGTGTGATCGGAGTCGGGTACTGGGGACCGAATATCATTCGTAATTTCGACGCCAATAAAGAGACGGAAATGGTGATATGCTGCGATCTCAAGCAGGAGCGGTTGAATTTCATCAAGAGCAAACATCCGGCGATTAAAACAACCACGGATTATCGAGATATCATCAACGATCCTCAGATCGATGCTGTGGCCATCTGTACGCCGGTATTCACCCATTATGATTTGGCCAAGGCGGCGTTATTGGCTGGCAAGCACGTTTTCCTGGAAAAACCCATGACTTCCAATTCGGCGCAAGCGGCGGAATTGGTGGAATTGGCAGCCAAACACAATCGCACGCTGATGCTGGATCATACGTTTATTTATACAGGGGCAGTGCAGACCATCAAAAGAATCCTCGATCAGGGCGAATTGGGGGAGATTTATTATTTCGATTCGGTACGCATCAACTTGGGGCTGTTTCAGCACGACGTCAATGTGATTTGGGATTTGGCGCCGCACGACATTTCCATCATGGATTTTCTTTTACAATTAAAGCCCGAGAGCGTGGTCGCCACCGGCGCCGACCACCTAGGCAAAGGCTTGGAGGATGTGGCCTATCTGACGATCTATTATCCCAACAACATCATCGCCCATATTCATGCCAATTGGCTATCGCCGGTGAAAATCCGTCAGACGCTGATCGCCGGCACGAAAAAGATGATCGTGTGGGACGATAACGTGCAAATGGAAAAAATCAAAGTTTACGACGCGGGTATTATCGTCAATCGCACCACAGACGAAATTTACGATACGCTGATCCAATATCGAACCGGCGACATGTGGGCACCCAAAGTTCCGATGACCGAGGCGCTGAGCACAGAGGTATCACATTTCGTAGAGTGTATCAAAACCGGCAAAACTCCATTGACCGATGGGGTGGCCGGGCTGAATGTGGTGCGTATATTGGAGGCATCGGACAAGTCCATCAAAATGCGCGGCAAAGAAATTAAATTATAAAGTTAATCAACTCTTCTCCAATCTTCAATCTTTATCATGAGGTCTATATGTCAAATAAATTCATAAGCATTGCAGACGACGTGAAATTGGGCAAGGACGTCAAGATATTCAACTTTGTCAACCTCTACGGTTGTGAGATTGGCGACGGCGCCAAAATTGGCACCTTTGTGGAAATTCAACGTGGAGCCAAGATCGGCAAGAACTGCAAAATCTCCAGCCACACGTTCATTTGTGAGGGGGTGCATATCGAAGACAACTGCTTTATCGGCCATAATGTGACGTTTATCAACGATAAATATCCTCGCGCCACCAATCCGGATGGCACCATGCAGACCGACGCCGATTGGGTCTGTGTGCCCACGTTTGTAAAAAAAGGCGCTTCCATCGGCTCCAGCTCTACGATTCTATGCGGGGTGACCATCGGCGAGAATGCCATTGTGGGTTGTGGGGCAGTGGTGACCAAAGATGTGCCACCCAACACCATCGTGGCAGGGGTGCCAGCGCGGGTGTTGCGTAAGATCGACGAAAAATAAGCCATCGTCCCCTTTCAGCGAAAATCAAAACCACCCGGAAAGATGATGATCTTTGTTGGGTGGTTTTTTTATCTAATGAGGAGAAACTGAATCACAAAATCCGCGATCATTCAATTGTGAAATAATCGATAGAATCAGAACAAAGGGGGGATTTTTAGGGAAATTATAGAATTGAGTTATTCGCTGATGTAGCGTTGAATGTCCCTCCAAACCAACGTGAGTTTGGGCTATCAATAATACAGCCCATCGAATTCTGTTGCACCTTTTACTTTGCCTCTGAACATTCCCACGGTCATCCATACAACGGATATATAGCCCGCGCCGAATCCCGTGGCACCCTTTGAACCCACAAGCAGCGGGATTTTCAGGCGAAAAAATGGGGGTCATTGATTCGCCTATTTGCCCTGAGTTTGCAATGACCCCTCTTCCGACTTTATGGTTATCGGCTCACCTTTTTCTCCAGCATAAAATACAATGATCTCCGCAGGTTCCGATCCCTCATTTTTCCCATAGTGCCAGGTATTTACGACTTCGATGATTGGATCGTACGGTTTGAGTTGCAATACTTTTCCATCTAATGTGATAACTGTGAGTTCGCCTTTCAATAGCACTCCGGCGTTGATAACTGGATGTGTGTGCAAAGGCAGAGAATGATGAGGCGGAATCGTGATTTTCATGATCGTAATTTCGGGGGTGCCAACCCTATAAGCCGGCAAAGGTTGCCCATCCCAGCTATGAGTGGACTTGATGAGCTGAACCGAATTGACCTTGTTATTATTTGGGGAAGAAGTGCATCCAAGAAATAGACCGATCCATAAAAAAATTACAAACAATTTCCTCATCGATTTCCCTTTATGAATAGCTCCCGTTTTTTAGACCGCATGGATTTATCCCAATTCCACTTCAACGATCAATTTGTCGCTGCCGATATTTTTTACAAATTCTGAGGTGATGATATTTCCCTGCAAAGGGATATCATTCACTCGGATGCTGCGAATGCCTTTGTTGACATTTTTGGGGTTGCGTACATAGATTTCGTAGGTTTTGCCGCGAAAATGCCGTGTTACCTTGTAACGCTGCCAGGTACTGGGTATGCAGGGATCGATCATCAACCCCTCGTAAACTGGGCACACGCCGAGGATATAATCGATGCCGTCGCGCAGCATCCAGGCGGAGGAGCCGGTGAGCCAGGAGTGGCTGGCCTGTCCGTAGGTGGGATGATCGGGACTGGTGACATATTCCGCATAGACGTAAGGTTCCACCTGATAGCGGTCGATGTCGATGATGGGGTTCATGGGCAACGCTTTTTTATAGATATCGAAGGCTCTATCGCCGCGACCCAATAGGCATTCGGCTAAAATGGTCCAGCTGACCGGATGATTGAACACGGCGCCGTTCTCTTTCTTGCCCGGAACACAGCGCGTAGCCAGTCCTATTTTGGGATTGATTTTGGTATAGGGTGGATGCAAAATTTTTGGTCCCTTGGGTGTATCCAGATATTTGATGACCGCGTTCATACAACTGAGAGCTCTGGCTTCATCGGCCACGCCGCTGATTACCGCCCACGATTGGGTATTGAGAAAAATTTGGCCCTCCTCGTTGCGAGAGGAACCAATCACCTCGCCATCATCGTTGGTGCCGCGGATATACCACTCACCATCCCAGCAATATTCATTGATGGCACCGGCGATGCGCTGATAGTCGCGCATATATTTCAGTGCCAATTCCTCATCGCCGATGTATTTGCACAGGCTGCTGGTTTCCCGAAGAATATAGGCGAGGAACATGGTGACCCACACGCTTTCGCCACGGCCTTCGCGTCCCAAATAATCGAGGGTGTCGTTCCAATCGCCAGGACCGAATTTGGCCAGCCCGCGATCGGTTAGATTGCCCAGGGTGAAGCGGATGGCGGCATGTAGGTGTTCCAATACGGTCGCTTCGCTATGGTCATAGAACTTGGTCTTTTGGTGCAGCAGCTCAAGGTCTGCGGTCTCTTTCAGATATTGGATGATGGCCAGTGGCAACCACAAGGGGGTATCGGAGTGGCCGGTTAACTCACCGCCGCCGCTGGTCGGGAAATAGAGATGAAACGTATTGCCTTTCTGGAATTGGTATTGAGTCATTTCCAATATGCGGTTTTTGACCCATTCCGGTCGCGGGATGAGTGGACCTAAAATATCCTGACAGGAATCGCGAAAGCCGCGACCGAATAACAAGCCGCCGTGGTAATAGGAGGCATCTCGGGAAAAACGAAAGGTCACCGAAGTTTGATATTGATTCCAGACGTTGAGCATGGTGTTCATGTCGTCGTCCGGTGTATCTACCTGAACGTGTTGCAAATAGTCCTTCCAAAAATTACGCAGTTTAGTATAGGCCTGGTTCACCCCTTCGATTTGACGGTATTTTTGGACGAGCGCATTGGCCGATTCTTGGTGATTCTCGCGCGGCACCACCCCCATCATGAAAACGAACTCTTTCTCCTCGTTGGCCTCGAGGGAGAGTTCCGCCTGTAAAGCGACGATGGCATCGCCAGAGGTGATTTCGCTATCAAAGCAGCGGCCACTCTCGACGGCGATGGGGTTGCTCTCCGAGCGCCACCGGCCGATGAATTGATCCTTGCTGCCATCCCAGCCGATGATGGGAAGGGAGGAGGCGAAGAAAACATAGCGATCCCATGCCTGATTGGCCTGTTTTACCGAGGCCCCTGCCTGTACCACCCAATAGCGTTTGCTGGCCAAGAGTATCTGCCCTTCGCGGTCAAAGTAGACTTCGTTAAAATGTTGGTCGTTGGGTTGATTGATCAAGTCGACCAGGGCGTGCCCAAGCGCCAATTCAGCAAAGGCAAAGATGTCCAACGCTTTTTTCTGGGATGAGATGTTTTTTATCCGCACGCGCCAGATTTCCAGATCGTCATCGGGCGGCACAAAATAGAGGATCGAGGCCTCGATGCTGCGGTAACGGGAGGAAATTTGGGTATAGTAAAGGCCATGGCGGCATTCATATGTTTCCAGATTCGTGGCGGTAGGTTGCCATGTGGGCGACCAATAGTGGCCGCTGTCTTTTTCTCGGAGAATGATGTAGCGCCCCGGGCGGTCCATGGGCAGACAGTTGTACCGCCAACGGGTGATGCGATTGTCGCGTGGACTCTGGTAAAAGCTGAATCCGCCGCCGGTATGGGAAATCAGACCGTGATAGCGGCCATTGGAGATATAATTGACCCACGGCGCCGGTGTGTCCGGTCGGGTGATGATGAATTCGCGTTTATCCTGTGAGAAATGTCCGTAGCGTTGCACATGCGACTCCTGAAATTGGTTGCGAGGGGTTGTCGTTATTGTGTAAAAATGTTATGATTATTGATGTGATGGTTTTTGCGTTTTATGAATTTTAATTAAACGATAATTTAAAAAAATAAAAATTTAGAAAAAAGAATTTTTCTTGCTTTAGACAAGTTTTTAAAAAAATAATATTGTGACAATGGTATGTGGAGATCATAGGAACCTGAGGGTTGGACTCATGAGGGGGAATACGCTGGTGTTTTGTTATGAAAACTAAAAGGGGAAAGCCAGTGAATGGGTACACGTGGGCTTTTATCTTTTAGAGGGACGTAGTGTTGAAAGAAATCCTGAAGAATTTTTTTTATGAAAAAATTGTATAACGGATTTTTTAATCTCGTTCTCAGGGTCTTCATGGAAACGCAAACCGGCTGCTCTGTGGTAAGACAAAGATCTAAACAGACGCAGTGCCTCACCCTGTCCGTTCCACCGCGGAGCGATGGAACGATTAGGAACAGGACGTCATAAGGGATGACTTTTTGCCAATTATTATTTTTTATGAACACAAACCGGCCGCTCTGCGGTGAGAATGCGAAAACGCCGAAGGCGTGAAAAGATTATAGCAAAGAAAAAGAATAGATGTCCAACCCGGAACGGGTGACATGATAAAATTTCTTCCATGAGACATGGAAAGGACGACCTCCCCGCTGTCCGGGTATATGTTTTTCTACCTTTCTTTCGTTTCGATTCTGCATAACCATGACAATTTTTATTTATCGCTGGGCGTCATTATTTTTCTCCCACCGTAGAGGCCACAGAGAACACAGAGCCATAAACAAAGTGATGGATGTAATCTTGTCTATATCGCACTGCCTATTCAAAAATTACGTCGTATACCATCTTGTTCCTACGATTTCCCCATGAGCGCTAAAATTGCCTTTGGACTGCACTGGATTGACGGCGTTTTCCCAAAGATGTCTCGTCGCTGGCGATCCTCGACATGACATGTTTTTAGAGGTTTTCACAAAGTTTGAACCACGTACCTGCATCATCCTTACTTTTTCGGTAACCCCTGAGCCCACCGCTTTGCGGCATGAAAGATGTCTCGTCGCTCGCTCCTCCACATGACAGAAAAAGTCGTCTCTGACGACATTTCAGTTTGGGATTATAGAGAATTCAAAGAGGATTTCTTTCAGTTACATCTAATTGCTCAATCCCAGAAAATTTGCTCCTCTTCAATAATAGGTCGGACCCAGATCAATTCTGGTTTCTACGGTGGTGCCTGGAATCACCACTGCATAGCCGATGCCGTGATAAATCACCCGTCCGGATTTGATGCCCGCCGCTGCCAATAGATTCAGACCTTCTACGCCTCGTATATTGCCGACAGCAAAAGCACCACGGATCGTCAGCGCCTGGTCTGAATAAATAGCAAAATCCGCATCGCGAAACATCTTTTTCCATTTATCCCACGTGAGTACATTGGTAGTATCACCGATAAATTTGTGGAAATCTTCATGATAGTCATACCACTTGTCTGATGTCATGAAAGAGTTAGGATTATTGTACTCCGACAAATCGATCACGGCAATGCGAATCTGGTCAAAATCCACATATTCCATGGTACTGCGGATGGAAACTTCATCGATGCGGCCGCTAAAGTAAAAACCCGGTATGCCACCGGTCGACGGCCATCCCGCCCCGATCACCATCGGTCGATAACTTGCAGAAATTGGACCAACAACATCCACCTCTTTCCCCGAAAGCACATTATCAATAAACAGACTGAGTTTGCCATTGGCAAAGCGAGCATGGATACTATACCACCTCCGCGGTTCAATGCGGCTGCCACTAAAGGCCACTATATCACTGGTTCCCTGGCGGACTCTGAAAAAGAGATGGTTTTCGGCAATGCCGAGGGTATAACCTCCATAGTAATCCATCCGATCGAGCAACCGTTTTTCAGAATACAAATCCGTTCCCATCGCATAAATCATCATCGAAATCGATAAACCTAAGGTGCCGTTCAATTCGCTGTGATCACCTCCATACGATTCCGACAATGCATAGGACGATTTGCCATCGAACAGGAGCGACTTGCCCAATTTTGGTGTCGCTGCCGAATCCCATGTTGCGTTAAACAATGTAAAATCATTAGCATATTCAGATGCATCACGAGCGACGAACCCAGAGCCTTCATCGCAATGAAGCAATAACACCAAGTCTTCGATGATGCCATTCATTAGCCGATCTTTCTGTAAAGCGAGTTGCTGCTGATCAGGGCGGACATCTCCTTCTATAAAACGAAGCACGACAGCAATCCGGCCTGTTCGCTCGCTTTCCGTTGGTTGATGGCAAGTCAAGAATAAAAAACTAATAAAAGTGAAGAAAACGAGAAATTTCTTCATGTTGTTACCTCAAAGTTATCAGAATTTTCATATGGAGCGAAAATTTTTCATTAGAAGTGCCTGCGGATTCCATCACCTCGTGGTAAAAAGTATCGCGTACCCATCAAGGTTTCGCGCCTTTGGTTCCACTCAATGTGGATTGGGTACATGAAAGTATCATCATTGATCGTCCCAATCATAACACCAGCCGCAAGCCAGTATAGGCCCTGAAACCGAAAAGAGCGGCCTCATCGAAGCCATAATTGAGCGAGCCAAAATAGAGCCGCGCATCGAAATCGAACCATAGCATAGCGCTGAGTTTTTGCGAAATGCCGAAACCGCCGCCCACCACTTTGGCACCGCCGATATCGTAGGCGTTATCGGAATAGAATTTTGCCTCCACAGCACCGCGCAAATTCAATGGCGGTGCATAAGGAATAGTGGCCAGTAGCGATAATTCCAATTCATTGCCGTTGCTATTTTGTCGTTCCGGAATCAGTTCTCCATATCCCATCTCATTCTTGCCGCGGATGCGATCTTTGATTTTAACCAACCATTTTATCCTCTCAGTTGGTAAATAAGCCATGGCTTGGGCCGTGAAGCGATTGCCTGATTTGAAGACGTCCTTGTCCTCAATTTTATCCGCAGTATAAAAGGTATAACTTAGATCGAACATCAATTTCTTTTGTTTGCGCATGGGATGATCGAGGCCTAACGATACTGTAAACTCTTCGCCTGGATTATATTTCTCCTGCGCATGTTCGATGGGGGCAAAAGGTGCGCGGAAGAGGAAACCAGCGCCCATTCCCAGTACCCATCCAGAAAAACGTTGAGCTCCTACGACCCCCAGGCTCGCCTCGAAACCCTGACCCAGTATGGGCATTTGAAAATCTAAAGCGCGGAGGGACAGGGTGTTAGCTACCATTGTTTCTTTAACCTCGAGCGCATGTTTGCCACTGGGCAGGTTGACACCAAACGTAGCTAATACCTTTTCAGAACCAAATAAATAGCTGCCGCTAATGCGGGTATCGGATAACCCCGAAAGAGACATGGAACTGCCATTCTGGATAGAACTATGTGCAGGTGCCATGAAAACATTGACCTGCAATCGCTCATTCACAGGATAGATCAGCGTCAAAGGTAAGCAGAATTGGAGGATTTTGGCATCTTCTATTTTCCAGTACTGAAATGCGAGGGAAGGCAGGGCCCAGCGATCGCGTTCGCGTTCGATGATGCCTGCTTGGGGGTAAACGCCTTTGATGATGCTCAAAACCCACCATGCTGCCACAACAATGTTGCATTTTCGCGTCATATACTCACCTTATTTGTGAAGACTCATTGTCAGGATAACTCTTGTTTTTCTAACATGCAGGAGACAGCGCCAATATTGAATCTGTAATCCCCCTCTAATTTTGTTAAATCTGTTTAGAGGCCCCTTAACACGCCCTCCCATTGTTAATATTTAATCGGTAATCGCAATTTGATTTCGATGTTAGCCGCTCCCGGCGTACCGGTTTCTGCCGTCGGTTTACGCGAATCCAGTCCTGGGAAAAAACCGGGTGTGACATTATTAGCCGTGCGCGACATCAAATCCATTGCCTCCGGCCGACCGAGGGTTGCCGGCGGTTTATCAGCCGCCGAAGCCATTGAGGTTTCCTGCTCTATGTCTCGAAATACCGTCGCCGGCGGCGCCACCGGTTTGGCAGGAACGCTGGCAAAGGCCTGCACCCGCTGCAAACCAGTTTGCGCTTGGGTGAATCCGGGATCTATGGAAATGGCGGCTTTGAATTCATTACGTGCCAGATCCCACTGACCTTTGTCTTCATAATCCAAACCCCGACAGTAGGCCATAAAAGCCAAGAGGTTTTTCGTCGGGATCTCCTGAATGGCTCTCCTCTCTTTTATGCTAAGCTTGATGCCAAGCGCATCGATGACATTGAAAACCAGATCTTTCTCTAATTGATAGAATTGTTGCAAAGAGCCAGTGATGTTTTCCGCTGCAATTAGTGAACCGCTGCGGATATCCGCCAGACTGGCGTCGATGCGAACGTTTTCCGCATCTTTGCCGCTAAACGTTCCCTGGACGACCCGCGCAGCCCCCAAAAGCTTACCCATTCGCGGAGCCGTCTCTTCCTTTACCAAACCACTCATTCCCAATCCCATCTCATCCAACAGACTCTGCAACCGGGCACGTTCAACCACCGTCAGGCTGCTAACCTTGGAAAGATCGGTGATCACCATATCGGTCAAACCTTTTTGCAACGGTATCCAATCGGGATTTTGGGATAGATTGATAAAATAAAGCACAGCGATGGAATTGGGGGCAATCTGTGAGACATCCAGCGCGTGCTCCTGCATGAGCAGAGTCTTTGCCTGTTCTTGCATCTGCCGGCGGATTAAAACCAACAATCGCTCTTCCACGGTTTTGCGCAGATTATTGAACGGACTGATCTCCGCATAGCGACTATAGTGCTTGACGGCCTCCGCAATCAAGCCGCGTTCCTCATAGATGACACCGAGATAATAGTTGGCCATGGGATCGTTCGGTTCACGCACCAAAGCCAGTCGTAAAAAGCCCTGCGCTAAATTAACCTTGCCAACATGATATAAAGCCACACCTAAATCGCGGATGGCATCGACGTTGCGATAATCTTCGGCTATGGCTAATTTCAACTGCCGGATGGCCTCGGGATAATTTTCGGATTCCAACAGGGAACGCCCACGGGAGTAGTAAGTAGTAGGTGCACAGTAATAAAGTAGAGATAATGCCAAAAATAAAATGCCCAAAGTAATGCGTCTCACCATAGTTGCCTCAAAAGATGTTAAAAACCATTGCTTGCTATGAAGCACCACCTGTAAAACTAATTGATGTGGTAGCTGAATTGGCTGTTTGATCAGATATATCGTCGTTCTATTCTATAAATGAACGTCTTTGGATGTTTTCCCTTTATCATAAAGGGCTGGTATGAAAATATCTAAAAACATGTCATGTCGAGGATTGCCAGCTACGAGATCTCTTAAAGTACAATAATCGTAATTAATTGAAAATATTAAACAAATTAAAAGATTAGCCGTCAAAATCACAGCGGCTATTTATCATTCTTAGGGAAAGAATATAGTTTTCGCACACTCACCAAAGCCAGACCAACATCCTAAGACGTCATTATTATCTTTCTACACCTCCTCTTTCTTCGTACCAAATTTTTTAAAGAAACAACATAAAATTTAATATCGATATGGGTAAAATATCATCCGCTTAATGCACCGTGGTCTTGTGCGGCAAATTCTTTAAGCGCAACTTGGCGCGAACGAAATTAGGATTATGCTTCAACGCCAAAAGATACATCTCTTTTGCTTTTTCATAATCTTTGGCATCTTCATATTCCAGTCCGCGAGCGAAATAGAGCGCTGCCTCAAAATTCTGATTGTCTTTTTGTTTGAGAAAACGGCTCTCTTTCTCATTCAGCCGAACGTTCATGTTCAGCAAGCATTTTTTCACCAAACGATCCACCATGGCCGACAAATTCTTGGGCAAGTCGGTTTCTTCATCTGCCTTGAGGGTGATACCAGTTTCGGTTTCGACCAGCCTTACGTCGATGCGCAATTTGCCATCGAACATGAGCATATAAGAGCCGAGGATCAAGTTCTTTGCGCCTAACATCTGACCGACGCGTTGTGCGGTGGCATTGTCCAAGACGCCGGATTGCCCCAATTTCATCTCCTCGATGATTTGCTGCAAATTGGCGCGTTCCACCACCTGAAACTGATCGATTTTGCTGAGCTCAGTGATGAACATATCGGCCAGGCCTTTGCGCAAAGGCTCCATTTCCTCTTTTTTGACCAAACTATTATTGTCAAAATACAACACCGCCACCGTACGCTTACTCATGGAGGAATCCTGCGCCCATAAACCGGATACGACACCATACAACAGCGATAGTAAAGTAAGATAAATAATCCTTTTCATTTTTATTACGCCTGTTTTATTCAAGATTTTTTTCAGTGTTTGGAGTAACACCTTTTTTATATATTCAATTAATTCATTTTTTTTAAATAAACAAGAATTTTTTATGGCTCTTTGGTGGAGAGATATCGAAACCAAACAAAATATAATCCGACGCTCAAAATGACCAAAATGCTGCATAGACCATAGAAACCGCTCCAATTGCGCATGATCAAAGCCATGCCGGTTAAAAACAACACCATCTGCCATGGAACCGCCAACGCCAGTGAAAAGAGATCGCGACGGTTTTCTTGTTTAATAGCTGCAACCTGGTTGGGGGGTAATTTAGAGCGCACGCCGCGCCAGAGGCCGAACGGTCGGGTAGTCTGATAAAAATGCAGCAACACAGCCTCTGAAGTTGGTGGCGTCAACCAAGTCACTATGATCATGGCAACCAGCGAACTGCCGCTGACGGCGGAAAAGATGATATATTCGGGAAGGCCGGGAAAAAAGGCCATTTGTACGACCGCTGCCAAGGCACCCGCGAGTATGCCGGCAGCAAACCCCCAGCCGTTCAGTCGCCACCAGTACCAACGCGTAAACAGCGGAATGACCAACCCACCACCGATGCTCATGGTGAGCCAACCCCAAATCTGATTGATGTGGTTGATATTCAAAGAAAACGCCAGCCCCAAGACCACGACGAGAAAAGAACTCCAGCGACTATGACGAATCAATCGCTTGTTATCAGCCTGGGGATTGATGAATGCTTGATAGATGTCTTTGACCCAATATGCCGCACCGGCGTTGACGATGGAGACAAAAGTGGACATGGCTGCCGACATCAGTCCCGCGACAATGAGTCCGCGCAAGCCCAATGGCACATATTCCCGCAGCACCACCGGCAGCACCCGCTCGGGATCGGCGATGACCTGATGATTCAAGCCGTAATGAATGCCCAACATGGCCACTGCCGCGGTGAAAGGCCAGCGAAAACTCAGCAAGAGAATCCAAAACATGGACAATAGTCCGGCATCGCGATCGCTCTTGGCGGCAAAATAGCGCTGCGCCATATAACCGCCGGTGCCGCCGCACCCTTCGATGAAAACCTTTAACAAGTAGAATAAAATCGCCAATCCAAAGAGATTGAATATCGCATATTGGGAATTGGCATCGATATTTAGACGCCATTGCGGCAACACGTTGGTCCATGCCCCGCGGGTGACGGCCATGCTCTGAAAGCTGCCATCCTTCATCGGCACGGAAACCGCAAACGTCTCGGGCAGAGGGCCTTGGAACATGGCCACCCCGCAGATGAAAAGGATGAGGATGAGGATAAAGCCTCCCTGCACCACATCGGTCCAGACTACCCCTTGCAAGCCACTCAACACCGTATAGAGGGTGGCCAATCCGATCATGATGGCTGCAGCCCAGAACTCGGAAGATAAACCCAACAGCGGTGGAATGCCGAGGAATTCACCGACGAACTTGCCAGCGCCGATGGCGAACATGGTGATGGCGGCCACGGTGAACAAAAGCACGACAATGGCCATCATCAGGCGCGCCAGGTTTCCCTCGGCGGTTTTACCAAAACGGAATTCCATCCACTCAGCCATGGTCATCACCCGGGCACGGCGGTACCATTTACCGACAAATGCCATGAGAAAGGCCATGATCAGCACCACCCCGCCGCGGATTTCGATGAAAAATCCACAGGCGCCGATGGCATAGATCAACGCTACATTGATCATCGTGCCACTGACGTCGACATTGGCGGCCATGCCCGAAGCGCCCAATGCCCACCAAGGGATATTGCGCTCTCCTAAGAAATAAGAATCGATATTGCGCGATGCGATTTTTTGGAAATAGACGCCGATGCTTACCATCAGGCCGAGATATGAAACCACAATGACATAATCCACAGGCGACATGACAATGCTTTTCCTCTCTACCAGTCAGTATCTGAAGCAACTTGATAAGGGCGATTTAAATTAATGATCTCATTTTTAATACGCAAGTAGAGTTTTAAAAGGCGGGCATGTTTTATCATCCTTAAATTAAGTCTGCAAACAATATGATAATATTTTAATAAAGCCCCGTGTTCTCGATGAGTTCCCTGCCATCACTCATGCGAATGATAGGAAAAAAAGAGGGCTATCCAAACATGATGCGATTCCCTTTAATCGTTCAAACTCATCATTATGAGA
>FWWM01003573.1_pt1 | contig 15831 bp, 14 predicted proteins | sample 2228351 | NCBI WGS metagenome assembly FWWM01 (sample SAMEA103939774, study PRJEB20133) | metagenome | reverse complement strand
GTCAAAATGGAGTATGAGAGAGCTCGGAACCCAAACGATGTTGTGGACTTCGTGCGCAAAGAACTAAAACTGCCAGCAGAAAAGATGAGCGAAAGGGAGCTGAAAGATTTTATCGTGAGTCAAAATGACTTCATCATCATAACGGGAACATTCTACCTTTACAGAGTATTTTCTGAAATCCCTGAAATTCAAAGCACGTAGTTGATAAGATGTCTTGCTGTTCTGAGCGAGAAAGCCATTATGGTGAGCTGTGGGTTTACCCCTAAAGGGAAAGGAAAGATGCTTCCATCAGCTATGTATAGATTATTTATGATGTGATACTTTGAATTCTCATCAACCGCAGAAAAAGAAGAATATTTTCCCATACGGCATGTCCCAAGAGGATGAAAAGCCATCGGTTCAAGATGTGATGGTTTAACCTTAGCTTCCTTTAGCTTCTCTATTTCATCAGGTTTCAGCTCATCAAATCCGTATATATGCGGGAAAATTTTTACCGCTCCCGCCTCCCTGAATATCTTCGCAGCATAGTATATCGCCTCCTTGAACTTCTCAGCATCTTTTGATGCCATATTGTATAGCATAATTGGTTCGTTAGAAAACCGCAAAGATACAACCATACCAGTGCCCGAATCAGAGACCATAACCCCTGTTGAAACAATATTCCCATATCTTTCTATGAGCTGTTTGAACCTCCTACCAAAAAATGGCAACGTCATCGCACCAACAATAGGAGGAACTGCGATCCCCTCTATCATAATATCCTTGCCCCTGAACTCATCAACAAAATAACCCTGTGGAACCCCCAACCACTGATTCACAGCCTCTTCAAAAAGTGCAGATACCCTTATCCCAGGATGTATAGTGAGATATTTCCCAACACAAGATGTGTGTATTCCGCTCCGCTTTATTATGTGAGGAGTATAAATTGAGCCAGCTGAAAGTACAACAACACGAGCAAAAACGCGAAATCTTTTTCCATCTTTCCGACCTTCTGTCTCACTCCTTGTATCTATCCTGCTCCTTGTATCTATCCCACCCCTTGTATCTATCCCTCTGGTTGTATCTATATCGGTAGTTCTCTCATCATCCCATCTCAAAACGACTTTTCCTTCTACCCCCACAGCAGTATCCCCTCGAAGTAAGATCCTCTCCACCTTTGACCTCGTTATAAATTTCGCTCCGTATGCTATCGCAGAAGGTATATAAGACACATGCATGGCAAGTTTCGCATTCTCAGGACATATGAATTGACACTGACCACATCCTTTGCACCCTCTCACATTCCTGCGCAATGGACCTGATGAATATCCAAGTTTTTTCGCTCCGCTCAAAAATAGTCTTCCGTGCTTACCCAAAAGCTCGTCACTTACCGCCGAGACATTCAAAAATCTTTCAACCTCATCATAAAAAGGAGCTATGTCATCGTATGTTATTGATAAACCTAAATCACCAAATTTCAGGAATTTATCTTCCGGTGCTCTTAAAGCTGTGCCAGAATTTATGAGACTTGAACCTCCAAGCGCAACACCAAGTGGAATAGGCACTGGAGGCCTCCCCGGCAATGTCCCATAAGCAACCGTAAAGCCGGAATTCCTATATGCTCTTTGAAATGCCCTTATTGGTCTCTCGTTTCTACTGAGCGGAAGGTCATCCGCCCTCACATACTCCCCTTCCTCAACAACAATAACTTTTACACCTGCTCTTGAAAGTTCATAAGCAAGTGTGGAACCGCCAGGACCAGACCCAACAATAACAACATCTGCATCAAGTTCAAAACCCCCAAGAGGTATTAAAACTCCATCCCTCTGAACAAAATCTCCCATCCTAAACATTTAAGATTTAACGTAATGTATTATTTTAATATGGAAAATTCATTCAATCAAAATCCAAAACGCCACTATGTAAGGCAGATGTTTGATTCAATAGCTCATCGCTATGATCTTATAAACCATGTTTTGAGTCTCGGATTACATGTGCGATGGCGAAGTTTTGCAGTTAATAAATTAAATTTGTCGGGCGGAGAAAGAATAATTGATGTCGCATCCGGCACTGGTAGTTTTTCAATCATAACACAAAAGTTCAAGCCAAGTCTGATATTTGGTGTTGACGTATCCTTGAATATGTTAAAAATATATCGGCAAAGAGCTTTGGCAAAAGGGATAAAAAACCTGAACCTTTTATGCGCTGAAGCGGAAACCTTACCTTTTAAGGATGAGGTATTTGATGTCTGCCTTGTTGCCTTCGGTGTTAGGAATTTTGCTGACCCAAAAATTGGATTATCAGAGATTTACAGAGTGATGAAGCAGGGCGGAAAACTCGCTGTACTCGAAATCTCTATTCCAAATAATCCCCTTATTAAATTGATCTACCTTCTTTATCTTAAAAAGATCTTACCGCTAATCGGAGGCTTGCTTTCAAAATACAAAAGCGCATATGAATATCTTTCCGAATCAGTTTCTGCTTTCCCTCAGGGAAAGCATTTCGCAAAGTTCCTCAGTGACCTTGGGTTCAGAGAAGTTAAAATCTGGAATTTAACCTTCGGAGTCGTCAAACTTTATATAGCCTGTAAATAAATGATAATAAAAATTAATTATATTAAAATTTTTCTACTTAGAAATTTTCCCTGCACTAAATAGTGAATATCAATAAGTCAAGTCTAAAAACAAGGAAAAGATAAGGAAAGATTATAATCCCACTATTGATTGAAAGGAGATGTTGGAATAATTTTTTGTATGAAAATTTTTGTATTTTGAATAATTTAATTTTTTTGTAATTTTTTTTATAGATGATCATATTGTAGATGATTATAATTTGCTGAGATATAAAAATTAAATTCAAGGAGATGGGAAAAATGGCTAAGTTTAAATTACTTACGATATTAGCTTTTGGTTTGGCACTGTGGTTTGTGGAAGGCATAGCGCAAAAAAATGTGCCTTTCCCGCAAGAATGGCAAAATCTCAACTTTGTTGAAGAAGGTGAGATAGTGAAAGGTAATCCACTTTATGGCATTATTCCCGGACTTCACCGCACATACCTCAATGATATAGCATACGAGCACTTCAAAAAATACATTGAAGAATACAAAAAAGGAAAAGAAGATATACCGCCATTCCCCAAAGGCTCCCTGATCGTTTTTGTGAACTTCAAGGACAAAGCCGGAAAAGACCCTCGCATCATTCTCGTTATGCATAAAGATGAGGAGTATGGACAAACTGGAGGGTGGGGATGGGAAGGTTTCGCAATGCCGGATATGCGAAGAATCGTTTCAAACCCTGATAAGGACTGTGCAAACTGCCACTACAAGGGAGCGAAAGATTGGGATGGATCTTTCTTCACGCACTGGAAAAAATAAGATTATTGAAAATGAATTTATTGAAAATTAAGAAGTTAAAAAATAAGTAGAAAATGAAGTTAAGTATAAAAACGAAGCTGGGTTTATTCGTTGCACCTGCGATTTTGATTTTAGGTTTTTTATCATTATTGATTGTAGTATTGGACACCAAAGAGCGGAATAATGAATTTTATAAATTTTATGAAATTACTGCGGAGTTAGTTTCTAAATCTTTGAGTTCGCCTTTGCAATTTGGCTCAAAGGAGGGAGTGGAGGATAATATTTCAAGTTTGCTTCGTGATAGAGCTATTTTCTCAAGGGTATATACACCTGAAGGCGAGTTTGTGCGGTGGGGAGACGTTAAAGAAGATTACAAGCTACCCGCCGATTTCTTTCAAAACCCTAAAGTAGTATCGGAGAGCAAAAAGGAAGTTTTCCTTACTGTAGTTCCTATATACTCTTCTGATGGCTCTGAGGTCCTTGGTGCACTTCAAGTAGGATTCAAAAAAAGAGAAGTTTCTTCTCTTATATTAAGGGAAATCGCACTTATAGCCTTTTTAACATTGGTCATTTTGATATCAGGTTATTTTATAGCGAGCAAGATAACTTCTTCACTGAGTTCTGTTTCTTCTGCATTTTCTTACCTTCTGAAGGGAGAGTTAAAAAAAGTTGATGTAAAGACCTCTGATGAGGCGGGTGAGATAGCACGTGTCTGGAACATGGTTTCTGATGAGCTTTTCAAAATACTCAAAAGCATAGATGAACTCTCTCAGGTGGTTATGGATATTTCTTCACGGGTTTCCCGTGAGGTTTCAAGCATTTCATCAGCATCAGAGCAGATTTCCAGTAGCACGATATCAATATCAAACGCGGTTGAGGAATTCTCAAGAACTATCGAGGAGGTGGGCAAGAGGCTCCAGCAGGTTGCTAATCTTGCTAAAGGAGCTGGCGAACTATCAGCGGAGGGCAAGAATAAGATCTCTCAGCTTCACACAAAGATAAAAGCTTTCTCCGATGATCTTTCCAGGTTGATTAATATGTTCAATAACCTTTATGAATTGGTCAAAAAGATAGGTGAAATTGTATCTGTGATAGAGGATATATCAGACCAGACTAATCTTCTTGCTCTGAATGCTGCGATAGAGAGTGCGAGAGCCGGGGACGCTGGCAAGGGGTTTGCTGTTGTGGCTCAGGAGGTAAGACGGCTTGCGGAAAGGACTATGTTGGAGCTCAAAACAATAACTGAGACAGCCAACAGGATATCAACCGTTATTGATGAACTTCAATCTTTTTTAGATGGTGCTAAGAAAAGTTCTTCTGAGATCGGGATCGCTATGGATGAGGTAAATCAAGCATTCGGAAAGATTGAGATGGCATCTAAAATGGGATCAGAAGAAATCAATGCGATTGCGACGGGATTTGAAGAGCAGGTGAGAACATCTGATGAGATATCAAGAAACATAAGGAGTATAGCGGAATCTTCGAATGAATTTATGAGAATAGTTAATGCCACTCGGAAAGTGGCGGAAGAGCTCTCAGAGGTATCAAAAAAGCTGAGAGAGACAATAAAATTCTTCAAATTGTAATGTTGCTTTGACCTGTATTTTTCCCTTGAACTATATTTTCCCTGCAAAGAGCCATTTAAATGTTCTTTCTGAGCATTTTGTTGTCTGATTATTTTTTGGTGTATATTGACCTGTTTTATGTTTTAATGATTTTAAGGATCGGGGGAAAAATTGGGGGAGCAGATATGAGATTTAAGGTGAGAGGGATGAGTTGAACGATACAATATGAGTTAAACGATACAATAATAGAAAAAACAAATACAATTAGTTTTTAAAATAATTATAAATCACAAATTAAAAATGATAAGAATTGCTTTTTTATGTCTGGATTGAGAAAAAAAGGTCGGAATGAGCACGAAGAGAAAGGAGGAAATAACCATAGTGAGAAGAAGATCCTTATAGTTGAGTCTCCGACGAAGAGTAGGAAGATAACGAGTTTTTTGGGGAAGGGATGGCGTGTTTTGGCTACTTTCGGACACATCAGAGATCTACCTCAAAAGTCAATGGGGTTCTCTTTCTCAGATATTCTTGCGGGAGAGCCGAAAATAAGCTGGGCTATTCTGAAAAAAAATGTTGTGAGCTACCTGAAAAAGCAAGTTGAAGGAGCGAAAGAAGTTATAATAGCCACCGACCCGGATAGGGAAGGGGAAGCGATAGGTTGGCATGTTGCATCAGTTCTGAAAATTGCAAAACCAAAGAGAGCTGTTTTCCACGAGATAACAAAGAAGTCTATATATGATGCTCTCAGTTCACCCAGAGATATAGATATGAACCTTGTTATGGCTCAGATAACAAGACGCGTGATAGATAGACTTGTCGGTTATACTCTCTCTCCTGTCTTTTGGAGGATAAGGAAGAACTCATCAGCGGGACGTGTTCAATCTGCTGCCCTTCACCTTATAGTAAAAAGATGGAAGGAGATAAAAAATTTCGTCAAAAAGCCATACTACATTGTTTTTCTGGATCTTGGTTTCGCAAAGGCTCTGCTTTACGAGAGAACCGATGATGAAAAAATCAGACCAAAGCATTTTTATAGTGAAGATGAAATAAAAAAAATAATTGCATTAAATAATCTTGATATTTCTGGTTTTGTCAAGAAAGTTGAAGCGAAATCTCCTCCATCTCCTTACAAAACCTCAACTCTTCTTCAGGATGCGAAGAATCTTCTTGGCTTTTCATCTGATTTTACGATGAAAATTGCTCAGGAGCTATTTGAGAGGGGGTTCATAACATATCACAGGACTGATTCTATATCCTTATCAGATGAAGGATACAGGATCGCGGGTGATTTCCTGATTTCGCATCAAGATGTTGCACAAGTGGGACGTCATTGGAAAACCCGAGTTGCTAATGCTCAGGAGGCGCACGAGGCAATAAGACTTACCGATGACGGAATGAGAAGGTTCAGCGAACTTTTTAAAGAAATAAATTTACAGGAGATAAAGAAGCTCAAATTAAATCCATACGATAAGCTTCTGATTCTCATTGGTCTTAGGTTCATATCTTCACAGTGCAAAAATGCTCTTTTTGATACCATTGAGGTTCTCTTTATTTCAAAAGACCTCCCTAAAAATACCTTCTTCAGATTAAAGGTAAGCAAACTTAAGTTTGAGGGATTTTTGAGGTTCTGGAGGAGGGGTGAGATCAGTGAGGATACGGTCAGCTCTGAATATGAAGACGAATTTATATACTCAAAAGCTTTATCCTTTGAATTTGAAAAAAGGATAATTCTGAATAAGGATAAACCACCTTTTATATCTTATAGAAAGGAGTATACATCACCTCCGCCTCTTTACACCGAAGCCACGCTCATAAAGGAGATGGAGAAACTCGGTATCGGCAGACCATCTACCTACTCCACGATAATAAAAACTTTGAAGATGAGAGGCTATGTTATGGATGAGAAAGGGAAACTCATACCGACGCCTGACGGTATATTTCAAGATGAGGTTCTTGAGGAAAATTTTCCTCGCGTTTCATCTCCCGCTTTTACCGCTGAGATGGAGGAAGAACTTGATAAGATAGCGCGCGGTGAGGTATCGTGGAAAAAAGCTCTCGCCAGTATGTCCAAAATATACCTTGAAGGTTTTGAAGATTTCAAGAGAAATTTTGAGAATAAGATAGGAAATATAAAATTGCCCGAACCCGCTGAGAAAAAATCTAATATGAACTAATTCGGAATAAACCTGAGCTAACTAATTTTATTCCCTACCAACTAATAATTTGATTCCCTTCATGTCCTCTTATCCTCTGAGCTTTATTCTCTGAGCCTTCTAATTTCCGTTATGTGCAAGATCTCTTGCCTCATCAAGTTTGAGGATTTTCCTCGCTTCGTCGGGTGATGCAATATCTCTCCCTACCTCTTTAATTATTCTCGCTGCTGATTCAACAAGTTCTCCGTTTGACTTTGCCATCTCCCCGTTCGGGAGGTAAAAATTATCTTCAAATCCAACTCTTGCATGTCCACCTATTATCACCGATTGCATAATAAGTGGCCACTGTTCTTTTGATATACCTATAACTTGCCATTCTGCCTCTTTTGGAACACGTGTTGAAAGATAAACAAGATTTCTCGGGTCTGCAGATGCTCCCCCAACAACACCAAGGATGATACTCACCTGGAAAACTCTAAGAACTCCCTTGTCCATAAGTGGATAGATGGTCTCTATGTGTCCAAGGTCAAAGCATTCGCACTCCGGCTTTGTTCCTACCTTTACCATGTTCTCAATGAAATATTCTATATCCCATATTGAATTTATGAACTCAAATGCAAAGACCCAGTTTTTCCTCTTTGGTGAGTATTTTGCATAGTTCATTGTTCCCATGTTAAGTGCTGCTATATCTGGTTTGAGTTCAATGACATGGGCTATTCTCTGTTCTCTTGGAAGTCCGACTGCTCCTGTTGATAGATTTATTATCATCTCGGGAACTTCTGCTTTTATCGCGTCCACGATATTTTTGAAATCTTCTACGAGATAAGATGGTGTTCCATCTGGGCGTCTTGCATGTATGTGCACGACTGTGCATCCAGCTTCAAATGCTCTTTTTGCCTCCAGCGCATACTCTTCGGGTGTATATGGTATGTATGGACACTGCGTCCTATTTGCCACAGCACCTGATAAGGCACACGTTATTATAACTTTATCTTTCAAATCCATAATTCATTACCTCCTTCATCTATAAATACTACAATAAGAAAAACAGCTTCATTTTTACAGAATTTTTTGAATGCTCGTTCAAAATTATGAAACACCAATGGAAGGCAAAAGTGTAGGGCGTGGTTCGGGGGAGGAGTGGTTCTGGGTAAGAGTTGGTAAATAATACTTATCATGAGGGCTGACCAGAAGCTCAAGGACTTTTGTGCTGGTAAATTTTATTGGTTCAAGTTAGCGGTAAGAGGATATGTTATGTCGTTTGAAAATTATTCATCTCCTTTCAGATAAATTTTAAATGGGAGATAATTATTTATTATTAAGTAAGTAATGATAAATTCAGAAAAAAGGAAATTAATAAGAGAAGCAAAATCACAAATTCCATCAGTTGATAAGATTCTTATTGAAACGCTTGAAAGACTTAACCTGAGTCCAAATCAGATTAGGAAAAATTTTTCTCAATGTATTGTTTCAGTAGATGAGACTGCAACAGGGGTATATAAAAATTATGAGAGAGTAGCTCTTTTTAGGTTGGCGGAGGAGTGGTTAGAAATGCAAGAGGATAAAATAAAAGCGAAATTAGCCCCACTTCTATCAGTGGGAAAGGTTCAAAAAGGAGGCAAGTAAACTTTTTACAGAATTCGGCATGATAGTCCAAGAACTTGAGAAAGATTTAGGGAATATGAGGAAGGCAAGAGGAGGAAAAACATTTGAGAAAGCGATTCAAGTATTGTTAGAAAAAATCGGCATTCATTCCGAAAGACCGAAAATCCAAGAAAAGAAACTTATTTACCTCCATCTAAAGCAGATGAGATTGGAGAAATGGGGCTAATAGCCTTTATAAGGGATGAGTTAAAGGATTCAAATGAATTAAGGATTCAAATGAATTAAGGGATAAAAGCTGGATTAGGAGATTAAGCAGCCTTCCGGAGGAAATGAGATGAAGCAGATTGATATGTTTGTGAAGACCTCTAAACTATCTGAAGAGCCCTTGCCATATAAGAGGGTAAGGAGAGAGGATTTTGATTTCAAAGGAGTTTTGGCATCATCTTATGTTTACAACATCCATCCTTATCCTGCAATGTTCCATTTTATGCTCGTGAGAAAACTTATAGCAGAGTATTCAAATCCCAACGATACTATATTGGACCCATTTATGGGTTCAGGTGTGGTTTGTGTTGAAAGTATTATCTCCGGAAGGAGATTTATTGGCTATGATATTAACCCCCTTGCTGTTCTTATTACAAAGGTGAGAGCTACAATTTTGAATTATCAAGAGGCTAATAAAGCAATTGAAAGGACTGTGAAAAGGACTGAGGTAGTCAAGGCAAAGATTCCAAAATTTAATAATATTGACTATTGGTTTACAGGGGATGTAAAAGAAAAATTGGCAGCACTTTTGCAATCCATTCGTCAAGAAAGAGATAAGGAGATAAGGGACTTCCTCAAAGTTGCCTTTTCAGAAACAGTGAGGAGGGTGTCAAATGCAGAATTTAATGAGTTTAAACTCGTGCGAAAAAAGGATTTGAAGAGTGAGAGCAATGTATTTGAGGTCTTTAGAACAATAGCTATAAGAAATCTAAAGCATCTTAAGCTCTTTTATGATATGTATCCTCAAAAAGCTTCATTTGAAATAAAAACCATCGATATATCTAAGGGTATACCGCTCCCAGATAAATGCGTTGATTTAGTAATCACATCTCCACCATATGGGGACTCAAGAACCACCGTTGCCTACGGACAGTTTTCAAGGTTATCGCTCCACTGGCTTGGATTAGAAGAAAGGGTTGATAAAGAATCATTAGGTAGCAAACGAAGAAGAATAGAGGAAGGGTTGCCATCCAAAGTCCTTTATGAATACCTGAGTAGGATTTCTTCACAGGATGAAAAAAGGGCGGAAGAGGTATTCTCATTTTATTATGACTTGAATAAGGCAATAAAAGAGATTGCGAGAGTAGTTAAGCCAAACGGAAGGGTTTGCTTCGTTGTAGGAAACAGACGAGTAAAGGGTTTAGAACTTCCCACCGATAAAATATCGGCCGACCTCTTCCAATTTCTTGGTTTTGAGCATGAGGTCACTTATCTGAGAGAGATATCTAACAAAAGGATGCCCATTGAGAATTCGCCATCAAATATCCCTGGTATGAAAGATACCACAATGAGATATGAATACATTGTGATTCTGAAAAATAAGAATAGTTGAGTTTCTAAATGCCTAAAATTTTAAGAATTTTCTCACTACATTATCTGGCTTTAACCAAGAGCAAGGAGGGGGTAGGATGTAGTTAATGTTATTCAAATTCAAAGAGTTAAAATTTCATTTAAGGGAAAAAGATAAAATTTTCTTTCCTCTGGACCAAATTTTCTCTGCTTTAGGAAAAATTTATGCAATTTTCTTGACTATTAAAAGTGGAAAATTTAGGTGTCAGATATCTAAAAAAAATAATAAGGTTGATAACTTCTGAAAAAAAATAAAAAGTGTTTTCCCTGAAAAATTTAAAGATGTGGAGAAGCTGTGGGGAGGAGTTTTTTCTTCCGAAGGTCCTGAGTTTGAGTTCAGGAGTTTTCTTGATTCTTTCAGTTTTGACCGTAGGATCGCTCGTGAGGACTATGACATCACACTTGTGCATGCATGGGCATTAAAGAAGATCGGAAAGATCACAGCAGAAGGACTTAAAAAAATACTTTCAAAAAGGGAAGAAATACTTCAAAAAATTTCTGCTTTAAAGGGGGATGAATTTGAAGATGTTCATTCTGCAATAGAATTCTTCATTTCGAAAGAGGTGGGAAAAGATGTGGGATTTAACCTGCGTCTTGGTAGGTCAAGAAATGATGAGGTTATAACTGCGCTTTATCTTTGGGTTCTGCGAAGCTCCCAGAGAATGTGTGAATATATTGATAAGCTTGGAAAATCAATGAATTTTTCAGCGGAAAAAAACTTCGGTTTTATAATACCTTTTTTCACTCACACACGGCAAGCTCAACCGGTTCTCTTATCTCACCTTATATTATCTTACATCGAAAGTTTCTTGAGAAATATTGAAAGATTTCAAAATGTGCTTGAAAGATTTGATGTCTGCCATCTTGGTAGTGGGGCGGGTGTAGGAACCTCTGTCCCTCTTGATGTCAGAAAAATGGCGAGTATTCTGGGTTTTTCAAAAATATCTCAAAATAGTATAGATTCAACGGGAAGACGAGATGTGATTGCAGAACTCTTATTTGTCTTCTCATCTCTATCTATATTATTTTCAAAGGTTGCGGAAGACCTAATTTTCCTCTCAGCAGAAGGAAACGATTTTGTTCATCTTGATGAAAGAATATGCACAGGCTCAAGTATGATGCCTCAGAAGAAAAATCCAGATACACTTGAACTTATAAGAGGTAAAGCATCATTTTTTACAGGAGCTCTCATTTCTTTACTTATGCTCGAAAAAGGGCTTCTATCCGGATATTCAAAAGACCTACAAGAGGATAAAAAGATACTCTTTTTGGTTTGGGATGAAATTGAAAAGCTTCTTATTGCTATGAAGCATGTATTTGAAAACTTCTGTGGGATTGATAGAAGTGAAAATAGAATTAGGTTTTATACTCTGGCTACGGATATTGCGGAGAAAATTGCTTTATTGGGAGAAATGAGCTACAGGGAGGCGCACAGAAAGGTGGGGGAATTTATAAAAGAGCGAGAGAATCTGGAAGCAAACGATGAGCTGGCAATAGCAGAGTTTTTCAAAGCTTTGGGGGTGGGTGTAAAAGAGGGCACGAAAGGAAAAATAAAAGTAAAAGAACAAGTAAAAGAAATTTTCAGATCATCGCTCCGGACGAAAAGAACTCCGCAGAGCACAAATCCAAAATATGTGATGAGCATGATAAGAACGACCCAAAAGAGGTTAGAAAAAATGATCGGAGATCTGAGAAAATTTCTCGCAAGGTTTTCCGAAGAAAATTTCATTGAAAGACTGAATGAGAATATCAGAGATTGACTTTATGGGTAAATTCAAAAACTTTCTTATTGTGCGCACAGATAAAGTGGGAGATTTTATCCTTTCTCTCCCCGTAGCTCGTTTTCTCAAATCAAACGAGGTTCATAATGTCATGTTTCTTGTGAGGAGAGGTATTGGTGAGATAGCACGTAGAAACCCATTCATAGATGAATTTTTTGAGGTTGATGTGTTTGGAGAAAGGGGAGAAATAAAACCGCATAGCTTTATTAGTGTTTACGATTTTGTTAGGAAGGCTGATATATCTTTTTGTCTTTTTCCGAGATTTTCCGTTGCTTTACTTATGAGGATGGCGGGTGTTCTTTCAGTTGGAACTTCAAGAAGAATATTCTCTCCACTTTTTGATGTTCGTGTGGATATATCAAGAAAAAAGGGAGAGCATCACGAGGCCTACTACAATCTCCTTTTGCTGTCGCCTTTTTTATCAATACCACCCGAAGTTGAGATTCATTCATCTTTGAAACCATACATTCATGTGCATGATGATGAAATATCTTATGTGAAAAGAAAATTTTCTCTTCCAGATGATTTTATCATCTTCCATCCTTTCTCAGGTGGTTCTTCTCCTACATTGCCACTGAGTTTTTGGGTCGCTGTTGCGGAAAATCTGAGGAAAGCGTTTAGGGTTGAGATTGTGTGGGTCGGTAAATTTTTTTCTTCATCTGATTTTAGTTTTCTGCCCGGTATATCTATTGTCAATCGCACGACACTGAGTGAACTTATTTCTGTCATTTGTGCAAGTCGCGGAATTTTTTCGACCTCGTCAGGACCAATTCATATAGCATCCGCGTGCGGAAGACCTACCGCTGGACTTTACCTCAGACGTGATGAGAGAAGATGGAAACCTCTCGGAAAATCCATCATATTCTATATTGATGGACCACTTGACCCATATAACGTATCCCAAAGAATTGGAAACTTCTTTGAACTTTAATGATATTAGTTTTTTTGATGGTATAAACTTTAATTTGCAGGTGCATTTGATTCAGAGTAAATTAAGCGGAATAACTTAAGTGTTTTCCCATCTTTATGCAGGTTGTGCACACATTTACTCTCTTTTTCTTACCATCTAATATAGCTCTTACTCTTTTTATATTTGGCTTGAATTTTCTCTGAGTCCTATTCCCTGCGTGGGAAACATTGTGCCCGAAAGATGTAGTTTTACCGCAAAAGTAGCAGCGAGCCATAGAAAATTTTTAATTATACAAATATAGTTAATTGATTTTTTCCGCTTTTCTTGGAATTATAAAGGGCATCGTCTGCGTTTTTTATAAGTTCTTCTAAAGTTCTTGTTTTTTTTGAGGGGAAGAAAGTAGCACCTGCAGATATCGTGAAATTCATGACTATGTTGCCATCCTTGACGGGGGATTTCTGAATTGTTTCTCTTACCCTTTCGTAAAAAGATTTGATGCCGTCTGATCTTGTTTCCGGCATCATAACTAAAAATTCGTCTCCACCAAATCTGAATATCTGGTCATAATCCCTTTTTACATTTTTTATTCTTGATACAAGTTCGCACAGTATCCTATCTCCTACTGTGTGACCATAGGTATCATTTATATTTTTGAAATTGTCTATATCAAAAATCACGACAGAAAGAGTAGAGCCATTTCTCAGGGCACGAGAATACTCTATTTTGAGCACCTCGTTCATATGCCTTCGGTTATAAGCTCCTGTAAGTGGGTCTATGATGGACATCTGGTATAGAGCTTCGGTCGAGCTCAGGAGACTCTCATATGTCCTTTTGAGAGTTATATGTATCTTCGTGCGGGCTACGATCTCCTTTTCAAAATCTTCAATGGTTATCTCTCTTGATGATTTAAATACAAAATCTTTCGCGCCTATTTCGAGCGCCTCTAACTTGACCCCCGGCGCTGTCCCTGTTATTGTTATTATTGGAATTATATTTATAAGAAAATACGTTTTCATATCACCCCTCGCTTTATACTCTTTTTTCATGTTGTTCACTGCTTTTATAAACTTAAGACCATCCATATTCCGCATCTGAACATCGCAGATGACTATATCCAAGTTCACCATGAACTTTGTAAACTTATTTATACCCTCTATTCCATCTTCTGCCTCAATTATGTCCTCAAGATCAAATATGTCGTGTTTTGTGAGAATATCGATTATGTTCAATCTTGTGAACTTCGAATCATCTATAACAAGGCATTTCCTACCTTTTGCCTTTAAATTCTCTTCTATGGAAAGTATTTTCTCATATATGGAAGATTCATACCCTTTTTCTATATCTGTCCACATTTCCATATCCGTCCACATATCTTCGGATTCAACATCATAAGATTTAACTTCTTGTTGAAAACTCTCTTGCTTTTCTGTAATGTTTTCATACACTACTACCTTATCTTTTTTCCACCCATTTTCCAGCTGCTCTTTCTTCTCACCCCACTCTTTTTCTGTCTCCATATCGCTATCAAAGTTCACAATATCATTCTCTCTCTTATTGTTGCCATCATATTTCGTTTCCGATCCCACTTTATTTCCCCCCTCATTTGTTCGAGCCCCGTCATGTGAGCAAAGATAACACCTATGAAATCCCGTCAAGTTATGCAAACTGTAAGAAAACACCCGACCCCGTAACGACCCCGTAAACCCTGAAAATTCTATTTTATTTAATAATAAATTTATTGTTATTTTAATCATTTTTTGTATTTCTTGTTGAATTCATTTTTATCTTTTATGATGTTTGGATTGATTTTTTCACTTTCTATATCCGTTTTTGTTGAGAAGATTACAATGATTAACTCTCAAGGTGATTTTATTATCTGGCTCGGTCATTCCTCATTTCTTATAAAGATGAATGGACTTTTCATCTACACCGACCCGATTATATATGATAATATCTCTATTGTAAAGAGAAGAACCCCTTTACCCATTTCAAAGGATAACCTACCATCTCCTGACATAATTTTGATAAGCCACAACCACTATGACCATATGGATTTGCCATCTTTGCGCTTCCTATCGAGTAAAGCATCATCTGCCGGGAAAATGCCAGTCGTTATAGTTCCGAAGAATGTGTCTTACTATCTCCGGGATGAGAATTTTCGCGTCATTGAGCTTGATTGGGGTAATGAATTTTCTGTGAAGGATGTTAAGATCACATCTGTGAGGGTCAAACATTTTTCTGGTAGGTTCATATTTGATAATTATTTCAGTAAGTGGAATGGATACCTCATATCTGGTGTCGCGCGCATTTTCTTTGCGGGTGATACAGCATACATAAAACTTCCTGCTTTTGAGCCTGATATAGCTCTTATGCCGATCGGAGCGTGGAAACCAAGGTGGTTCATGAAACGCGTTCATGTTGACCCTTGTGAGGCTGTGGTTATGGCTCATGAAATGAAAGCAAAGCTTATGATACCTATGCACTTTGCAACATTCCGGCAGGGAGCCGACACTCCGGGAGAATCAATCGATTACATGAAAGAGTGTGCTGAAAAATACGGTGTGAGAATAAAAATCTTAAACATAGGAGAAGTTCTAAATCTTAATTCTCAGGAGTAAATTTATTTTGATGAAACAGAAAATTAAATCGTTATTTTTATACATCTCGGTTTTCTCCCTTGGCATATTTGTGGGGCTTTTGCTTTTTTTCCCTACAGATGTAATAAGGGATGTAATAAATAGGGTGGGAAAAGGAAAATTTGAGGTTGGGGATGTGTCTATATCATTTCCGCTGGGTGTTAAGATAGAGGATTTGGTGGTTAAACTTCTCGGTAGTAATGGCACGGATGGAGTGTTGGATGAAGACAAGTTGC
>FWWM01010911.1_pt1 | contig 15832 bp, 15 predicted proteins | sample 2228351 | NCBI WGS metagenome assembly FWWM01 (sample SAMEA103939774, study PRJEB20133) | metagenome | reverse complement strand
AGGCCGGCATGGAGAGGGTGATTGGGCCGTACAGGGCGTGGCGGGAGTCGCTGCGGCCGGGGCTGGCGACGCTGGTGAAGGCGGCCACCGCTGCGGGGACGGGGCCGGAGGGTGAGGCCCGGGCGGCGCTGGCGGCGGCGCTGGATTACGTGGGGAGCACCCTGCTGCCGGCGTGCGAGGCCGAGGAGTTCACGCTCTTTCCGACGATCGACGGCGTGCTGGGGGTTTCGGGTTCGTGTGAGGTGCTGGAGGTGCAGCATGGTTCGCTGCGGGCGATGGCGGAGGACCTGCGCAAGGTGGCGGAGGCGGCGAATACGGATGGCGACACACGGGCGTACGCGCGGTACCTGCAGCCGCTGCTGTTCGGGATGTACGGGCTGGCCCGGGCGCACCTGGAGTCGGAGGATGCGGCCTTCCTGCCATTGCTGGACGAGCACCTGACCGAGAGCCAGGTGAACGTGCTGGTGGAAAACAGCGAGCGGATTACGGCGGCGAAGGCGGTGGCGCTGGGGGCTTCCCTGCAACGTTGACGTGAGGGTAAGCTTCCGGCGATTTCATGCCGGAGGCGATGCGACATGGCCGGGAAGCTTGCTGGGAAGACCGCGATTGTGACGGGCGCGGGGCGGGGGATCGGGCGGGAGGTGGCGCTGCTGTTCGCGCGGGAGGGCTGCCGGGTGCTGGTGAACGACCTTGGGACGTCGGTGGGCGGGGAGGGGCAGGACAGCTCGCCGGCGGCGCAAACGGTGGCCGACATTGTGGCTGAGGGGGGTGAGGCGGTGGCGCACTACGGGGACGTGGCGGATATGGATGCGGCGGAGGATATGGTGCGGACGGTGCTGGATCGGTGGGGGCAGCTCGACATCCTGGTGAATGTGGCGGGCATTCTGCGGGACCGGATGGTGTTCAACATGACGGAGGAGGAGTGGGACGCGGTGGTGCGGGTGCACATGAAGGGGACGTTTGCGACAACGCGATTCGCTTCGATTCACTGGCGGCAGGCGCGCAACGGGGGGCGGCTGATCAACTTCACATCGGGTTCGGGGCTCTTCGGGGCGCCGGGGCAGCCGAACTACGCGGCCGCGAAGATGGGCATCTGGGGGTTTACGCTGAGCTGTGCGCGGGCGCTGGGGCGGTACGGGGTGACGGCGAATTCGATTGCGCCAGGCGCGGCGACGCGGATGACGGATACGGTGCCAACCGAACGCTCGGCGCAGGGAGCGAACCGGGTGACGGCGGATGCGGCGCGGGGGACGGAGCGGGACCCGGCGAACATCGCGCCGCCGCTGGTGTACCTGGCGAGCGACGAGGGCGGGTGGATCAGCGGGCGGTGCTTCGGGATCTCGGGGTACCGCATCACCCTGTACAACAACATCGCGCCGCAGGTGGTGCTGCAGGGATCGAAGATGTGGACGGTGGAGGAGCTGTTCCCGCGGATGGAGCAGACGTTCCGGCAGTTCATCCAGCCGATTGCCTGAGGGCCGAGTGGGCGCCAACCGGGGGACGGTTGGCCGGGGCTCGGCACCGCGGGGTCCGCGATGCTCTCCGGGGAAGGAGGTGCCGGTGGATGGCGTGACCATCGGGCCGGTCGTGGTCTGCATCCGGGGGCCGTCGCGCTCGGGGAAGACGACGATGGTGACGCGGCTCGTTCCGCTACTGGCTGCGGCGGGCGTGCGCGTGGCCTACGTGAAGCGAACACACCACCTGCTGGACCTGCCGGAGAAGTCATCGGGGCGGGTGTGGGCGGCGGAGCCGGCGGCAATGGTGATCAGGGCACCGGACCGCGTGCAGGTGACGCTGCCGGCGGGCGACGCTTCGGCGCGGGAGGTGCTGCGACACGTGCCCCGCGAGGCGGATGTGGTGCTGCTGGAGACGCACCAGCCGGAACCGTATCCGACGGTGCTGGCGGCGGCTCTCGAAGCGTGCCCCGGGGAGCGGGTCATCGGCCGGTGGGAGCTCGGCAGCGTGGAGGCGGACGCGGACGCTGCGGCGGCGGCGATCCGGGCGCTGCTGCCCGGGGACCTGGTGCTCGACCGGGCGCTGCGCGCGGCGCGTGAGCTGCACGGCGGCGAGGCGTGTGCCGGGATCATCCTCGGGACGCGGCTGGCGCTGTACGCGGGGGAGCTGCTGGGGGTGGAGCTGCCGGACCGTGCGAAGCGGCTCGTGGTGCGGGTGGAGATGGAGCGGTGCGCGGCGGATGCGATCGCCGCGGTGACGGGGTGTCGGCCGGGGAGGCGGACGCTGCGGTTCGTGGATTATGGCAAGCTGGCGGCCACGTTCTGGGACTTGCGCGAGGGGCGGGCGGTGCGAGTTGCGGCGCGGGGGAACCTGCGGGAGCTGGTGGGGGAGGATGGGCGGAATCGGCACGCGGCGCAGGCGGCGGCGTACCTGGCGTGGCCTGCGGAGCGGCTGTTCACGGTGACGCCAGTGGAGGAGGAGCTGGGGGCGCTCGAGCGGCCGGGGCGGCCGCTGCGCCGCGTGCGGTGCACGGCGTGTGGGGAGGAGGTGTCGGACGGGCGGGAGGTGGCGACAGAGGACGGGCCGCGGTGTCGGCCGTGTGCGACGGGCAGGTGATGGTGCGGGCGGCCCGCTGCTAGACTGCGGCGAGCGAGCTGGAGGGTACGGTACGGATGTCGTCGCAAGTGGTGCCGGAGCACGAGGAGATCCCGCCGCCGCGGATCGAGGAGGTGAGCGCGGGGATCTTTGCCTATGTGCAGCTTGATGGGAGCTGGTTCCTGAACAACGCGGGCTGCATTGTGGGGAGCCGGGCGGCGACGGTGATCGACACGACGGGGACGGAGCGACGGGCGCGGGCGTTCCACGCCGCGGTGCGTTCCGTGACGGATCTGCCGGTGAGCGCGTTAATCAATACGCACAGCCATGGGGATCACACGCACGGGAACTTTGTTTTCGCGCCGGCGAGCGCGGTTATCGGGAGTGAGCGGTGCCGGCGGGAGATGATCGCTGCCGGGCACGCGGCGTATGCGCTGTTCCCGATGGTGGACTTTGGCGAGTGCCCGCTGGAGCCGCCGACGGTGACCTTTGAGGAGCGGCTAAACGTGTACGTGGATGACCTGCGGGTGGAACTGGTGTACCTGGGGCCAGCGCACACGACGAGCGATATCGTGGCGTGGATACCGGAGCGGAAGGTGTTGTTTACGGGCGACCTGGTGTTCAACGGTGGGACGCCGTTCGCGCTGGGCGGTTCGGTCGCTGGCTGGCTGGCGGCGCTGGGTGTGCTGGAGGGCCTTGGCGCGGAGACGATCGTGCCGGGGCATGGGGCGGTGGCCGGCCCGGAGGTGCTGGGGGCGGTGCGGCGGTACCTGGAGTGGGTGCTGGCGGTGGGGCGGCAGGGGTTCGCGCGCGGGGCGCCGCCGCTGGAGCTGGCAGCGGAGCTGGACTTCGGTGAGTTTGGCGAGTGGCACGACCGGGAGCGGATTGTGCCGAACCTGCACCGGGTGTACTCGGAGTTGCGCGGCGAGCCACGGGGAACACCGCTGGATTACCGGCAGATGTTCGCGGAGATGATTGCGTTCAACGGGGGGCGGCCGCTGCGCTGCCTGGCCTAGGAGCGGTTGAGCGCGGCGCGGACCTGGTCGAGGAGGTCCTGCGGGCGGTAGGGCTTCTGGATGAACCCGGCGAGGCCCTTCCCTGCGAAGCGCTCGGTGGCGTCCTGCTCGTTGTAGCCGGAGGTGAGGAGGACGCGCACGCCCGGGTCGATGCGGCGCAGCTCGCGGAAGGTTTCTTCGCCGTCCATATGGGGCATGGTCATATCGAGGAGGACGAGGTCGACGCCGGGGTGTTCACGGTAGCGGGCGAGGGCTTCGGCACCATCGGCGGCGAGGTGGACGGTGTACCCTGCCTGTTCGAGCATGCGGCGGGTGACGGTGCGGACGGTTTCGTCGTCATCGACGACGAGGATGGTGGCGGCGCGTGGCGGCGCCGCCGCGGCGGCCGCTGGGGCGGGGTCGGTGGGGGCCGGGGCGGGACCGGCGACGGGGAGCAGGATTTTGAAGGTGGTGCCGCGGCCAGGTTCGGTGTAGAGCTTGATGGCGCCGCGATGGCTGCGGACGATGCCAAGGACGGCGGCGAGGCCGAGGCCGCGGCCGGTGAACTTGGTGGTGAAGAACGGTTCGAAGATGCGGCGGGCTGTTTCTTCGTCCATGCCGACGCCGGTATCGGCAACCTCGAGGTAGACGTAGTCGCCCTCGGGGAGCTCGTCGTCCATGTAGGCGGTCTTGAGGTAGGCGGCATCGGCGTACATGAGGCCGGTGGAGACGGAGATGACGCCGGAGCGTTCGCCGATGGCATCGGAGGCGTTGGTGATGAGGTTCATGATGACCTGGCGGAGCTGGGTGACGTCGCCTTCGACGGCGGGGAGGTTGGGGGCGAAGCGGTATTTGAGGACGGCGCGCTTGGAGACGGAGACTTCGAGGAGGTGGGCCATTTCCTCGACGACGCGGGAGAGATTGAGGCGCTCGATGACGAAGCGACCCTTGCCGGAGTAGGCGAGCATCTGGCGGGTGAGCTCGGCGGCGCGCTGGGCGGCCGTTTCGATCTGCATGACGGTGTGGCGGGCCGGTGACTCGGGTGGGAGCTCCATGAGCGCGAGGCCGGCGTTGCCGAGGATGGCGACGAGGAGGTTGTTGAAGTCGTGGGCGATGCCGCCGGCGAGGACGCCGAGGCTCTCGAGCTTCTGGGTCTGCTGCATCTGCTGGTCGAGGCGGCGGCGCTCTTCTTCAGCGCGGACCAGGTCGGTGGTATCGAGGGCGGAGAGGATGGAGGCTTCGCGGCCTTCGAAGACGAACGGGGAGGCGGCAACGCGGAGGTGGCGGAGTTCGCCGGCGCTGGTGGTGAGGCGGATGGTGAAGCGGGAGACTGCCTCGAGGCCCTGCCGGCGACGCTCGAGGTGGCGGAGCATTATCGGGATATCCTCGGGGAGGATGAGGGAGGCGAGGAAGCCGGGGGCGAGGAGCTGCTCGCGGGGGTAGCCGGTGAGGCGCTCCATTTCGGCGTTGACGAAGAGGGCGGAGGTGCCATCGGAGACCCAGACGGCGGCGGAGACAGCATCGAGGAGCTGGCGGAGGCGCTCTTCGGCGAGGACGGTCTCGTGGATATCCATCACGGCGCCGACGAGCCCGAGGAAGGTGCCGTCCTCGGCGAGGCGCGGGGCGGCGTACTCGATGACCCAGCGGTACTCGCCGTCGAAGCGACGGATGCGGTAGCGGTCGGTATAACCCCGCTGTCTGTTGATGGCCGATTCAAAGACGGCGACGGAGACGTCGACGTCGCCGGGGTGCACGGCATCGACCCATCCACGGCCGAAGAGCGACTCCTGGGTGAGGCCGGTGAATTCGAGGCAGGCTCGGGAGGCGTAGGTGAGCTGCCCGGCTGCATCCGCGGTCCAGATCATGAGGGGGCTGGCATCGGCGAGCGCGCGGAAACGGGCTTCGCTCTCGCGCAGGGCGGCCTCGGCGCGTTTGCGTTCGGTAATGTCGCGGCCGACGGAGCCGATTCCGACGACGTTGCCGAGGTCATCGCGGAGCGGGAAGTAGGAGGTGGAGAGGACGATGGTGGAGCCGTCCTTGCGGCGCCAGGTGCGCTCCATGTCCTCGATGTTTTCGCCGCGGAGGACGCGCTCGCGGATTTCGAGGCGGACGTGCTGGTCGGCGGGGTCGAAGAGGAACTCGGTGGTGCGGCCGAGTGCCTCGGCGGCGGTGTAGCCGAGGAGGAGCTCGGCACCGCGATTCCAGGTGGTGATGATTCCCTCAAGATCGGTGGTGACCATGGAGTCGCGGGAGAAGTTGACGATGGCGGCGAGGCGGGCGTTCTGGCTGGTGGCCCGGTAGAGTGCGGAAAGGTCACGCGTGATGGAGAGGACGCTGACGACGGTGCCGTGCTCGTCGCGCTCGGGGATGAGGAGGGTCTGGGTGTAGGCGTCGGGGCCGAGGTGGGCGGCGATGCCTTCGGTGGTGAGGGGCTCACCGGTTGCGAAGACGGTCGCGACCTGGTGCTCCCAGCGCTGCATCGGCTCGGCGCCGGGGAGGATCTCAGTGGGGCGGCGGCCGGCGACCTGGCGAAGCTCGGCGTTGATGCTGCGGAGGGCGGCGGGATTGGCGTAGATGACGCGGAGGTCTTCGTTGAAGCGAACGATGAGGTCGGGGGAGTTCTCGGAGAGGGTGCGGAACTCGCGTTCGCGGCGGAGGAGCTCGGCTTCGGCGGCGCGGCGCTGGCGGATGTCGAGGATAGCGCCGCGAACGAGTTTGCGTTCGAAGGGGGGCATGCGGACGAGGCGAACTTCGCAGAGGAGGGGGCGACCGGCGGCGTCCTGGTGGACCCATTCGAATTCGAGGGTTTCGCCGGCGAGGGCGCGCTCGAGGTAGTGGGCGGCGAGCGTGGCGCTCCGCTCGCCGGAGGGCTGACGTTCGGGGCTCAGGGCTGCGGGGGAGGCTGCGAGGAGCTCCTCGCGGGAGAGGCCGAAGAGCTGGCAGGCGTCGTCGTTGACTTCGACGAAGCGGCCGAGGTCCATATCGAAGACGACGATGGCGTGGCCGGCGTATTCGAAGATGGCGTGGTAGCGCTGTTCGGCTTCGCGGGCGAGGGCGAGGGCATCGGCGACCGGGGTGTGCTCGAGGATGAAGGTGAGGCGTGACTCGCGACCTTCGTAGCGGAGATCCTGGCCGGCGATGCGCACCTGGAAGATGCGGCCGTCGCGGGCGCGGTGGCGCCAGAAGCGGGGGAGGTGAGCGGGGGCACCCTGGCGGATGAAATCGTGCAGGAGGGGGACGTCTTCGGGTGGGCGGATATCGGCGAGGGTGAGGGAGGTGAATTCGGCGGGGGTATAGCCGTAGAGGTCGCAGGCAGCGCGGTTGACGCGGAGGATTTGGAGCGAGCCGCGTTCGAAGATGAGCGCGGGGAGGGGGTGGTCGTCGAAGAAGATGCCGGGGGGCAATGAGTGCTGATCGAGACGCAGTTCCGGGCCGCTCGAGCCGGGGTTTGGCGGCTCACCTGGTGGTGTGGTCACAGGCTGTTCCTTGCCTCCGGCGCGATCCTAGGGGGAGCCATGCGGCCGCGGCGTCGGGAATTTCCCTATTTCGTGAGAGTATACCCGGGTATCGCACCGGTCAGACGCGGGCGGGGGCGATGATGGCGGCGTAGGCGGCGGGGCCGTGGATGCCGCGGACGATCTGCTTTTCGATGTCGGCGGTGCGACTGGGGCCGGTAAGGATGAGGGCGTCATCGGTGCCGAGGTACGGGGCGAGGGCGAAGGGGTGCTCGACAATAGTCGCGGGATCGATGTGGAAGCAGAGCGCGGGGGCGGCGAGCAGCGCCCGGCGGTCGACCCGGCTGCCCGCGAGGAGGATGGACCCGGTGCCCGCGACCGCCGCGGTGGCGTGGAGTTCGAGTGCACCGGTGGGAGAGGCAGCGGGGAAATCGAGGCCGAGCGCGGCGGCCCGGAGACGGAAGCGTTCGACAGGGGTTGGCGGCAGGACCTCTGCGGGGGCGATGACCGGGCGCTGGGAGCGATCGGGGCCGGCCGCGGCGAGGAGGGTGGGATCGTGGTGGGCGGCGGGTTCGGGGAGGCCGCGCGGGTCGGCGCGGCGTGGGTTGGGCGCCCGGATGAGGCGGCTTGTGGCGCGAAGGCCGAGACGGAGGGCTGCCGTAGCGGCGCGGGCGGTGGTGCCGGAGCGAAAGGCGAGGGCCCATGCCTTCCAGGCGGCGCGCTCGGGCCCGGTGGCGGCACGGCCGGAGCCGACGGCATCGGCGCGGAGATCGAGGAGCATGCGGTGGAGCGGGATGCCGACGGGACAGGCCTCGGTGCAGGCGCCGCAGAGGGTGCTGGCGAAGGGGAGGTCGGCGTGCTGGCTGCCGCGCCAGAGGAGGGGGGAGAGGACGGCACCGATGGGGCCCATGTACGGGGAACCGTAGGCGAGGCCGCCGGCGACGCGGTAGACGGGGCAGGCGTTCATGCAGGCACCGCAGCGGATGCAGCGAAGGAGATCGCGGTAGCGGGGGTCGCCGAGGATGCGGGAGCGGCCGTTATCGACGACAACGACGTGGCGTTCCTGGCCGGGCGGCGGTGTGCCGAGGATGTGGGTGAAGGAGGTGAGGGGCTGGGCGGTGGCGCTCGGGGCGAGGACCTGGAGGACGGCGAGGGCATCGGGCTCGGTCGCGACGATCTTCTCGAGGCCGGTGACCACGATGTGGAGGCGGGGGTGGGAGACGCCGAGGGCGACGTTGCCCTCGTTTTCGACGATGACGATGCGGCCGGAGGCAGCGACGAGGGTGTTGGCGCCGGTTATGGCGGCGTCGCAATCGGCGACGTAGCGAGCGACGACGTCGCGGATGGAGCGGGAGAGCTCGCCGGGGTCATCGGTCTCGACGGGTGCGCCGGCGCGGGCGAGGAGGTCGCGGATGCGGCTGCGGTTGAGGTGGACGGCCGGGGCGGTGATGTGGGAGGGACCGCGGCCTTCGAGGTCGACGATGTATTCGCCGATGTCGGTTTCGAGGACGTCGATGCCGGCGCTGCGGAGGGCATGGGTGAGGCCGATCTCCTCGCCGACCATGGTCTTGGACTTGGCGACGCGGCGGGCATCGCCGAGGAGGCGGCGGATGGTATCGACGGCTTCGGCGGCCGTGGCGGCACGGTGGTAGCCGATGCCCCGGAGGGCTGCCTGCTCGCGGAAGGTACGGTGGAGGGCCTCGAGGTTGTCGACGGCATGGGTGCGGGCGGCAGTGGCGCGATCGCGGGCATCGGCGGGGCCGCGGGCGAGCATGGCGCGGGAATCGGCGACGAGCCTGCGCATGATGGGCTGGAGGGTGGCGGGGCGATGCTCAACCTGGATTTCGTGGCTGGCGCGCTGTCGGAAAGAGGTCATGCGAGGGCCCTCGCAAGGAGCTCTGGGAGGGTCCAGGCTTCGAGCTGAATGCCGAGGCCGCTGGCGCCGGCCTGGAGGTGGGCGAGGCAGGAGTAATCGGGGGAGACGACGACGCGTGCGCCGGTGGCGGCGAGATCTTCGAGGCGGGCACGCATCATGGCAACGGAGACTTCCGGCTGCTTGACCGCGAAGGTACCGCCGAATCCGCAGCATTCCCCCGGGTAGGCGGGGCGGCGGACTTCGAGGCCGCGGATGGCTTCGAGGAGGCGGGTGAGGGAGGCGCTGGCGTGGAGTTCGCGGAGGGAGTGGCAGGATTCGTGCAGGACGACAACGCCGGGGAGGGCGAGGCCGAGGCGATCGAACGCCGGGTGGCGCGCGACGTAGGTGGCGAAATCGACGAAGCGGCTAGCGATGCTGGCGGCGGCGGCGGTGCGCGGGGGCTGCCAGAGTGAGGGGAGGTAGTGACGCACCATGGCGGTACAGGAGCCGGAGGTGGTGACGATGGCGGCATGGGCGCAAGCGGCCCGGAGGAGCTGGCGGCCGACGGTGCGGGCTTCATCGCGGAAGCCGCTATTGAAGGCGGGCTGGCCGCAGCAGCGACCATCGATGAGGGTGACGGTATCGCCGAGGGCCTCGAGGACGCGGCGGGCGTTATCGGCGTCGCCGGGGCGGAGGGTCTGCATGTAGCAGGGGTCGAAGAGGGCGACGGAGGCCACGGGTGCATTGTAGCCGGGGCAGGTTGCGACGGCGGGGATGGATGCCGGACGATCGGGACGGGACCGTTCGGTCCTGCAGGTTCGCGACACCAGAGGGGAAGCAGCGCATGAGTGAGACGACCATCACGGTACGCGACAACGGACCGCTGATTGTGCGCGGGACGTTCGAGATAGTGGATGCGGAGGGGAAGTGCTTCGAGAAGCAGGAGACGGTGGCCCTGTGCCGGTGCGGCCATTCGAACAAGAAGCCGTTCTGCGACGGGACGCACCGGACCCAGGGGTTTAGCTCGGCGCCGCGGGCGTGAGGGCGCCGGAGCGTCACTCGTAGAGGCCGGCTGCGGCGGCTTCGAGCTCGGCAGCTTCGGTGGGTGACATGGGCTGGAAGGCCTCGACGGCGGCGACGTTGTCGTGGATGCGGCCGGGGTAGCGTGCGCCCGGGATGGCGACGGAAACGCCGGGGTGGGTTAGGACGTAGCGAAGGAGGTTGGCGGGGGTGAGGGGCCCAGCCTCGCCCCGGGCGATGCGGCCGCGGATGGCACTGGTGCGGCCCGAGCCACCGAGTGGACGCATGACGATGACCGCGAGGCCGCGCTCGGCGGCGAGGTCGATGAGGGGGCGGGAGGCGGGGTAGAAGGCGGAGTACTCGAGCATGATGCTGGCGAAGGCGCCGGACGCGATGGCGAGGCGGGCGATTTCGAGGTTGTGGGTGGAGATGCCGATCCAGCGAATGGCGCCGCGTTCGACGGCGGCCTGGAGGCCTTCGAGCGCGCCGCCGGGGGCGGTGACCTGCTGCCAGGCTTCGGTGGTGGAGACATCGTGGAGCTGGTAGACGGGGATAGTGTCGAGGCCGAGGACCTGGCGGGAGCGGTCGATTTCGTACTGGGCGCTGCTGGCGGTGCGGCGGAAGGTTTTGCTGGCGATGATGGCGTCGCCGGGGCCGCGTTCGCGGAGGACGTGGCCGAGGAGGTGCTCTGAGCCTTCGTAGTCGCGGGCGGTATCGATGAGGCGGATGCCGAGGTCGAGCGCGGTGCGGACGGTGTCGGCCGCGACGGGGGAGTGGGGGGTATCCATCGCGCCGAGGCCGAGGACTGGCAGGTGGATGCCGGTGGTTCCGAAGGGACGCAGAGGAAGCGGCATGGAACCCAGTGTAGCGGTGGGATGGAACAGGAACGGCTGCCCGGTGTACGCTGCCGGTGTGCCGAACGGGGTTCGGCCGTGACACCTGAGACAGCGAGGTCGTTGACGTGCCAATCGATCCATCCAAGGCGCTCGGGGCGCCGATCGAAGGCGGTTCCTTTCGGTGGGACCGCGACCGGGTGATCCTGTATCACCTTGGGGTGGGGGCGGGGGATCCGCCGACGGACGCGAATGAGCTGGCCTACACGTACGAGCGGAACTTGAAGGTGTTGCCGAGCTTTGGGGTGATCCCGGCGTTCGGCTCGCTGGGCGGGGTAGGCCGGGTGCCGGGGCTGCAGTTCAACCCGGCGCTGCTGCTGCACGGCGAGCAGGACCTGGAGATCCGGAAGCCGATCCCGGTCGAGGGGGAGGTGGAGACGAATGGGAAGGTGGCAGGGATATACGACAAGGGGAAGGCGGCGCTGGTGGTGCTGGAGACGGAGACACGGCTGAAGGGCGAGAGCGAGCCGCTCTTCGTGAACCGGTTTTCGCTCTTCTTGCGGGGCGAGGGCGGCTTTGGCGGGGAGAGCGGGCCGGCGGCGGGGAATGAGCCGCCGGGTCGGGCGCCGGACGGGACGGTGGAATCGAAGACGCTGCCGCAGCAGGCGCTGCTGTACCGGCTCTCCGGGGATAAGAACCCGCTGCACGCGGACCCTGAGTTCGCGAAGATGGGCGGGTTCGACCGGCCGATCCTGCATGGGCTGTGTTCGTTCGGGGTGGTGTGCAAGGCGGTGGTGGACCACGCGCTGGGGGGCGACACGGCGAAGGTGGCGCGCTACCAGGCGCGGTTCGCCGGGGTGGTGTTCCCGGGCGAGACGATCGTGACCTCGTTCTGGCGGGAGGGGAACACGATCTTCGTGGCGGCGAAGACGAAGGAGCGGGACACGCCGGTGATCACGAACGCGGCGATCACGGTGCGCGGCTAGCTCGTTCCTGGGGAAGGTTCACACTGGCGAGGCCGGGGGAGGCAGCTTCCCCGGCCTCGTGGTGTGCGGAAGGTGGCGGGGGCGTTACTCGAAGAGGAAGCGGCGGCGGCGGGGGGCGGCCGTACGGTAGCGAAGGCCGAAGCGGCGAATGCCGACCTCGCGGACGATCGTTGCGGCTTCTTCGGGGGAGTCGGTGAGGACGAGGCGGTCGAGGTCTTCGGGGTCGATGGTGCCCATGGCGAGGAGGCGGTTGAGGAGGAAGTCCATGAGGGGCTCGTAGTAATCGACGCCGACGAGGATGCAGGGGTAGTCGCGGATTTTCTGGGTTTGGATGAGGGTGGCGATTTCGAAGAGTTCATCGAGGGTGCCGAATCCGCCGGGCATGGCGATGAAGGCGTAGGAGTACTTGGCCAGCATGACCTTGCGGACGAAGAAGTAGCGGAATTCGACGAAGGTATCGAGGTAGGGGTTGGGCTTCTGTTCGTGGGGGAGCTGGATGTTGCAGCCGACGGAGTGGCCGCCGACGTCTTTGGCGCCGCGGTTGGCAGCCTCCATGAGGCCGGGGCCGCCACCTGTCATGACAGTGAAGCCTTCGCGTGCGACGGCCTGGCCGACACGGCGGGCGAGGTCGTAGTAGGGGTGGTCTTCGGTGAAGCGGGCGGAGCCGAAGATGGTGACGCAGGGGCCGACGAAGTGGAGCTTGCGGAATCCGCGGATGAATTCGGCGCCGATGCGGATGGTGCGGAGGAGCTCGGAGCCACGATCGGCCGGGCCTTCGAGGAAACGGCGCTCATCGGCGCCATCGGGCGATTTGCCCCATTCGGGCGCACGGGCGGGCGGGGCGGGGAGCTGGGGGCGGTGATCGGCCATGGGGTCAGTCTATCGGGAGCGAAGGTTGGGGGGATCCGGAGGGCGGCGGGCAGAGAGCAGGGCAACCCCCGACTGGCGGTCGCCGGCGGGCTGTCGAATGCAATGGCATGGAATCGGCGCGGGAGCAGACGGAGCGGGCGGTGCGGCCCCTGCACGTGGTCCCGGTGCGGGCGGGGTGGGCGATCATCGAGGCGGGGAGTGAGCGGCCGTTGGCGGTGTGCGAGGACCTGGGGACGGCGCTGGATGCGGCGACGGGACGCGGAGCGCGACCGGTGCACGTGGTGGTCCACGAGCGGAAGGCAGGGTGAGCGGGCCCGCGGGGGAGGGGGCCACCGGCAGTTTGTAGCGGGTGCCCGGGCGGGCTATGCTCAGGCCGGCCGGGTGTCCCGGCAAACTAACCGGAGGTTCTCGACAGCATGGCAGATTTGAAGGAAACGCAGGCGCGCCACGCGCAGGATGTGGTGAATGGGAACGTGGCGGGGCTGATGGGGGACTTTACGCCGAATGCGATGGCGAAGGTGATGGCGCTGGCGGCGAACCCGATCACGGCGACGCGGTTCGAAATCAAGGACCTCGGGAATAACGAGGTGGAGATCTCGTACATCGGGGAGAAGACGCGGGTGATCTGGAGCAAGTGGGTGGAGAACGGCGGGAAGTGGCAGATTGATGACGTCCGGGAAGTGACGCCGGCGTGAGCGGGGAGCCGGGCGATCCGCGGGAGGCAGCGGAGCGGACCGTCCGGGCCTTGCTGACGGGCAACCTGGCGCAGGTGATGGCCGACCTGGCGCCCGAGGCGATGGGGCAGCTGATGCAGCTCGCCTCGGGCGTGCAGGGTATTGCGCTGGGGCAGCTGCCGACCATCGAGCGGTACGAGCTGGAGGAGGTGCCCGCGCCCGAGGGGGAGGCGGGCTTCCTGGTGCGGGTGGTGGCGCCCGTCGGCACGGTGAGCGTGGCGACGCGCTGGCGACCGATTCTGGGGGCGTGGAAGGTGGTTGGGTTCGAACTGGCGGGCTTCGAGCCGGGCGGCGCTGCTGGAGCCGAGGGGGGCTAGACGGTGGATATTGTGCTCGTCCGGCACGGGATTGCTGTCGAGCGGGGCTCCATGGCGCGTGACACGGAGCGACCACTGACGACGGAGGGACGGGCACGGATGGTGGAGGCAGCGCGGGGGCTGGCGCGCATTGTGACGCCGCAGGCGGTGCTGAGCTCGCCGTGGACGCGGGCACTGGAGACGGCGGAGATCCTGCGCGAGGCGTACCGTCTGGGCCGGGTGCAGATCTGCGAGGCGCTGGCGAGCGAGGACTACGATGCGGTGATCGCGGCGGTGGTGGAGGCAGACGCTTCGCCGGTGGCGCTGGTGGGGCACGAGCCGTGGATGGGGGAGTTGCTGGCCTACCTGGTGTGCGGTGATGCTGCGGGCATGGCGGTGACGTTCAAGAAGGGTGGTGCGGCACTGGCCCGTTCGGCGGGAGACCCGCGGCCGGGTGGGTGCTGGCTGGAGTGGCTGATCCCGCCGGGGGTGCTGCGCCGGGTCGGGCGGGCGGGGGAGCGGGAGACCTAGCCGGGGGGTGGCGCGACCTCGACGGCGAGGCGACAGCGGAGGGTGCTCTCGAAGCGGCGGCGCTGGCGGTCGATTTCGTGGAGCTCGGCATCGATAGGCGCCCGTGCGGTGAGCGCGAGGTGGAGGGCATCGCCCCGGAGGGTGGCGCCGACGCCGAGGATGGGGGACGGGGTGCGCCGCCGGATGGCGCGGGCGAGGCCAAGGAGCACGGCGAGGACCTGGGCACGGGTGGTATCGGCGGGTTCGATGATGGAGCGGTAGGGGGCCAGGTCGGGGGTGCCGGCATTGGCCCAGCGGACGAGGGCGGCGAGGAGGACGACTTCGCGGTGGGTGTAGCCGTGGAGGTCGCCGCTGTGGACGAGGTATTCGGCGTGGCGATCGCGGTTGTAGTAATCGACGTGCATGCCGATGCCGGCGAGGCGAGCGGCATCGACGAGGAGGGCGCGGTCGCCCGGTGCGAGGCCGTGGAGGGGGGCGGTGGCCTCGAAGAGCTCGGCGGCGGCGAGGACGGTGGGCTCGACGGAGAGGACATCGACGCCGTTGGCGAGGGCGAGGCCGGCGATGCTCGCGGCGCGGACGTCGGGGATGACCGGGGCTTCGCCGCGGATGGCCTGCCAGGCGAGGCCTTCGCGCAGGCCCTGGCCGGAGACGGTGAGCGAGGGGGCCCCGAGGAGGTCCATGACTTCGTCGATGACGATGGCGGCGGCGTGGAGGAGGTCGGCGCGGTTGCTGCCGACGCCCGGGATGCGACGACGGGCTTCGGTGGGGACGGTGGCCAGTTCGCGGGCGAGGCGGCGAAGCTCCTTGCGGGTGACCTGGAGGCCGTGGAGGCGGCCGAGGGGGTAGCGGCGGCGGATGCGGACGATGCGGGCGAGGTTGCGGACGGCTCCGCCGGTGGCGAGGAGCTCGGTGACGGAGGATGGGGTGATTTCGAAGGAGCGGCGGACGGCCTTGCGGAGGGTACGGATTTCGCGGGGGGTTGGGGGATCGGAGTGGAGGTAGGTTTCGCGGCTGTAGATGGCGCCGAGGGGAACGGACTGGACGCGGGTGAGCGCGCGGGCTTCGACGGTCATGAGTTCGAGGCTGCCGCCGCCGAGATCGAGGAGGTAGCCGTTGTGGAGGGTGGTGCTATTGATGACGCCGAGGTAACCGGCGTAGGCCTCTTCGTAGCCGGAGAGGATGCGGATGCGGATGCCGGTGGCCTGGAGGGCGCGTTCGAGGAATTCGTCGGCGTTGGGCGCGCGGCGGAGGGCTTCGGTGCCGACGGCGATGATGGCGGCGGGGCCGTGGGCCTGGGCGAGCTGCTGCATGATGACGAGGGCGCGAAGGCCGCGGTCGATGGCGTTGGGGGTGAGGTTGCCGCCTGCCTGGCCTGCACCGAGGCGGGCATCGTAGCGGGCTTCATCGATGACTTCGAAGGCGGTGGTGCCGAGCGCGCGAGCGACGAGGAGGCGGATGGAGTTGGAGCCGACATCGATGACAGCGACGGTCTCGCGGGCGCGGATGGGCATGGTGTGAGGCCAGCATGCGCGCAGCTGTGGTGGCAGGCAAGGAGCGGATATCGTGGGTGTGGTAGACTGCATGCCAGCCAGTCGAGGAGGTGGCCGATGCCTCGTATCCTGGGCATGCTAATCCTGCTTCCGTTAACGTTTGCGTTGATGCCGCTGGCGGTGCTGGTGATGGGGCGGGAGGCAACGGCGCCTCAGA
>FWWM01005512.1_pt1 | contig 15834 bp, 13 predicted proteins | sample 2228351 | NCBI WGS metagenome assembly FWWM01 (sample SAMEA103939774, study PRJEB20133) | metagenome | reverse complement strand
GCAACATCCCGCCGAATCGAATTCGGCGTCTACAACGGCTGGAAAGCCTGCTAAAAGCAGGCTGAACGACGAACGAGTCTGCTTCAGCAGACTTCCGTTCCGCCGTCTTAGACACCGAATTCGATTCGGTGGCAGCCCTCTTTCGTTCCAGTTAGGAGGCACAATTTATGCGTCGTTGGCTGTATGTTCTTGTCGCTTTATTAGCACTTGGCATCATGTGGGATGTGAGGTGCAGCATGGCTCAGTCGTCAACACTTTCTCCCTTCGTTCTGCCGTGGGACGACGCCACGCCAAGCGTGACGAACGTGAGCGCGTGGCTGCACAAGCCTGCGGGAAAGTTCGGGCACGTGCGCGTGGGGGCGGACGGACATTACTACGTAGGAAATCAGCGAATTCGGTTTTTCGGCGTGAACGTCTGCTTTGGCGGGGCGTTTCCGCGCAAGGAGCAGGCGGAGAAAATCGCGGCGCGAATGGCGAAGTTCGGTATCAACGTCGTGCGCTTCCATCACATGGACATGCAGACGTTCCCCGGGGGAATTCGCGCCCGCAACGTGGTGCACACGCGCGACCTTGACGCGGAATCGCTGGACCGTCTGGACTACTTCATCGCGCAACTCAAGCGCAACGGGATTTACGTCAACCTGAACCTGCTCGTCTCGCGCCCCTTCAACGCCGCCGACGGTTTGCCAGCGGAGATTGAAAGCGTCGGTTGGAAGGAGCGGCACGTCGTCGGGTTCTTCCACGCGCCCGCGCTGGAACTGCAAAAGGAATACGCCCGTAAACTGCTCACGCACCGCAACCCTTACACGGGCATGACGGCCGCCGAAGACCCGGCGGTGGCGTTCGTGGAAATCAACAACGAAAACGGATTGCTTCACGCATGGTTGGGCAACGACGTGGACGGTCTGCCGAAAGTGTTCCTGAACGACTTGCAGCAGCAGTGGAACGGTTGGCTGCGCCAGCGATACGGCGCGACGGACAAACTGCGTCAGGCGTGGGGCGTGAAGGAAGAAGCCCTCGGCGCGGAGTTGCTGGTCAACAACGACTTTGCGCGCGGCGCGGAACGCTGGGTGCTGGAGCAGCACGAGCAGGCGAAAGCGACAGCGACGATGAGCGATGAAGTGCCCCCATCGCTGCGGGGAACAAAGTCGCTGCGCCTCGCCGTCACGCAGACGAGTGCGCAGGCGTGGCACGTTCAGTTCAATCAGCCCGGTGTGAAGGTGCAAGCGGAGCGTCCCTACACGCTGACCTTCTGGGCGAAGGCGGACAAGCCGTTGAGCGTCAGCGTCAACGTCGGGCAGGCGCACGAACCGTGGCAGAATTTGGGATTCAGCGCGTCCGTGAACGTGACCCCCGAATGGAAGCCGTTTCGCTTCGTCTTCCACCTCAATCAGAGCGACGACAACGCCCGCGTGAACTTCAGCAACCTTGCGCAGCAGACGGCGAGCGTGTGGCTGGCGGGCGTGTCGTTCCGACCGGGCGGCGTCGTTGGATTGGACGCAAACGAGCGCATCGAAAACGGCTCCGTGTCGTTGTTCCAACGTTCTCGCTTCGGCGAACGCACGGCGGAGGCGCAGCGCGATTGGTTGCGATTCCTGTGGGAGACGGAGGACGCCTACTGGCAAACGATGTATCGCACTTTGAAGAACGATTTGAAAGTGGGCGGCGTGGTGTTCGGCACGATTGTCGGCTGCAGCACGCCGAACCTGCAGGCGAAGTTGGACGCGATAGACACGCACGCTTACTGGCAGCACCCGCATTTCCCCGGTCGTCCGTGGGATTCCGAAAACTGGACTGTCAACAACCGTACGATGGTCAACGAAGCCGGCGGCACGTTGCCCGCACTCGCCCTGCGGCGCGTCGTCGGCAAGCCGCACAACGTCACCGAATACAACCACCCCGCGCCGAATACTTTTGGCAGCGAAGGGTTTATGCTCCTTGCCGCTTACGGTGCGCTGCAGGACTGGGACGCGATTTACGCCTTCTCCTACTGCCACCGAGGCGACGACTGGGACACGAAGCGGATTCCGAACTTCTTCGACATTGACCAGCACCCGACGAAGATGGCGACGCTTATTTCAGCGGTGGCGATGTTCGTGCGCGGCGATGTCAAACCGGCGCAGCAGCAAATCGTCGTCCCGCTCAACAAAGAGAACGAAGTGGACGCGCTACGGAAAAGTTCCGCATGGCAACTGGTATACGCGGGAAGTGTCGGCGTGTCCAACGTCACTGCCTTGATGCACCGCGTGGCGATTGCTCCGAGCCGCGACAGTGATGGAGCGGACTTGCCCAAGATGCAAACGGACAGTCTGCGCTATGCGGCGGACACGGGCGAACTTGTTTGGGACCTGAGCAACAAAGGGCGCGGCGTCGTCACCGTCAACGCGCCGAAAAGCAAAGCCGTCATCGGCTACGGCGGCAGCAAGCGATTCGATTTGGGCGGTGTCATCATTGAACCCGGCGCGACCATGCAGGACGGCTGGTGCACCGTCAGCGTGACCGCAATGGAAGGCGATATTTCCGCTGGAAAATCGCGGCTGCTCATCACCGCCACCGGCTACGCCGAAAACACCGGCATGGGCTGGAAGAGCGCGGAGAAAAACAGCGTCGGGCGCAACTGGGGCACTCCGCCGTCACTGGTCGAAGGTGTGCCCGCCCGCATCACACTTCCGCTGCCCGCCGCTCGCGTGCAAGTCTGGTCCTTAGATGAGCGCGGACAGCGCCAAACATCTGTGCCCGTTCAAGCGACTCCGGACGGCAAAGCCGTCGTCGCCATCGGAGCGCAATGGAAGACGCTGTGGTATGAGGTGGAAACAAAGTGACCAGAAGTTACGCGGCAACCGCGTAACTTTTGATGACTACGCACATGGTGAGTGAACTTCCCGACCGCTCCGATTTACAACGCAATCTTTCCAGCCGCAGCGTCAACAAGCGGCGCAAGGCGGTGCGTGAGTTGGGCACGGCGCCGGGTGCGCTGCCCCTTCTCATTGCAGCATTGAACGACGACGATTACGCTGTCCGCCGCTACGCCGCGCGTGGGTTGGGGCAGTTTGAGGAGGAGGCGGCGTTCGACGCGCTGCTGTCGGCGGCGCGCGACCGCAACCGTTTCGTGCGCCTTGAAGCGTTGACAGCATTGGAGCGCTGGATAGACGACCCGCGCGTGCTGGAAACCTTCATCGCTGCATTGGAAGACCGCAGTAAATTGGGGCGCACGATGGCCGTGCTGTCGGCGCGACATTCGGAGGCGATGGCGGATGCCATTGCTGCCTTGCCTCGTGAGCGACGACAAAACGTCGTTGACTATTTGGTGGACAGAGTGAATCATGAGGTTGAATCCAAAGCCATTGAAGCCATTCGGCTCATCAGCAACTTGCGTCTTGTTGAAGCGCTGCCGCACTTGCGGCAAAAACTCCGCTGGTGGCGGTTCACTCCCGCGAAAGTGAAAGAGGCGTGCCGCGAAGCCATCACCGAGTTGGAGCGCGTTGCCTCACTGCCGCGCGCCGCATCCACGCTCGCGCCGCAGACGGCGGATTTGCCGCGACCGGCGTCCGCACCGGCGATGGATGTGGAGATGCTGCCGCGCCCTGTCCGCCGGTGATACCGTCCATGAGACCTCCCTTGACAGGCAGTGTAGCGCCGATGGATCGGCATGAACAACTCCGACGAAGATGATGTGAATGTCTGTCACTCCAATACTCCATCACGCCTCTTTCAGCACGTACCCCACACCTCTGACGGTGTGCAGAAGTTTCTTCGCAAATCCCGCGTCCACTTTCTTGCGCAGGAAGTTCATGTAGACTTCGAGGACGTTGGAGGATGGGTCGAAGTCGTAGCCCCAGACGTTTTCGATGAGTTGCGTGCGGGTCATGACCTGCTGCGGGTGGCGCATGAGGAGCTCGAGAAGCGCATACTCGCGGTTGGTGAGTTCGATGCGTTTGCCTTCCCGCGTGACCGTGCGCGTCGCGGGGTCAAGGATGAGTCCCGCAAACTCCATGACGGGCGTGCGCACCGTGCCCGCCCGCCGCAGCAAGGCGCGCAGCCGCGCCAGCAATTCGTCGAAGGAGAACGGTTTCGGCAGGTAATCATCGCAGCCTGCGTCCAGACCTTTCACGCGGTCTTCGAGCGTTCCCCGCGCCGTCAGCGCTAGCACGGGCACGTCGCTGCCGCGCTCGCGCAGAGTCTTTACGACCTGCAAGCCGTCCATGCCGGGCAGCATGAGGTCCAGCACAATCGCATCGTACTCCATCGCCGCCGCGTGCGTTAGCGCGTCCTCGCCGTTAGATACAACGTCCACCGAGTACGCCGACTGCTCCAAACCTTTGCGGATGAAACTGGCAACTTTTTCTTCGTCTTCGACAATGAGGATACGCATGAGACACCACCTATCGCATCGGAACTTGGGTCCAATCCATCCTACGTTCCCAGAGTGTCCAGCAATTCTATTCCCATCAAGGGTAGCACCACAAACTTCCCATACTGCACAAAATGCGCGTCCACCGACAGAGCGACTGTAACACTCAAACGCTCCATGACGGCAAAGCAGCAGGCATCCGTGTAGGAGAAGTCCTTGTCATCATAGCGGCGGATGATGTCTTTGGCTTGCGTCTCATCATCTTCGGACACCCGCTCAATCATAGCCACAGACTCAATAGCGTCCAGCCAAGCGGCTCCAGCATCTCTGCCAAGTCGTGACAGGATAAGGGCGTGCGCTTCGGCGACGACGAAATTGGTTGTGAGGATGAGCACGTTTCCTTGCTCGGCGTGCGCTTCTAATTGCCTGCAAGCATCATGGAAGGCGTCTCGCTTGTCAAGTAAAGCGTAGAAAAATCCGGTATCCGCCATGACCGCGCGCTGATAGTGCATGGATTATTTTCCTGTCGTTTCATTCTGCGGGCGTTCGTCATACGCGTCGGCTAAGTACTTGTGCTTGTTTTGGCTGACATCCGTCAACCCGCTGTCGAACGCGCCAATCAACGCCCGAAACTTTGCCCGCGCTTCGGGAGACGACATCGGCGGTCCTTGCACCTCTTCTGCCAACGGCTGGATGTCCACCATGACCTCCGTGCCTTCTAACAGAGTCGTTTCCTCTTTCAGTTCGATTGTCCGTTTGTCTTTCATGACACCTTGTAATGCCATCGCGTTCACCTCCTCAATTCACCGACAACACGTTGTAAAGATTGTCCCTCTCGCACGCCACGCGCCCCGCCTCCCGAATCATGTCTGTCAACTCCCGCACCGTGAGCGACTGGTCGCGGTCGGTCACGGGGTCGCGGATGATTTCGTACTCCTGCACCGTGCCGTCCAAATCGTCCGCGCCGTACCACTGAGCGACTTGGGCGACCGCAGGCGAAATCATCACCCAGAACGCTTTGATGTGCGGCACATTGTCCAGCATCAGTCGGGCGACGGCAATCTCGCGCAAGTCCTGTTCGCCGGTGGTGGGCGGCAGGTCGCTGAGTTCCGTGTTTTCGGGGTGAAACGCCAGCGGGATGAAACACAAAATGCCGCCGGTCTCGTCCTGCAACTCGCGCAGTTTGATGTGATGTTCCACCTTCTCTTCCAGCATCTCGACGTGCCCGTAAAGCATCGTCGCATTGGACGGCAAGCCGCAACGGTGCGCGACGCGGGCGATGTCAATCCACTTATCGGCGTCAGCTTTCAGATGAAAGAGGTTTTCGTGAACGCGCTCGCTGAATACCTCCGCCCCGCCGCCGGGCAAACTTTCGACGCCCGCCTCTTTCAGTTCCAGAAAACATTCCTCCAACGGCTTCTTCGCCACGCGCTGAATCTGCGCCCACTCAATCATCGTGAACGCTTTGACGTGAACTTCGGGACGCTCTTCTTTGATGGCTCGCACAACGTCAAGGTAATACTGATACGGCAAGCGCGGATTCACGCCGCCCACGATGTGAATCTCCGTGACTTTCTTATCTTTGAACTGCCGCACCTTCTCGCGCACGGTCTCCACGTCCATCGTGTAACCCGTCGGGTCATTCGGCGGGCGGTAGAACGAGCAGAACTTACAGAACTTGTTGCAAACGTTCGTGTAGTTCAAATGCTGGTTGCGCACCCAATACGTCTTGTCGCCATTCTTGCGCTCGCGCACGATGTTAGCGAGAAAGCCCACCGCCGTTAAATCCGCTTTGTAAAGCCGCACGCCGTCCTCAAACGACAGCCGCGTGTCGTTGATGACTTTATCGTAAATGTCTGTCAAGCCTTCCCGTTCGATGAGTCGCTCGAACATGGTTTCCTCCTGTGCTGACGCCGTTCAAGGTGTTATCCTATCACAATTTCTCACGGCTCACAACTGTTGCCATCACTCACAGAGCGGAACTACGCGCCAACGGTAAACCTCTAACCGACTGGAAAAGATGTGAGAAAAGGGGGCACATCCAATGCGTCGCAAAGGGTTCGTTGTTGTCAGTGTATTGTTGATTCCCGTTGTCGTTCTGATTCCCGTCCTTGCGCAGACAACCGTGAAAGGCGCGCACGCGCAGGTAACGTATCCGCCGTCGCTGGAAACACACGCCCGAAACATTGCGCAAATCGTCGACGCCGCATGGCAGTCTTACGCCGACCTGTATGATCTGCCGCTGCCGCAGGTGCTTCAGGTCAAAATCACTCTTGACCCCAATCAACGGCTGCAACTTTACACCGACGGCAAGGACTCTTTTTTCCTTCAACTGTCGAACGAACGACAGTTGCTCCCGCCCAATCAGGGCGGACCGCACAACGTCTATGGCTTCTGTCACGAGATGGGGCACATCGTTTTCTACCACCGCATGAAGAGCACCACTGGAATGCCCGACGGCATCGGCGAAGGCTGGGCGCACTACTTCGGCTCGGTCATCGTCAGCCACGTCTTTGAGAAGTTGGGCGAGAAGGCGTGGACGCCGCCGCACAACTACCACGAAAGCAGCGGCGTGCCCCGCCTGACGCTGCAGGTCAACAACCCCCAGTACTTGCAGCGCGACCCCGTGACGCGAGCCGCGAAGATGCTCTACGACGTGGAGAGGAAGTTTGGTAAGAAGGCTCTGGGGCAAGCCATCAACAAAACACTGGCGCAGCAGCCGACGGGAAAGGAACTGGTGCCCAAGTTCGTTGCCGCATTGGTCGAAGTCACGGGCGATGCGAGTGCGGCGCAACTGGTGCCGCAGGAGTTCCTGCAATCGAGCGTGCGCTGGCGCACGCAGAACCGTGACATCACGAACAAAGACCTGTATCGCGGTTTGCAGACCGAGACACAGGATGGACTGACGCGATTGCGCTACGATGACGGCGTGATGGACGGCAAGCGCAGCATGGCGGGCAGCGGACACGCCGTCATCTTCCGCAAGCCGGAAGGCAAGTGGCAGTTGGTCGGCGTCGAGATTTTCGGCAGTCGCTACGGAACGCCCCAACCGCCGCAGGAGGATTTCTCCGTTTACCTCTGCGACGCCAAGTTCGAGGTACTGAAAGAGTTCAAAGTTCCTTACGCCAAGTTTGAACGCGGACCGGACAAGTGGGTCAAAATCGAACTGCCCGCGACGGACATGCCCGAATTCTTCTACCTCTGCGTCGGTTTCAACCCGACGGCAACGAAGGGCATCTACGTGGGCTATGACAAGAACACGGCGGGGCACTCGCGCATGGCTCTTCCCGATTCGCACGTTACCGATGCGGAAGGATTTGACTGGATGCTGCGGTGCTATCTCAAACCCTCGGACGCAGCGCGGCAGCGCGGCTGAGAGAGGAGTCTCTACTCAACGTCTCTCTCCCATTGGGACATCGGGCTTGGAGGGGACAGCAGAGCGGACAGACTGCGCCAGCGGGTATTTGGGCTTCAACCATTCTGCCCGCACAAGGGGCACCTTCTGCGCGTTGTCAAACCACAACCACATGCCCGTGACTTCACAGAGGCGGCGAAGCGGAATGTACCACTGCCCCCTGTATTTCAGTTTTTCCGACGAGGGGATGACGACGGCCCCCCGAGACCCTTTTAGCCGATACCCGTCCCATTTCGCTCCGAAGTTATCCGCATACTTCTCCCAAATGTAAATACGCCCATGAGACAACTGCATCGGCATCCACAGATAACTGCCTCGCCCATTGAGCCGCATCTCCATGATTTCGCGGATGTCAGGGAGTTGCTGTTTTAAGGGATTCTTTCTTTTATTGGGAGAAGCGTCAATCATTGCCGCAAAGTCGCCCATGACTTGACCCGTATGGGCATTGACCGAGATGATATGCGGCATTTCGCACTGTTGCCCCTGAGGGTCCGTCCACGGCTGCACCCCAACGAACATCCAGACCAAGTGTTGTTCCAACAGTCCATCCTCGACAACGCACAGTCCGTTATCGGCACAAGACTGCAACACCACGCTGGGGAAAAAGTCGTCGGCAGCATAGCCTTCAGTCCATCGGGTAATGTTGATTCCAAGGCTCGCTACGAAGTTTGCCGCAATGTCACGCGCCTGCGACTCCGTGAGAGAAGGTGTGGTGGAAACTGTCACGGGACGGTTCATCACTGATGCCATCTCCAACCAACCGGTGCGGGCGTTAATACTCAGTTCCGCCACCTGGGGCAGTCGTGCTCCTGTGTTCGGGTCAACTTTGCAGATGACGAAGACCGTTCCTCCTTCTGCGTCACCCCCTCCAGGAGGCCATATATCTCGAATATCCAAGGTCCCGTCCCCCAACATAGCGCGGGCGATGTCCAGGGCGCGGGTGCGTTGCTGCTCCAGTGATAAAACCGGATAACCTCCCAACCCCAACTCAGTGTTGGTCTTTCCACCACGCGACACATCCATCTCCACATACCCCGTCCAGAGATTCACAGTCACCGATGAGTCAAGTTCAGGTTTCGGGTTAAAGTTAAGCGGGAAGATGTATGCCTGCTCAAAGTAGGAGTTCACCTTAAACCAAGAAGCCGACCATTCTTCAATTGTTACAGCGCACAAGGGGATCTCCCCAGGAGCCCATGAACCTTGTTGCCTTGCTAAGGCAGCCCGCAAGTCGTGATCATACTCGGGGACTTCCCGCTGGGCAGGAAGGTCATTGGTCGACAGCCAGTAAATGGCTCCAGGATGCTGTGCTGCCTGGACAAGCCTCTGGGCGATTTGCCCCGCCTCTTCGCGGGTCATCGGGTTCAGTTGCGCGAAGACAGGCACGGTCAAGACCACTGACCCCGTCACCACGAACCATAAACAACGAAAACACAGGTTTCGAGAGCACATTCATCATCCCTCCTCAGTACCAAAGTAATGCCACAGTGAGAGGATTAATCCTATATGACCCGTCCGTGTTTCTTTGCCCCCCAGCCACCCCATAGCAATCCTGCCACTGTTTATATTTCTCCTTGGGATTAACATGAGGAAACGCTGCTTTTAAAGCGTCTTCCACCGTCTTGCCCTCAACCCCTTTGTACCCGGCAAGGGTTCGAAAGAAGACTTTGTCGGCATCCCTACCCGGCGGGTTGTTCAAGCCCTTAATCAGGACATGGAACCCCACCACCGCCCACGCTCCTTTTGAGGCAATAGAAGCCACCAGTCCAGTTCCGTTTGCATCCGCGCAGGTCTTGCAGGCTTCGAGGTAAACCAGACGCACCCGGCGCAGATCGGTGAGGCTGCTCGTGGAGGTCACAACCTCGGTGGCATCGCCGAAAAGTTGAATAGTTGTAGGATTAGATGGAATTCCAATCACTGTTTTCCATCCCCCGTGTCCGGCATAGTAGATGATGCCAGTGAGAGCAGAGGGCTGGTCTGCAATCCGGTTAATTTTGTCTTTAAACGCCTCAGAGCCGATGTTGCCCGTCTCTATGAGACGCTCTGTTACACGCGTCGTCTGCCCCGTGATGGGGTCTTTCTTCGTATAATTAACTTCATCCGCATATCCGTCTATTGCCATGAGTCTTCCTTCAGAACTCTTTATCACGATTTGTTTGACGAGCCCGGCAATTTCGGAAGGCATCCCTGTGGCGTCCAACCCCCGAGCGCCGAAAAGTTGAACGTTACCAGTTGGGTCAATATTCATCCGCGCGGCGTATTGAAAACCGAACCCCATAAACCACCCGCGCAACTGTTGACCCTGGTTGGTGACAGACCATTTCTGGCGATGTCCCTTATCCGTTCCGGGAAAGTTATCTTTTCCCCAGAAGACAAAGCGCCAGGGTTGGTCAGAGGCATAGTTTATATCAGCGGAAACTTGCAGGAGGTTCCAGTCGCTCTCCTGCGCGGAAGCACTTTCGGGAATGGCATGGGTCGGACCGTCCGTGGGACCGGTAATGCGTTGCAGTTCAGGATCATAGACTTCCACCTCCGCCTTTGAAGCGTCCTTCCCGCTGCGCAGGATGTACCGCGCCTCATATAATCGTGGTGCGATAGGCTCTACCTCGTGCTCCCCCACTCGCAAACTCCCACTCTTGACAGCGTCAAACTCGTACGGCGTGGTTCCGGACACCAATACATCGAACACGTATAATCCCGTGGGAGCTATGTTCTCTGGAGGATATCCGCTCCACATATTTGCCGTCCCATCCCACGTGAACGGGTAGGTGCCACGTAACTTCTGTTCCGTCTGTTCGTAAACCAGTTCCCCTGCTGTTGAGTAGATTCTGATCTTCACTTGACACTGCTGCTGTTGCGCGCACGCAATGGTGTAGGAGAAAGACGTATCACAAGCCTCCGGTCGCCCCGGGTCCCACCTCAGCACCTTGCGTTCGTCGCCGGAAGTCACCACTAAGTTCTGTAAGCCTACGGTAATGGATTGCTGAAATGGTCCCTCGGTCTGGACGTTGTAGAAAGGAGGGTAGCTGAGATAGGTTATGACGGTATAACGATACTGCACCGTCAAGTGATATGTGGTGTTGTGCAGAAAGAAGCCTTCTATCGGATTCGGCAGGGCATCCCAGACTGCCCACGTCCATTGATCTGGGTCGCTGACAAGCATCGGGGCGCATACAGGCGGAGGTCCCCCAGAACCAGACGGGTTGTCATACTGTGACAGAAAAGGAACGTGCTGTTCGGGCTGTTCCTCGACCCTCACCCAGTCCACAGAGACGCTTATAATGGGATACTTATAAGCAGCGACAAAGTGGAAAACCGGATTGGCGACTGTCCCTGAAGTGGCACAAGTCGCCGGATTGGTGTCGGTCAGGTCAGGGTCCCATCTGGCATGTACAGCAGTGACAATTTGTTGGGCGAAAGAAGGAGAAGCGGAAAGACAGAGCAGAAGGATAAGTCCCAAGGCTGTTCGTCCAAGATTCCACCGATGGGAAAACGGTTTTGTATGCGCCATTGTTGTTCCCTCCCCAAATGATTTTCATCTATTACAACGACGGTCGTCATGGGCGCAGCTCAGTCTCTTTGCTGCCCTGTTCTTAATTTTACTCATCCCCAGAGATTACGTCTTTGATTCATATCAAATGTCAGAAAAATTTCTTGACTCCTTTTGTCTGACCGCAGCCACGAGCGGCTTTCTCCTCTTGCAAATTCGCGCCTTGAAGGGTAGAATAGGGGCAACTCAAAACAATGGAGGCAAGCAGGATGTTACGATGGCTGTGGTTGTTCGCGGTGTTGAGCGTTGCGCCGGACGATTCGCCGAAAGCGATGTACGAGGCGACATATACCAGCCAAGATTGGCTGGCGCACATTAAGCCGGACATGAAAGGTCCCGGCAACATGGCTTGGGGTGATTCCTACACGCTGATGTCCTACGTGGCGATGTATGAGGGCACGGGCGACACGGTTCACCTTGACCGATTGGTGAAGCACTTTGATTTGGTGCTGTCGGTGCGTGACGCGAAGACGGGCAAGCGCGATGAGTTTCGCGGCAAGGTAATGCCGTCGTGGGGCACGGGGCATTATTCGCAGGGCAAGTGGACGGCGTGGCTGGTTCATACGGGGATGCTGACGTATCCTGCGGCGTCGTTCGTGCGGCACGTTTTTGAGGATGCTCAGTTGCACCCAAAGTATAAGACGAAGGCAGACGAGTATCTCGCGGTGCTTGAAGAAATCGTCGCCGCTTACGACGACGAGTGGAAGGACGGACCGGCGGAGGGCGAAGGCTACTATGAGTCCAAGCCGATTGTTGGAAAGCCGCTGCCGCTCAATCAGCAGAACGCGCTGGGACGGACGCTCGTTCAACTGGCGGCGGTCACGAAGAAACCGCCATACCGTGACAAGGCGACGAAGTTGGCGCGATACTTCAAGAATCGCTTGCGCATGATGGACAACGGTGCGTATGCGTGGGAGTATTGGGGCGCAAAAGAGGGTTGGGGAGAGGACATCTCGCACGCCGCCATCAACGCCGACTTCGCCGCGCTGTGCTATCGGAACAGTATCGTGTTCACCCGCGATGACATGACCAAGTTCGCCGCCACGTTCACGAAGAACATCGCCAGACCTGACGGCACGTTTGCTGACACGGTGGCTGGCAACGGCGCGAGCGGGCAATACGCCGCCGCGATTGGGCGATGGCTCAACCTGTGCGAATTTGACCGCCGCATTTATGAGGCGGTGTGGAAAGAGTTCCGCGAGAAACCGCAGCACCGCACTCTCGTAGGGCTGGGGAATCTGGTCAAGTGGGAGAAGCGGGGGGGGCGGTGAGAGAACTGGCAAGGCGATTGCAACATACATCAAATCAAGAAGTTGGAGGGGGTTGGGCTGCGATGGTAGAACTTCTATCCGATGCTGTCAACATCGTCGTCAACGCCAAACCGACGGCTCTGAGTGTCATGGTGGACAACAGGGACGTTTTCACCTTCGACACGGTGGGGCGGCTGTGGTCCGCGCTGATGGATGGCTCGTTTTTTCGGCGGGGGATGGACAACCGCGTGCTGGAGAAACGGCGCGTCTCATCGCGGCGGTTGGGTTATGAGTATCGCCGGCTGTCGGACGTGGAGAGTTGGGAGGTCATTGAAGAAGTCTGCGCGCGGATGACAAAAATCTACGATGCCGTCGCGGCAGGCAAGGCAGCCGTCATTTCGCCCCGCGACAACGCCGAGCAAGCCCTCTGCGAAGCCGAGCGGACGTTGGAGCGCATTGTCCGTTACGATTTCGACGCGCTGGAGTTTGACCGGCTGCGCTTTCTCTCGCTGTATCGTCCCATCAACATTCTGCCGCCCGACCAGTATCTCGCCGTCGTCCTGCAAGCGACGGAGGGCTGCCATTACAACCGCTGCACGTTCTGCACGTTCTATCGTGGGACGCGCTTCCGCCTCAAGACGGCGGAGGAGTTCCGCCAGCACATCCGCGAGGTCAAGCACTACTTCGGCGACGCGCTCGCCATGCGACACAACGTTTTCTTGGGCGATGCCAACGCCCTCGTCGCCCCGCAGCAGCACTTGCTGGAGTTCTTTGAAATCATCCATGAGGAATTACCGATGTCGCAGCGAAACTATAAATCGAGTGACAACGGAGCGGGACCGCACCGACCGGGACAGTTTGACGGCGTTTACGCTTTCCTCGACCTGTTCAGCGGGCAGAAGAAAACGTGGCACGACTACGCCGCCCTGCGCGGATGGGGGCTGAAGCGCGTTTACATCGGTTTGGAGACGGGCGATGATGAGTTGCTGCGCTTCCTCAACAAACCGGCAACGAGCGAGGAGGCGCGGGACATCGTGATGCACCTCAAACGCGCGGGGGTGAGCGTCGGCGTCATCGTTCTGTTGGGCGCGGGGGGCGACCGATTCGCCCGTCAGCATGTCGAGCGCACGGTGAAAGTTCTCAACTCTCTGCCTTTGGATGAGGACGACTTCATCTACCTCTCGCCGCTGGTGGAGCGGGAGGACTGGGACTACGGCAGACGCATGGCGGAGGAGGGAATTCGTCCTTTGAGCGACGAGCAGGTGTGCGAGCAGATGGAGCAAATTCGCAGCGGGTTGCGGTTCGCGGAGGATGAGGAGTCGCCGAGGGTGTCGGTGTATGACATCAGGGAGTTCGTCTACTGAGGGATGTGGTCATTCTGAGCGAAGCGAAGAATCTCACCGTGAAGGGAGATTCTTCACTTCGCTCAGAATGACAATCCAGACCAATATGGCGGAGACCGCAGACGTTATCATCATCGGCGGTGGGTGCAACGGGGCAAGCATCGCATATCACCTGACACAGCGTGGTGTGAAGAACGTGACGCTGTTGGAGAAGGGTTTTCTGGCGTCAGGACCGACGGGACGCTCCAGCGCGATTGTGCGCCAGCACTACTCCAACGAGGAAACGGCGAAGATGGCGCTCAAGAGTTTGCGCGTGTTCCAGAACTTCTCTGAGGTTGTGGGCGGAACGTGCGACTTCGTGACCACGGGGTTCATGGTGGGCGCGACGGAGCAAGACCTTGACGCGCTCAAGGGCAACGTCGCTTTGCAGCAGAGCGTCGGCGTCAACACGCGGGTCGTCTATCGCGACGAAATCAATCAGCTCGACCCTAACCTGTTCGCCGAAGACATCGTTGCCGCTGCCTACGAACCGGAGGGCGGTTACTGCGACCCAGCGTCGACGACGACTTCATTCGCGGCACGGGCGAGGGATGCGGGGGCGCGCATCCTGCAAGGCACAGAAGTCACTAACGTTCTGATTGAGAAAGGCAAAGTGTGCGGCGTGGTCACGACGAAGGGAGAGTTTCACGCGCCTGTTGTCGTCAACGCCGCTGGGGCGTGGGGGAGGCGCGTGGCGCAGATGGTGGGCATTGACGTTCCATTAGAACCGAGTCGGCACGAAATTGCTGCTTTCCGCCGCCCGCCGGATTTCGGCAAGCCGCCGGTCGTCTACGGGGATTTCATCCGCAAAACCTACCTGCGCTCCGAAGGCAAAGACCTCATCATCATCGGCTCGCTTGACCCCAAGGATGCGGAGAATATCGTTGACCCCGACCACTACAACGAAGGCATTGAGTGGCGCAGCGTGGAATCATTCACCGAACACCTGCTGCACCGCTACCCCGCGATGGAGCGCGGCTTTTCCAAAGGCGGCTGGGCGGGCGTATACGACGTGACCCCCGACTGGCATCCCATCATGGACGAAGTGCCCGATGCGCAGGGCTGTTACGTCTGCGTGGGGTTCAGCGGACACGGCTTCAAACTCTGCCCCGCGACCGGCGACCTGATGGCGGAGTTCATCACAACCGGCAACACAACCGATGTGGACATTCGCTTCTTCCGCCTCAGCCGCTTTGCGGAGGGGCAACCGATTCGGGGGAAGTATAGTTACAGTATCTTGGGATGAATGACCAATGACCCATTGACCCATTGACCCATTTGACCAACGTTGGGGCTGGGCGGCGCGCGCGTTAGGGCGTTCCGCGAGAAGTGGGGTCACGAATTCAGACCTTGAATTTGGGAGGGAGCAGGAGGTGAAAACGGATGGTAACAGCGAAGGACATCATGACCAAGAAGGTGTCGACCATCAGCGCGTGCGCTTGCATTGACGAACTCACCAAACTGCTCGCGAGCAAGCACATCAGCGGCGTTCCGGTCGTGGACGAGTCGAAGAAGGTGGTGGGCATCGTGACCGAAGCGGACGTGCTCGCCAAAAAGGAAGGCGCGTGCACGGTGGGGGATATTATGACCAAGAAGGTCGTCAGCGTCTCCCCCAGCACGGAAGTTCATGAGGTTGCTCAGGTCTTAGCCAAACGCAAAATCAAGCGCGTGCCGGTGATGGACGACGGCAAGTTAGTGGGTGTCATCAGCCGCGCCGATTTGGTGAAGGCGATGGCAAGCGAGTAACGGATGTGGGACGCGACGCTGACCCAGCCCCGGCGTGGTTTTGTCCCTCACTCCCGACCCCTCTCCCACACGGCGGGAGAGGGGAGTTTGTAGTCACGCACGAAACGTAGGGGAGTGCGGTGGTTCACGACGGCACTTCGTTT
>FWWM01010907.1_pt1 | contig 15840 bp, 17 predicted proteins | sample 2228351 | NCBI WGS metagenome assembly FWWM01 (sample SAMEA103939774, study PRJEB20133) | metagenome | reverse complement strand
TACAGTCAATGGAAATGTTTTCTTGGTTTGCAATCTTTCGAACAGCATGCTCAAGGTAACTTGGAAATTCTACCTTGAAAATCACCACCCCCTTGTAGACGGAACTCTGGTAGACCAACAGTTTTTCGAAAGGTGGTGTGAAGTTTGCAGCTGACTGACACGTTTCTACCACCACGCAGCAGTTTGACTCTATCATTTTTTCCAGTAGATGTCATATAGATGTCATAGATTAGTTTTTGTACAAATTTGATTTGAATAGTATTTTTTACTATTCGACTTTCTGAATCTCTTCGGACTTCATAATTTAACCACGAATCATTTTGTAAATTCAACGGCAAGTTTGTGTATAATTAAAGTGTAAAAGTCAACGTTCAGGGGGAATAAAGGTGGCATTTTTCCAGAAACAACCGTTGATGAGAAGAGTTCTTTATTCGCTTGTTCCGATTTACGTGTTTACTTTCTTTCTGTACGGTCTGCGTGTCTTATGGTATAGCTTGGTGATTTTCACAGTTGGCATTTTAACTGAATATATGATGGAAAAAAGAAAGGGAAAAAGCGTGACCGAAGCGGTCCTTGTCACCTGTTCACTTTTGACCCTCTCGATGCCTCCGAACGCTCCGCTTTGGGTTGCTGGAATAGCAAGTTTCTTCGGAGTTTTCATAGCCAAAGAAGTCTACGGAGGTTTTGGGAGAAATGTTTTCAACCCCGCCATCGTGGGTAGGTTGTTCGTCTACATCACCTTTCCGGTTTACATGACTACGGGTTGGATAATGCCTAGAAGCGATGTTGTTACATCTGCAACACCTCTCGATCTTCTCAGAACAGGACAAACTGTGAAACTTTCACAATTGATAGTCGGCGTGAGAGCAGGCTCACTTGGTGAAAGTCCGATCTTTTTGATTGCCGTTGCCGCAGTGTATTTAATCATAACCAAAACTGCGAGCTGGAGAATCATTCTTTCAACTGTGGCTTCGGGTCTTGGTTTGAACCTCCTGCTAAACGCTTTTGGCAAGGGTATGCCCGTTTTACCTGCCATGCTTTCTGGAAGCTTTCTGTTCGTTGCCGTCTTCATGGCAACCGACCCTGTTTCCGCACCGAAGAAAACTTTGTCGCAATGGCTTTATGGGATGATAATCGGCTGTGTCACCGTCATAGTGAGGAATTTTTCCTTGTTTTCAGAGGGAACAAGCTTTGGTGTTCTGATGGGAAACATTTTCGCATCCCTTTTGGATGAAATAAAGCCAAAGAAGGTGAAAAAATGAACAAAGAAACAAGGTCCTTTACCGTGTTTTTCACCTTTGCCGTGACATTTGCCTTCGTTTTAGTTCTTTCGATGATCAACTTCGCAACACTGAATCGTGTTAGACAAAATGAGGAATTGTTCAAGATCAGAGCCATTCTCAACGCTTTTGACATAGAATACAAAAGCGATTCTGAAGCTTTCAGGATCTACAACGAAAGGATTTCCACGCAAAGAATTGGTGATATTCTTGTGTACGAAACCGTTGTGAATGGAGAAAAGTTGCAAGCTTTCGTTTTCTCAGGAAGCGGTTTGTGGGGAACGATTCAGGGTGTCATTGCCTTTGATTCAAACGTTGAAAGGGTCGTTGGTATTGATTTCATTACACAAAGCGAAACTCCTGGTCTGGGGGGAAGAATAGAGGAAAAATGGTTCAAGGATCAGTTCAGAGGAAAGAGGATTCCTGCAAATGGTCTTGCTTTGAGAATAGGTGGAAGCGGAGATTACGATCCTGACAGTGGTAGATTCGACGCTATAACCGGTGCGACTTCGACTTCGAAAGCTTTGGAGAAAATTGTAAACGAAGCGATTTTGGCCTTCAAAAGAACCATCGGAGGTGAAAGACAATGAGCGAGTTCAATAAGATAGCAAAGAAGAATATTCTGTATGAGAATCAAATACTGGTTCAGATTCTTGGCATATGTTCAACTCTTGCGGTTACAAACAAGCTTCTGAACACGTTGATAATGGCAGTTGGAGTAACCTTCGTCACCGGACTTTCCAATCTCACAGTTTCCTTGCTTAGAAACTTTCTTCCAAGAAAAGCGAGAATGATGATTGAAACGTTGATAATCGCTTCTTATGTGATAGTCATCGACATTGTTTTGAGAGCATACTTACCGGATGTGAGCAAGGCACTCGGACCGTATGTTGGTCTTATCATCACAAACTGTATCATCATGGGAAGAACCGAAGCTTTTGGTTTGTCTAATAGTCCGATTCTCTCGCTGTGGGATGGTTTAACTGCTGGATTTGGTTATATGTGGGTTTTGATGTTTATCGCTTTGATCAGAGAGATACTTGGTTTTGGAACGCTCTTCGATTTTCGAATCTTGCCTGCTGGTTTCACTCCGTGGACAATAATGGTCATGGCTCCAAGTGCATTCTTTCTTCTTGGAATAATGATTTGGTTCTTCAAATCAATTGTCTTGAAGGTAGGTGAAAAGAAATGACTGTAGATCCGATCGCTTTGTTTTTTGCCTCAGTCTTCACCAGCAACATTGTTCTGACGAATTTCCTTGGCATGTGTTCATACATTTCGATTTCCAAAGATTTGAAATCCGCAAGCGGGCTTGGCTTAGCTGTAACCTTTGTCATGACGATAACCACAACGGTGAATTGGTTCGTCTATCACTACATAGTCGTTCCCCTTGGGATTGAGTATTTGAGGTATATCATCTTCATCATAGTCATTGCGGCAGTCGTTCAGGTGCTCGAGATGTTGATCGATCGACTTTCACCGGCGCTTTACATGAACCTCGGAATCTTTCTGCCTTTGATAACGGTTAACTGCGCAATTCTTGGAGTCACCCTGTTCATGCAGCTTAGAAACTACAATTTGATCCAAGCCGCAGTTTATGGTTTTGGTGGAGGTTTGGGCTGGTGGCTGGCAATAGTTTTGCTTGCGGCTATAAGAAAGAGAATTGACAACAATCCGGTTCCTGCAGGATTAAAAGGCACAGCTTTGACTTTCATAACCATTGGGATCATGGCGATGGCTTTCATGGGTTTTGCAGGGATGATAAAGGTTCAGTAATCAATCAAGAGAGGTGAAGTTTGTGCAAGTTCTTATTGCTCCGATAGCAGTTGGTTTGATCAGCGCTGCCCTTGCTGGTTTGATAGTCTTGATAGATTCAATAGTAAACAACTACGGCGAAGTCAAGATAATGATAAATGGAAAAAAGACCATAAACGTGAAAGGTGGTTCGCCATTGTTGTTCACCTTGAGTTCAGCTGGAATTTTTCTACCGTCTGCCTGTGGTGGAAGGGGAAGCTGTGGGGTTTGCAAAGTCAAAGTTTTGACGGATGTTGGACCTCATCTTCCAACTGAAGTGCCGTATATGTCAAAAGAGGAAATAACCAAAAACGTCAGATTATCGTGCCAAGTCAAGGTTAGGAAAGATCTGCAAATAGAAATTCCCGAGGAACTTTTGTTTGTGAAGAAATTCAAGGCGGTTGTTGAAAAAATTGTCAACGTTACCTACGATATAAAGGAATTAACTCTCAAGTTGATAGAACCAGCTGAAATCGAATTCAGAGCAGGTCAATACGTTCAACTGAGGATACCACCGTACGGAAACATAAAAGAACCTGTTGAACGAGCTTACTCGATTTCTTCACCGCCAAGTGTTAAGGACAGAATACAGCTTCTGATCAGACTTGTTCCAGGAGGTGCGGCGACAACTTATGTTCACAACTACATGAAAGAAGGAGAAACTGTGGAATTCACAGGACCATTTGGCGAGTTTTACGTCAGGGGTACAAAGGCAACGATGATCTGCGTTGCCGGCGGCAGTGGTATGGCACCGATAAGGTCAATTCTGCTCGATATGTACGAGAAAGGCATCAACGACAGAGAGATTTGGTATTTCTTCGGCGCTCGCTCGTTGAGAGATCTCTTTTATGTCGAATTTTTCAGAGAACTTGAACAGAAATGGAAGGTTTTTCATTTCATACCAGCTTTGTCCAACCCACTTCCCGAGGACAAGTGGGAAGGAGAGGTAGGACTGATCACGCAGGTTCTCGAGAAGTACTTTAAAGCCGTCATAAGAACGGATGTCGAAAAAGAAGGTTATCTTTGTGGCAGCCCAGGAATGATCAACGCGTCAGTTGAGGTTATGACCAAAAACGGTATTCCAGTTGAAAAGATTTATTACGACAAATTCGCGTGAGGAGGATTGATGCAGATGAAGATGCCCCCAGAATACATAGAAGCTCAGAAAAACATGCAACCTGGTGTTATAAGTTCTGTCGGTTTTCTTGGAAACGATGATAGAGATCTGATGGAGATAATCACCACAGACGAGCAAGAGATGTCGGGGCTTGGATTGGACTTTCAGAAGGTTGCAGAATGGCTGAAAAACTTGATGAAAGAAGCCGAGAAGGGGTTAGGGGAACCAGTTGTCATCGGTGATTTGGAAGTACAGCTTTTCGAGGCAAGAGGTTTTCTACCGTGTCCTTTTAAGGATGGAATATTCAGAAAGAAAACGATGTACATCAAGAGGGTGGACAAAGGTTTAACTCTGCAAGTGAGCGAGCTTTCGATTCATCTGCTCGAAAAGCATCGTTTTCTTCAAGGAAGGGGTTCGCCCTTCAGAATCGAACCAAAGGTTTTAAAAGAAATCATGGAATGACTCAGTTGCGGTTAGCATTCATACGTGAAAAACTGCGTGGTGCAACGAAAACAAAACCATAATTTCCCTCCGCTGGAAAATACTTTTTCGAATTGTGAAAGGATGTGAAAAAACCATTCATTCTCCGAGTGCAAGCAGTTTTCGGCTTTCCTTCTCGTGAAGCCTGCGAATCATCCAGCCATAGGTACAACTAAATCCTTGTGGCATCGCTTCTTCGACGTGAAATGCAATAGCAGAAAGTATAGATAGTTTTCGACGAAAATCGTGTCTGGTTAAGAAAACCACTACTGTGAAAGCGTTTGCCGCAAAAACTTGCTTGTGTTGTTTCACCGCAAAATTCTCATACGTTTTTTGCAATGTCTTCCCTCTCTGCCTCAGCGGCAAGTTTTATGACAAATCACATGGCAAATTCGCTGGCAAAGTCTCCCAGCATCGTATGGGAAAGCAGGTTTCTATGCGCCCCAGTTCCAGCGAGCTTTAAATCGGCGCTGGGATTTTCCCTTCAAAATCAACCCCTCCAGCTGCAATCACACTGGACATTCTGAAACAGACATAACCTGATATTTTGTCGAGTTTCTATCTGCTTCAGTCTTCCCGGAGTTTGTTAATCCTTTCGCTGGCAGCACTTTTTTGCACTCATTGGAACGATGAGCAAAATTCCCTTCGAATCTTCGCGTTGAAAAGATGTCTTAACAAACCTTGCAAAAACCTTAAGTGCCCAATAATTCGAGATGAGAAGGTGCTCAAATTGTAGTACCTCTGAACAAAGGTCATTTTGAAAGCCTCTTTGAAGGTGTCTTCAACCATGATCCAAAGCTTCTGCATTTGAATTTGATTTGCCACCAACTTGATTTCCTCTGTTTCAGCTTTAGCATTCATTCTTCAACCCCCAAGCGAAGTTTCAGCTTGATCTGTGAGATCGAAAGTATCACTCTTTCAACGTTATTTCGTGATCTTCTAGATACCGTATTGTAAACTTCCATTCCTACGAACCTGGCTTGCTTTTCTATCCTTTTTTCCATTCATTGATGGATTTTTTGATTTAATACTTTTCTCTTTCCACACACCTTATGACCTTCAAATCTACCAATACGATTGTGTCTATATACAGCAAGATGTGTATCAACACACGCCTAAGTTGATTGTTAACTCTTCACAACACTTTCACTTCGTCCCCAAAGGCTTCTTGAATTTTCTTGAAACTTGGTCTTTCGACTTGACTTTTGTTATCTGCTTAACAGTACTTGTTGTGAAGTCAAAAACTCTTGCCGCTATTCCATTTACCTGTCAGGTGTTTTTTCCAAATACCAGCCATTAAAGTTATCAGTGGAATGTTTTTACGATAGAGTTGTTTCAAACCAGAAGAATGGTAAACTTCAATAAAAGAAAGATTTTTCGTGGGAGGTGATACCATGCAAGCCGTTATTCTGAAAGGCTTTGGTGGTGTAGAAAATCTTCAGTATGTTGAGGATTTTCCAAAACCGCAGATACGTGAAGATGAGGTTCTTGTCAAAGTTAAAGCAGTTGCTCTGAATCACTTAGACATATGGGTAAGGATGGGAGTGCTTGCCGTTAAGCCAGAGCTCCCTCACATACTTGGCTCAGATGTAAGCGGAGTTGTAGAACAAGTTGGGTCGTTGGTTTCGAACGTAAAAGAGGGAGATGAAGTCATCATAGCACCTGGGCTTTCTTGTGGATTATGCCACGAATGCCAAAGCGGAAGAGACAACCTTTGCAAAGACTACGATATTCTTGGGATGAAAAACAAAGGTGGTTATGCCGAGTTTGTTAAGGTTCCTGCGAGGAATGTGATAAAAAAGCCCTCGAATTTGAGCTTTGAAGAAGCGGCAAGTTATCCGTTGACTTTTCTAACCGTATGGAATGCTTTGGTGAATAAAGGGAGGATAAAACCTCATCAAAAAGTGTTGATATGGGCCGGTTCATCCGGTGTAGGGGTAGCGGCAATACAGCTTGCAAAGCTCATGGGAGCTTTCGTAATAGCAACGGCTGGCAGCGAAGAGAAGATCAAAAGGTGCAGAGATCTTGGTGCAGACGTTGTTCTGAATCACTACATCGACGACATTCCGAAAAAAGTTCGAGGACTCTTCAAAGAAGGGATAGACCTTGTCATCGACCATGTTGGAGCTCAAAGTTTTTGGAAAAGTGTCGAATGCTTGAAAAAAGGAGGAAAGCTTGTTTTTTTCGGAACCACAACGGGAAGTCAGGTTCAGATTGATATAAGATACCTCTTTGTCAGGGAGATAGAGCTACTTGGGGCCTACATGGGGAGTCGAGCTGATCTTATCAAGATAACTGGGCTTATGGAGAGAGGCGTTTTGAAGCCGATACTGGACAAGGACTTTTCTCTCTGGCAAGCGAGGGAAGCTCATCGATATCTGGAGGAATCAAGGCACTTTGGAAAAGTTGTTCTGAAGGTTTAAATGTGGTCGAACAAGTTGACTAGAGAAAGGATTCGCACTTCGAATTTGATCTTCGATAATGCAAAAAGTGCTGAGGATCGACGACAAGTTAGTCTCGCAGAAATTATAAGAGTTGGCTTGTGAAAAGCAAAAGTGATATAAAAGGTTGTGCTACCTTGCTGTTGAACTGGGATTTCAGAAGGTTGCAGAATAGCTGGAAAAACCTGATGAAAGAAGCCAAGAAGGGGTTGGGGGAACCGGTTGTCATCGGTGATTTGAAAGTACAGCTTTTCAAAGCAAGAGGTTCGTTCTTCAGAATCGAACCGAAAGTTTTGAAAAGGGCTAATGGAAAGTAGTTAGCGCTCGTACACAGTTGTTCCGGGGATTCTGAGCTTTCTCTCCAGCGCTGTCAGCAAAGTTGTTGCAAGCCATACTATTAGCAGGTATATCAGCGCGGTGACAAGGTACACTTCAAAAAATTGAAAATTTCTGCTCGCGATAAATTTTGCTTGTGCCATCATCTCTGGAGCTCCTATTATGTAGGCCATTGAAGTGTACTTGAGAAGATATATGAACTCGTTGGTCCAAGATGGTAAAACTCTCCGTAGAGCTTGAGGAAGGATTATCAGAGTGACGGCTTGCCATTTTGTCATTCCTATGGACAAAGCGGCTTTGTGCTGACCAATTCCGATGGATTGTATCGCTCCACGGATGTATTCAGCTTGATAAGCTCCACTGTTTATGCAAAAACCGATCAAAGCGGCTGCCAAAGGCGTAAGTCTGATACCGTACACTGGTAGACCGTAGTACAGAATGAAAAGTTGAACAAGCATTGGAGTTCCACGGATTAGTTCAATGAAACCAGCTGACAGAATACTTAGAAATTTATTCGCGTAAACTCTACCGAGGCACAAGAGCGTACCAATCACCAAGCCAACAGTAGAGGCAATTATGGTCATGTAAATTGTCACGATTAAGCCATTTAGCAACCTCGGCAAAGAGGAAATAGCTATCTCATAAATGTTCATTTTGCCTTCTCTCCGTAAAGTTCTGTGAGTTTTCTCAAAAACGACTGTGTTCTCTCCTTTTTTGGATTTGTGAACATTTCCTCTGGTGGAGCTTGTTCGACTATTAACCCATGTTCCATGAAGATGATCTCGTCCGCTACAGTTCGAGCAAAACCCAACTCGTGAGTTACGACGAGCATAGTCATGCCAGAGTTGGCAAGATCAGCCATCACCGAGAGAACTTCTCCAATGAGTTCAGGATCAAGTGCAGAGGTTGGTTCATCGAAAAGCATCAACTTCGGTCTCATTGCGAGCGCCCTTGCTATGGCTACTCTTTGCTTTTGGCCGCCAGACAACTGTGATGGATAGAGGTTTGCTTTTTCAGCCAAACCAACTTTTCTAAGCTGTTCCATGGCTACCTCTGTTGCCTCTTCTTTGGAGAGCTTTTGAACCTTTATCAACCCTATTCTGACGTTGTCTAAAGCCGTTAGGTGGTTGAAAAGATTGAAATCCTGAAAAACAAAGCCTATTTTCTGCCTCATTTTGACGGCGTTGTGATGTGTTATTTCCTCTCCTTCCAGATAAACCTTTCCTTCGTCTGGTTCAACCAACCGGTTTATGCAAGCAAGCAGCGTGCTTTTCCCGGTCCCGCTGGGACCTATTATCACTTTTGTTTCGCCTTTCTGAAGTTCAAAGCTCACCCCATTCAACACAACCGTGCTTCCAAAGCGCTTTTTCAAGTTCTCGACCCTCAAGGTGGGAACATTCATCGTACTTCTCCCCTTAATTCAAATCCGGGAATTCGAAGACGTCTTTCGAGAATGCTCATCAACTTGTTGGAAGAGAGGGTTAGTATCAGATAGATTGCCGCGCACGTCAGAAAAATTAGCATTGGTTCATATGTCCTTGCAACGATGTAACTTCCTTGTCTTAACAACTCGACTACTCCTAAGGCGTACGCCATCGACGAATCTTTCAAGACGACGGTTAGCTCATTTGTCCAAGGAGCGATTGAAAAGCGGAGAGCTTGTGGAAAAATTATGCATCGAAAAGTTTGCATCTTGCTCATTCCTATCGACATCGCCGCAAGGGTTTGACCTTTCCCCACCGAAAGAATAGCGCCTCTGAAAATTTGAGATTGGTAAGCCGCACTTCTTACCCCCAACCCAACAACACATGCCAAAAATGGGTTCAATCTGATGCCAACCTCCGGCAGCCCATAAAACAGAATCATCAACAAAACAAGTAGTGGAATACTTCTGAAAATTCTTTCGTACAAAGAACTGAAAAAACGGGCAACACCGCCACCATATACTTGAAGAAAGCTCACTGGGACGGCGATGATCAAACCAAAAACCAGGCTCAAAAATGTAAGCTCCACGGTGACGAATGTGCCCTTCAGAAGAACAGGCAAAGAATCGATGATCAAAGTCAGTTTCTCTACCGTTGAACCCCCCACCTATCAGAAGTATTTGTCAATTAATTCTCCAAGCTTTCCACTTTCTTGCAAGCTCTTCAAGGCGTTGTTGATCGCATCAAGTAGTTGCTTGTTTCCTTTCTTGACAGCTATTCCGTATTGTTCACCCGTGACGATTATTCCGACTACTTTTACAGGCTTTGTCGCAGCAAACCTGTTGGCTACTGGCGAATCCAGAACGATGGCGTCAATGTTCTTGTTCAAAAGATCACTGAGCGCCAGAATGAATGTGTCGTACCTTTTCAGATTCTTTTCTGAAAGAATGTTCTTTGCCACAAGCTCGTCGGTGCACCACAGGTCGCCTGTCGTTCCAGTCTGAACACCTATCTTGTAATTTCCGAATAGAACAGTGATACTTAATTCAGAATCAGCCGTTACGATGATGCTTTGATCGGCTGTCCAGTATGGAATGGAGAAATCGACAATCTGCTTTCTCTCGTCTGTTATCGTCATTCCAGCGATGGCTATATCGATCTGCCCGGCTCTCAATGCAGGTATGAGAGAGTCGAAGCTCATGTCAACGAACTTCACCTCAAAGCCGGCGATTTTTGCAATTTCACGAATGAGATCCATGTCGAAGCCAACAAACTGCCCGTTTTCGATGTACTCAAATGGCGGAAAGTCTGCGCTTGTTCCGACGGTGTATGTCTTTGCTGAAACCATGACACTAATCAAGAACAACAGAACGATCAGGATTCTGCCAATCTTCATGCTCCCCCTCCTTTCTTTTGCAAATTATAGCATATTCAGTTGACTGTTCCTCACTGTGACGGCTTTTTAGAAAACGCAAAAGAAACATATGCTGACAATGCCACGATGATCAGTGCTAAGGATCCCGTGAGTATGTCCAAACGCTGCTTCCCAAAAGGTTGAACCTTAACCAAAGAAGCCAAAAGTAGACCAAGGATGAAGTTGTACGTTTGATTTTTGAAATTGCTGAGCAAATATCTCATTCCCATGGCGGCTATAGCGATTCCAACAACTACTCCCATTCCAAAGGGAATTATCACAGAGATCCTCAAAACGGCAAGCGCATCAACGACTTTTTCATAGATGCCGAAAATCAACATAACCAGAGAACCACTCAGACCAGGAAGAACCATGGCAATCGCAGCGACTATGCCACCGACGAGCAAGGACAATCCACGTAGGTTTATCGTTAGATTTCCGAGTAACTCAAGACTTAAGAGAAGAAGAATTCCAAACAGTACGTGTATGATTTTCAATCTGGGAATCTGCTTGTAAAACCTTGGCAGTGTGCCCAACACAAGGCCGAAGAACGTAGCGTATGCGAAGACTGGATAAACAGCCAACAAATAGCTCATCAGCTTTGAACCAACAAGCAACGCCAAGCCAATTCCAACTGCAAGCTTCAGGAGGAAAAGAAAAGAGTCTTTTGAAAACCTCAGTAACAGAAAGGAATTCAGACAATCAATTATTCTCTCGTACAAATTCAACACAACTGCTATCGTACCACCACTGACCCCCGGTACCAGGTTTGCAAGCCCTATGAGAAAGCCTCCAAACAACGTCTTCATTGGATCACCTTCTTTAACGAGTGTTGTCAATCTTGCAAAACTTACCAAGAATATTAAAGCAGATTGGAACAATGAATTTTGTTAATCAAGCTTGACTACTACGTGAAACAGGCGTAGAATTTTTCAAAGGTACGTACATTGAAATGGAGGGATAGAAGATCACACCAAAGCACAAGGTTATCGAACGTTATCTGATGGATGAACTGAGGTCTGGTCGATACAAGCCCGGAGACAAGCTTCCGACGGAGAAAGAGCTGATGCAGAAATTCAATGCAAGCAGGGAAACGGTAAGAAAAGCCCTTGATAGACTGGCATCAAGAGGTGCCATATTGCGAAAACCCGGTGTCGGGACTTTTGTGAGTTCAAGCAGCACGAATCATTTTGTTGGGATTATCGTTCAACAGATAACCAGTTACATATTCCCGTACGTTGTTCTTGGAGCCGAGGATCAGCTTTTCAGAAATGGGTACAAACTGCTTCTCGGAAATGCTGCGGAAGATCCCGTGAAAGAACGACAGATCCTCACAGAATGGATGGAATCAGGAGTTAAAGGTTTAATACTTGACCCAGTTTACAGCGCAACAAGACGGTGCAACAGAGATCTTGTGAAATCACTTGCAAAAGAGGGTGTCAAGATCGTCATGGTTCACAGCAACTGGAACATCGAACAGGTTAGCTCTGTTACTTTGAACGACAGTTACGGAGGGGAAAAGGCTGCCGAGATCTTTCACTCTTTTGGACATCGAATAGTTGCCGTTGTGTACAAGTCAATTCATCTTCCTGGACTCTTGAGAGCTCAAGGATTTCTAAGAAAATACGAAGAACTTGGTTTCGAAAAGATCTACGATAAAGCCTTCAACGTCTCGGAATTCACCGGCGCACCCATGCAAATTGCTTATGAACTGCTGAACCTGCCAAAACAAATAAGACCTACCGCCATCTTTTGCTACAACGATGCAACGGCACTTCAAGTGCACATGGTTGCCAAAAGGTTAGGTATACGTATACCTGAAGATCTCTCGGTTATAGGTTTTGACGACGCACCGATAGGTGATTTCAGAGAGGTACTAACAACTTTCGCCCATCCAAAAGAAGACATTGGAAGAAGGGCTGCCGAAATACTCCTTGAAATGCTCGATGGAAAGGAAGCACAGAACATCGTTTTGACTCCTGAGCTAATCGAAAGATCCTCCGTTTCCTATGTTCCAAACAAGTGAGGGGACCGATCCCCTCACTTTTTGAACAAACTCCAGTAAACCTCGTTTGCCCTAAGTTCTGCTTTGAATTTTTCAAGTTCCAGCCTCTCGTCAATAACCACACACTCTATGTCCAACATTTCTGCCCAGTCTATCAGATAAGTTGAGTCCACGGTAGTACTAAAAGCCGTATGGTGAGAACCTCCGGCGATTATCCATGCCGTTGCCGCAGCTTTGAAGTTTGGAAGAGGTTTCCAAAGTACTCTTGCAACCGGCAACCTTGGCATAGGTTTCTCCAGAGGGACAGATATCACTTTGTTGACAACCAATCTGAATCTGTTCCCAAGGTCTACTATCGAAGCGTTCAGGGCTTCTCCGTGTTGAGCTTCGAAAACCAACCTTGCTGGATCTGCTTTTCCGCCTATGCTTAGTGGATGAACTTCGATTCTCGGCTTCTCTTTCGCAATAGTTGGACAGATCTCAAGCATGTGCGCACCCAGGACGAGCTCGTTCCCATCGGTCAGATTGTAGGTGTAATCCTCCATGAACGACGTTCCACCTTTTAAACCCGTTCCCATAACTTTCATGGCTCTGACTAAACCTGCGATCTTCCAGTCACCCTCCGCACCAAAGCCATACCCTTCTTCCATAAGTCGTTGAACCGCCAAGCCCGGAAGTTGAGGGAGGTCGTGTAAATCTTCAAAAGTCGTGGTGAAGGCAATCGCATTTTTTTCCCTGAGAAATTCTCTCAGAGCAATTTCAATTCTTGCCTGCTCTCTAATTGCTTTTAATTCGGCTTCGCCAGTTGGAAGGATGTATTTTTCGGCATAAAGTTTCATCAAGTCATTGACGAGATTTTCTGAAACGCTTTTCACTCTTTCTGCTAGCTCGCCAACTCCCCATGTGTTGATCGACCAACCGATTTTGATCTGTGCTTCGACTTTGTCTGCTTCAGTGCTAGCAACTTCCCTCATGTTGTCGCCAAACCTGACAATTTGTCCAGATCTTCCATCGGCTATTGCACAAGCTACGCGCATCCACTTTGAAATCTCGCGTTTGATTTCCGGATCTTGCCAGTGACCAACGACGATTTTTCTCGGGAGCCTAAGACGGGCATGAATGTATCCGTGCTCTCTATCTCCGTGAGCAGATTGGTTGAGGTTCATGTAATCCATGTCAATCGTGTCCCAGGGAATCTCTCTGCTAAACTGCGTGTGTAAATGCAAAAGTGGCTTTTTGTTCACAAGTAACCCCTTTATCCACATTTTGGACGGCGAGAAGGTATGCATCCAGGTAACGATGCCCGCGCAGCTTGTTTGTGCATTGGCTTGCTCAAAGGCTCTCAATATTTCCTCAGGTGTGGTCAATACACCTTTGAAGATCAATGGTGATGGTAGATCAGAGGAGAGACTTTCAACAATTCTTCTTGATTGCTGTTCAACCTTTTTCAAAGTTTCGGCTCCGTACAAATGCTGACTTCCAACGAAAAACCAAAATTCGTACTTGTTCAAATCAATCACATCTCTGCCTCCTTTCGTTGACATCGCTTTGGCTGGCTAATTCTTTACTCCCCATATGCTGATCCCATGTTCTGAAACCGCAGTAAAGGTTAAAACCCACTTTCTCTCAGTTGGATGCCACTGAACCAAGCAAACTCCTTTGTAGGTTACGTACTGGTTGTTCTCCTTCAAGGTTATTTCGAAGTATCGTCCATTTTTGATTTCCCAACTTCCGTCAACGGAGCCAGCAACTGTTCCGTCTGGGTTCAAAAGTATCTTAACAGGTTGCTTTATGTCACGTGTGATTTCTTTCCCGTGGTTCACCAAGAGGAACTCCCCAACCATTTCTTTCGGATCAACGGTGGAATTTAGCTCCCCAGCGTACGGAAACGGTGCCATCACAAACCAACCATCTTCGTTCAGTAAAAGCTGATGGACTCTGATTTGATGACTCTCACCTCTGCCTGGAAATCTGGTATGAAAGAATATGAAGTATTTACCCGTTTCTGGGTCATAGTAAGCCGAATTGTGACCAGGTGATACATAACCAAATGTTGCAGCGCTGATTGGGTTCGCCTCGCTGAGATTGAAATTTCCAACGAGTTTGATACCAAAAGGTTCTATAACTTTTGCGCCACCCATGCATTCTCGCATATCGTTGCCTTCTATATCGTAGTATGGTCCGGTGACATTTTTTGAACGCGCAACTCGAATGTTGTATCCTCCTCGCGAATCAAGCCCTCCAAAACTTACAAAAAGATAGTAATAGTCGGTGTCCGGACTGTAGAGTATGAACGGTCCTTCTATTGGACTGTGATTACCACCAATAAGCTTTTCTCCATAACCTTGACCTGGAAGTGGCAAGCCAGTGTTTGGATCAAGTTCGATGATGAAAATTCCTCCAAAGTACGAACCATAAACCATCCATAATCTGCCGTCTTTATCGTAGAATGTGTGGGGATCTATGCAGTTCGGATGTTTCATTCTGTTGTACGGTGTGCCATCTTCACTTGGACCATCGGCTGACGTCTGACCAGATCTCAAAATGACTGCATAATGTCTGTATGGTCCCTCCACATTGTCAGACACCGCTATACCTATGGCAGAACGCGGGGAACCAAAAGTAGATGCGCAGTAGTACATATAAAATTTCCCGTCTGGCATTTGGATAACATGAGGAGCCCAAATTGAATCTGCTCGTGCCCAGGAAACGGCTTCCTGTAAATCTTGCTGAATATCAGGTACTATTGGATTTCCTTTGTAGACATTCAAATTCACCTGCGTCCAACGCATTAAATCGTTCGACTTGGCAACCGCAAGATGTGAACCGAAAAGATAATATGTATCCTCAACTTTGATAACCGAAGGATCATGAACAACAGCCCAAGCAAATGTCGGTGGCTCGTCGGCAAAAACCAAACAACTTGCTACCAGTAATAAAGAAGCTAAAGCCCGCTTCATTGATTCACCCCCAAAGAGCCCCCAGCGAGGGGGCTCAGCAATTGGTCTTAGTAAAATGAAAATGAAAATGCTTAGTACTTTAGTTCATACAGCGCTGTGATCTCTTCCTGATTCAATGGTCTGTCGAAAACCCAAAGTTCATCAATCATACCTTGGAAAGCCGGATCCCAGTAATTAACGCCAAGGGCAAAGATTCCGTCTGGTTTTAAACTGAAGGCATCTGGAAGCAGACCATTCGGATCTGGTTTCCCATTAATCTGGACGGTTTTTAAAACTGGCTTGCCGTTTAGATAAACCTGGACCTTTCCTTCGTCGACGGTTACGGCAACATGATACCATTTGCTTGTTTCAAGGTTTTCCTCAAGCAAACCATCGAACCACAGAGAAGCAGCTGAATCATTCGACCACAGTAAAGTTCCTTGATTCCATCCGAAAGGTACAAAACTCACCCAGTGATAACCTTGGTTCTCATCTACGAATATACCGAAGAAAGTTGTCGTGTGCATCGTGAATTTCTCCGGATTCAACCAGAACGCAAATGTGTAATCGTAGCCCTTTATGAGATCCTCAGGCAGTATAAGACCTCTTC